>MDTA01017043.1_pt1 | contig 99515 bp, 76 predicted proteins | sample 811151 | NCBI WGS metagenome assembly MDTA01 (sample SAMN05326648, study PRJNA326480) | marine metagenome | isolation source: seawater | place: Indian Ocean: South | collected 2010 | reverse complement strand
CGGGACCCTGTTTGACAGGATGTCAAACCGGGAGCCCCCAGGGACGGGTTCACGGCGTTCCCGGAAAGGGGACCACGCCCCAGGTGCGGCCCCGATCGAGGCGCGAAACGGCTTAGAACTTGAAGCGCGCCCCCACCCCGTAGGTGGAACCGTCGCCCACGTTATCGATGTCGTCGTGCAGGTACATCGCGTACAGGTCCAGCTGGCTGTTGACGATGTAATCGTAGCCCGCCGCCCAGGTATCACGCTCGTAATCCAGCGCACCGCTGAAATCGGAATTGGCGAACGAACCCAGCACGCGGCCCTTGCCCACCGGCACGGCCACGCCGGCCTGCCAGGTGTCGGTGTCCACGTCGCCGGCGGTGGTGTCGGTCTCCAGGGTCTGGTACTGACCGTACAGAGTGGCCACGCCGAAGTCGTAGGACAGACCCGCCATCACCGCTTCCTGATCGGTGGCGCCGGGAATGGTGCCGCGCTCGCCGGCACCGCCGCCGTTATCGAGCACGCCTTCGCGCACGCGCATGGCGGCCGCGGTGGCCACCAGGCCGCCGTGACGGTACACCAGGTTGCCGCCCACCTTGTTCTCGCCGTCCTCGCCTTCTTCCTCGCCGAAGGCGTACACCAGGTTGATCTTCAGGCCGCCCAGGCTCGGGGTGGTGTAGTTGATCGAGTCGTTCCAGGTGGTGTCGCCCATCACCGCGCCGTTCCGGCCACCGTTGTAGGTGTGCAGCATCATCGGCGAAAACGCGAACGAGTCCTTCACCGAGTTGGTGAACACCAGCGGCAGGAAGTAAGGGGATTTGGTGCGGCCGGCGCGCAGCAGACCGTAACGTTTGCTGTCCACGCCGATGTAGGCGTTGCGGCCGAAGAATTCGTCGCCGCCGTAACGGCCATTCTCGCCGGTGTCCGGGCGTACGAACATTTCCGCCACGCCCATGAAACTGGTCTCTTCATCGAGCTGGTAATCCACCCGCGCTCCCAGGAAGGAGGTGGACATGCCGCCGGCGGCCAGTTGTTTGGTGTCGTCGTCGGCGGCGGGGTTCTCCACGCTGCCGGTCCACAGGTCGAGCAAGCCGTAGAACTTGGCCTCGGGCTGGGCCGCCTGGGCGGCGCAGGACAGGGCCAGGGTGCCGGCCATGGTGCCACCGGCGAGGATCATGGAAAGGGTGTTTTTGAGTCTCATAGCGTCAATACCTTTTTAAAGCACAAACCACCCCGAAGCGTCGTCGCGGACGCTTTTTCTGGTTGCCTGATTGGGTCTGATCGGGTGGTCGTGTTATGGCGTTGTTTTGATGATTGCTCCTGATTTTTTTAAAAAGATGCGCACCAAAGGCGAGCATCCTTGAGTAGTACTTTGTCGTTATGGTGCACGCCGGGCAAACGAAAAAAGCCCGATATGTCCACGATGTAGACAGTCGGGGTCCGTGCCCGGTGTAACGCGGGAAAGCCCTATAAAAATAGGGTTTTGGCGGGTTTTTGGTGAACAAAAAAATGCCCGGCGGAGAGCCGGGCAAAGGTTTGGGAGAGATGTCGAATCAGCGATTGAATCCGAACAATTGGGCTGGATTGTCGACCAGAATTTTTTGCCGTTCACTGGCATTTGGCGCGTAACGATAGAGCAGTTCGAGCAGCTCGGCATCGTTGGGCGGCGGCGATTTGGACAGCGGATGCGGCCAGTCGCTGGCCCACACCACCCGGTCCGGCGCGGCGTCGATGTAGGCGCGCGCGATGGGCAGAACGTCGTCCCAGGGATGGCCCTGGGTGGAAATTTTCTCGCCCAGGGAAAGCATGACCCAGAAGTTGCCTTTCTTGAGCAGCTCAATGGTTTTCCGGACGTTGGGGTCGTCCACGCCCAGGTTGGCGTCGGCGCGGCCCAGGTGGTCGATGAGCACCGGGATGTCCAGGTTTTCGTACAGCTCGACGCTGTCGAGGATGCCGTTTTTCTCCGGCTGGATTTTCACGTACCAGCCCAGCTCGCGGAGCCGGTCGGCGGCGCGCCGGAATTCCTCCGGCGACAGGCCCACGCCCAGTTCCTTGCGGAAGGTGAAGCGCGCGCCGCGCACGCCGGCGGCGTGCAGTTCCTCGATGTAGCCATCATCGCGTTCCTTGAGCGCGATGGCGTTGGCGCAGCCCCGGTAGTTGGGGCCGGCCTGCTCGAGCGCATCCAGCACCACGCCGTGGTCGGCGCCGTAGGTGGTGGCCTGCACGATCACGCCCCGCTCGATGCCCAGGGCGCGATGCATTTTCAGAGCCGCGTCGATGGTCGCGGAGGGCATTTTGAAAGGCGCTTCCGGGCGCGGCGGATAACGATCCGGGTCGCCAAACACATGGAACTGCGAATCGCAGGTGTTGGCCGGCGGCGCTTCCCGAGGGGCGCGGGGATCCGGATTGAATGGGTAGTACTCGGGCATGGTGGCTCCTGCCATTAGCGGGTCGGGGTGGCCGCGCGGGGCGCGGCCGGGGTGGCGTGTCTCAGGCGTCGGCGGGTTGGCCGATCACCGCGAGCACGTCGCACTGGATCAGAAACTTCGATTCGATGGGGTTCTGAATGGCGTGCCGGGCCGGTCGGGAATCCGGGTCCGGAAACATCGCCAGCCATTCGGCGTTAAGCACATCCCGCTGCGAGCGATCCTGCATCCAGACCGTCATTTTCAGAATGTCGTCGGTGCCGCCGCCGGCGGCTTCGACGATGTTGCGCACATGGCGGAACATGTAAGCGCACTGGGTGGCCAGGTCGGCACCCAGCTCGCCGGTATCCGGGTCGGTGCCGTTGATCACGCCGGTGGCCATCAGATCCCCGATCCGGCTGGCCGCCGGGATCGGGTTTTGATGGGAGAAGCCGGCACTGTGGACGCTCTTGCGTCGTGACATGCGGGGATCCTCTACGTTAACGGTGTTGCTTAGCGGTGGATGTTGGCGCCGCGGATCAGGGTGCCCCAGCGATCGTATTGCTCGGTGAGGAACGTCTTGAAATCATCCACGTCCATGGCGCGGGCCTCGGCGCCGGCGGTTTCGAATTTCTTCACCACGGCCGGATCGTTGAGGATTTTTTCCAGGGCGGCATTGAGTTCATTGACCACGTCCTCGGGCATGCCCGCCGGGCCGAACAGGCCGGTGAAGGTTTCCGATACCGCGTCGGAGTAGCCCAGTTCCTTCAGGGTGGGTACGTCCGGCAGGGACTCCATGCGCTCCGGGGAGGTCACCGCCAGGGCGTTCAGCTTGCCGCTGTTGATGTATTGCTTGGCCACGGTGTATTGGTCGAAGTTGAAGTCGACGCGGCCGCCGAGCAGGTCGGTGGTGGCCGGGGCATTGCCTTTGTAGTGCACTGTGAGCCACTCGGTATGCAGCAGACGCTGCATCATTTCACTGATCAGGTGGTTCTGGGTGCCGGCGCCGGGGGAGGCCATGGCCAGCTCGCCCGGGTGCTCCTTGGCGTAGTCGAACAGGGCCTCGGCGCTGTTCAGATCCAGTTCCGGGTTGACCTGCAGCACCAGGGTCACGAAGGAGATGGAGCCGATCGGCGCGAAATCGTCCTTCCAGAAATAGTTGTCCTTGCGGAACAGCAGCGGGCTGAACAGCACCGGGCCGTTGGGGGCCACGAACAGGGTGTAGCCGTCCTTGTCGGACTTGATCACGTGGGACGCGGCGATCATGCCGCCGGCGCCGGGCCGGTTTTCCACCACGAACGGCTGGCCGAATTCTTTCTCCAGGCCGTCGGCGACGATGCGCGCGGCCAGGTCCACGTTACCGCCGGGCGGATAGGGCACCACCAGGTGAACCGGTTTCTCCGGCCAGGCGGCCTGGGCGCCGGTGGCCAGGCACAGGAACACGAACAGGGCGGTCAAGCGTTTGAGAAAGCGCATGTTTCTTATTCTCCTTCCAGGGCGGGGCCGGGATCGGCGCTTCCACCCGCGAGTGAGTGGTCTTTGATTTGGAACCGTTACTTTCCGGAATCCACGGTATCGTCATCAACCGTAAAACCCCGTAAAAGTCCACATAGTGGACGGCGTGATTCATTCGATGTCAGCGTTATTTCGTAGATTACTGCCAAAAACGGGCCAAATGGGGCTTCTGGAGGGCCTGTTGTGATTTATATGTCCATATAGTGGACACTATGGTCAGCGTCGTGTTGACCCCCCATCGGGACCCTCTTAGCTTTTTGCTATCCCGACAGCGGTCGATAACCAGGAGAATAAGTATGCAGATCGACATTGGTTCCCTGTCGCCGCAGGAATGTTACCGCCTGATCAGCGGCATCGTGGTGCCCCGGCCGATTGCCTGGATCACCACCCGGTCCCCGGACGGCGTGGTCAATCTGGCGCCCTTCAGCTGCTTTACCTTCGTGTCCAACAGCCCCCTTATGGTGGGCATCAATATCGGCCGCAAGGCCGGCCGTGAGAAGGACACTGCCCGCAATATCCGCGCCCTGGACGAGTTCGTGGTGAACATCGCCGACTGGACCATGGTGGAAGACGTGCACGCCAGCGCCGTGGAATACGACGCCCACGAAAGCGAGGTGGAGAGCCTGGGTCTGGCGGTGGAGCCTTCCGTGACGGTGGAAACGCCCCGCCTGACGAAAGCCCCGATCAGCCTGGAATGCCGCCTGCACAGCGTCACCGGTTACGGCAACACCGGCGCCGAATTCTTCGTCGGCGAGGTGAGCCGGGTCCACATCGTGGACGAACTGTACCGGGACGGCCGCATCGATACCCGCGAGCTGCAGCCGGTGTGCCGCATCGCCGGCGCCAACTACGCCACCCTGGGCGAGATCCGCCAGCTCAAGCCGGTGGCGCAAACGCCCAAGAGCGTCATCGAGCCCGGCGCATGAGTCGCGACGACGATCCGCGTCCGCCGCGGGACGGCCAGGATAAGCCCGGCGAGGCCGGCGAGGGCGGCAAGACCCTGGGGGCGCGCAGCATTCGCCGCGCGGTGGCGATCCTGCGGATTCTGGCCACCGGCCAGGAGCAGGGCGTACGCATCACCGACATCGTCCACCAGACCGGCCTCAACCGGCCCACGGTGCATCGCATCCTGCGGGTGCTGATCGAGGAAGAGGCGGTGGAGCAGGACCCCAACACCCGCCGCTACATGGTGGGCCCGGAAGTGTCCCTGCTGGGTCTGTCGCGCACCGCCCGGGTGCCGGTGAAGTCCGTGGCCGAACCCTATCTGCGCCACATCGCCGAGCAATGCGGCGACAGCGTCTTCCTGACCATCCGCAGCGGTTTCGATTCCATCTGCGTGGATCGCAAGACCGGCAACTACCCGGTCAAGGTGCTTTCCATCGAGGTGGGCGCCCGCCGGCCGCTGGGCATCAGCGTGTCCGGCCTGGTGCTGCTGGCGTTCGCCGAGGACGCGGACGTGGACGAAGTGCTGCTCGGCAATGAACAGCGTCTGACCAGCTATGGACTGGAGCTGGACGCCGTGCGCCGGCGCATCACCGAGATCCGTTCCCTGGGCTACGCCTACAGCGAAGTGGGCGTGGTGCCCGGCACCCGCGCCCTGGCCTTGCCGGTGTTCGACGCCGAGGGCCAGCTGGTGGCCTCGGTGGCGGTGTCCGCCATGGCCGACCGCCTCAGCCCGGAGCGCCTCGCCACCCTGGTGCCCCTGATCCGCCGCCAGACCGAACTGATCGCCAAGCGGTTGAGCGAAGTCCAGACCCGCCGCCGCTAGGCATTCCCCATAGACATTCAGGAGCGAAGATGACATCCGTGACCCTGCGCCCGGGAGGGCCCCTGCTGAGCGGTGCCGTTTACGGCTGCCTGCTCAACGTCCAGGACGAGCTGGACCGGCTCGGTGACGCCATCAACGAGGCGCCCTACAACGGCGCCCCCACCGGCCCGGTGATGTACGTGAAAACCCCCAACACCCAGGTGGCCGACGGCACCCCGGTGGTCATTCCCGCCGACGTGGACCAGGTCCGCGTGGGCGCCACCCTGGGCGTGGTGATCAAGGACACCCTGACCCGCGCCGACGCCGACCAGGCCCGCGCGGCGATTGCCGGTTACACCCTGGTCAACGACCTCACCGTGCCCCACGACAGCCTGTTCCGGCAGCCGCTCAAGCAGAAATGCCGTGACGGCTTCTGCCCGATCGGCCCGGCCCTGGTGGACGCCGCCGATCTGCCGGACCCGGACAGCCTTACCGTGCGCGCCCTGGTCAACGGCGAATGCCGCCAGCAATGGCGCCTGGCCGAGCTGGTGCGCCCGGTGGCCACGCTGCTGGCCGACATATCCGATTTCACCAGCCTGTATCCCGGCGATCTGATCCTGGTGGGCGTGTCCCCGGATGCGCCGCTGGCCACCGCCGGTGACACCGTGGCGGTGGAAATCGACGGCATCGGTCGTCTGCAAAACCCGCTGGTGGCGGAAGGGGAGAACGCCCGATGAAACAAGCACGTATCGCTTTTGAAGGCCGCGTTCAGCAGGCCTGGGAAGACAACGGCAAGGTGCGCCTGGCGGACGGCCGGCGCGTCGAGGAAACCGAGGTGGTGTGGCTGCCGCCGGTGACCCCGGGCACCATTTTCGCCCTGGGCCTGAACTACGCCGACCACGCCGCCGAGATCGCCTCGAAGGCGCCGGAGGAACCCATGGTGTTCCTCAAGGGCGCCAATACCCTGGTGGGCCACCGCGCCTTCACGCCGCGCCCCGCCGACGCCACCAATATGCACTATGAGTGCGAGCTGGCCATCGTGGTCGGCAAGCCGGCGCGCAACGTGGTCAAGGCCGACGCCTACAACTACATCGCCGGCTACACCGTGGCCAACGACTACGCCGTGCGCAATTACCTGGAAGGTTTCTACCGGCCCAACTTCCGCATCAAGAGCCGCGACAACTGCACCCCCATCGGCCCCTGGCTGGTGGACGCGGCGGACATCGCCGACCCGATGAACCTGCGGCTGACCACCCGCGTCAACGGCGAGACCACCCAGGAAGGGTCCACCAAGGACATGATTTTCGGCGTGCCCTTCCTGATCGAATATTTCAGCGCCTTCATGACCCTGCAGCCGGGTGACGTGATCCTCACCGGCACCCCCAAGGGCACCGTCAACGTGATGCCCGGCGACGAGGTGGTCACCGAAATCGAAGGCGTGGGCGCGCTGCACAACACCATTATCGAGAGGAAGGCCTGATGCTGGATGATGCCGCCATTCGTGACGCGGCGGAGCGGCTCGACCGCGCCGAACGCGAACGTACCCAGATCGACCATCTGACCCTGCAGTACCCGGACATCGGTTTCCCCGAGGCCTACGCCATCCAGCGCCAGTGGGTGGACATGAAGGTGGCCCGTGGCCGCCGGGTGATGGGCCACAAGATCGGCCTCACGTCCCGGGCCATGCAGATGTCCGCGCGCATCGATGAGCCGGACTATGGCGTGCTGCTCGACGACATGTTCTTCGAGGACAACGCCGAGATCGAAGTGGACCGCTTTATCGTGCCGCGTCTGGAAGTGGAGCTGGCGTTCGTTCTGAAAGAGGACCTCAGTGGCCCGGATTGCACCGTGCTGGACGTGATGCGCGCCACCGAATACGTGATTCCGGCGCTGGAGATCATCGACGCCCGGGTGCGTCAGGTGGACCCGGCCAGCGGCGCGCCGCGCAAGGTGTTCGACACCATTTCCGACAACGCCGCCAACGCCGGCGTGGTGCTGGGCGGGCGCACCATCCGCCCGTTCGACATCGACCTGCGCTGGAGCGCGGCGGTGTGCAGTCGCAACGGCCTGGTGGAAGAAACCGGCGTGGCCGCCGGCGTGCTCGGCCATCCCGCCAAGGGCATCGCCTGGCTGGCCAACAAGCTGGCCCCCCACGGTGTCACCCTGAAAGCCGGCGAGATCGTGCTGGCCGGTTCCTTCACCCGTCCGGTGGCGGCGTCCGCCGGCAATACCTTCCACGTGGACTACGGCCCGCTCGGCGCGCTGGGTCTGCGCTTCGTCTGACAGGAGGCGTCATGGATCTTCCGGTCAATACCTTCAAACAGGCGCTGCTCGAAGGCCGCACCCAGATCGGTCTGTGGTGCGCCCTGGCCGATGCCTACGGCACCGAGATCGGCGCCGCCGCCGGTTTCGACTGGCTGCTGATCGACGCTGAACACGGCCCCAACGACCTGCGCTCGATTCTCGAGCAATTGCAGGCGGTGGCGCCGTACCCGACCCACCCGGTGGTGCGCCCGGTGAACGGCGACGCGGACACCCTCAAGCCGTTGCTGGACGCCGGGGTACAGACCTTCCTGGTGCCCATGGTGGAAAGCGCCGATCAGGCGCGGGCCATCGTCGAGGCCACCCGCTACCCGCCCCACGGGCGCCGGGGCGTGGGCGCCGGCCTGGCGCGGGCGTCGCGCTGGGGCCGGGTGCCGGACTATGTGCACCGCTGCCACGAACAACTGTGCGTGCTGCTGCAGGTGGAAAGCCGCGCCGGCCTGGACAACCTGGATGAAATCGCCGCCGTGGACGGTGTCGACGGCGTGTTCATCGGCGCCGCCGATCTGGGCGCCGACCTGGGCTATCTGGGCCAGCCCGGCCACCCGGAAGTGAACGCGGCGGTGCTGGACGCCTTCCGGCGTATTCAGGCGGCGGGCAAGCCCGCCGGCGCGCTGACCGTCAACGAGGATCTGGCCCGCGAGCATCTCGACGCCGGCTGCCGGTTCCTCGCCGTGGGCGCCGACGCCGCCCTGCTGGCCCGCGCCACGGATGCGCTGTCGCGCCGCTTCAAGGACCATTTGTCGCCGTCCCAGGCTGGCGGTTACTGAATCTATTCTCACAACGCGCTTTGCGCCTCGGAGGAGAATAATAAATGGCTCGTTCCATTAACTGGCTACAGGTGGGCGCGGCGCTGCTGCTCGGCCTGTTTGGTCTCTACGTGATTGTTCAAGGCAGCGGCTACGAAATGGGCTCGCTGCGTCGCATGGGGCCCGGCTTCTTCCCGGTGATGATCGGCTCGGTATTGCTGCTGTTCGCCGTTCTGCTGGTGCTGGAAGTGTGGCATGAGGAGAAAACGGAACGGAATTTCTGGATTCCACGGCCGATTCTCACCATCAGCGCGGGTTTCGTGGCGTTCGCCGCGTTGCTGGAGAGGGCCGGACTGGTGCCCGCCACGCTGGCGCTGGTGGTGCTGGTGTCGCTGGCCGAGAAGCCGGTGCGTCCGGTGGCGGCGGTGGCCACCGCGGTGGCGCTGAGCGTGCTCGGTGTCCTGGTATTCATTTACGGCTTCGGCATTCCGGCGGCCGCGTTCGAGTGGTGATTTGATGGATATCCTTCACAATCTGGCGCTCGGCGCCGACGTCGCATTTTCCTGGCAGGGCCTGCTGTTCTGTTTCGTGGGCGTGCTGGTGGGCACCTTCGTGGGCGTGCTGCCCGGCATCGGACCGCTGGCGGCGATTTCGCTTGCCCTGCCGATGACCTATTACCTCTCTCCGCCGATTGCTCTGATCATGCTGGCCGGCATTTTCTACGGCGCCCAGTACGGTGGCTCCATCGCCGCCATTCTGCTCAACCTGCCGGGCACCGCCTCGGCGGCGGTCACCTGTATCGACGGCAACCAGATGACCAAGCAGGGGCGCGCCGGCGTGGCCTTGTTCACCGCCGCCATTTCGTCCTTCTCCGGCGGCATCGTGGCGATTTTCATGGTGCTCGGGTTCACGCCCATGATCGCGTCCTTCGCCACGGATTTCGGCGCGGTGGATTACTTCTCGATCATGTTGTTGGGCCTGGTGGCGGCCTCCACCCTGTCGGTGGGCTCGCCGCTCAAGGCCAGCGGCCTGACCTTCAAATCCATGCTGCCCAAGCGGCACGAATGGCACGGTCTGTGGAAGACCATCCTGCGCGGTTCCGGCATTGGCGCCTTCGTCGGGGCGCTGCCCGGCTCCGGGCCGGCCATCGCCGCCTTCATGTCCTACGCGGCGGAAAAGAAGCTGGCCAAGAACCCGGATAATTTCGGCAAGGGCGAACTGCGTGGCGTGGCGTCCCCGGAATCCGCCAATAACGCGGCGGTGCAGGCTGCGTTCATTCCCACTCTGAGTCTGGGTATCCCCGGCGACGCGGTGATGGCGGTGCTGCTTGGCGCCATGATTCTGCACGGTATCTCTCCGGGGCCGGAGCTGGTCAGCAGCAATCCGGACATGTTCTGGGGCCTGGTGGTGAGCTTCGGCGTCGGCAACATCATGCTGCTGGTTCTGAACCTTCCGCTGATCCGGTTATGGGTGCGCATGTTGTCGATTCCCTATCACGTGCTGTACCCGGCCATGCTGTTCTTTATCTGCATCGGCGTGTTCTCGGTGCGCTCCAGCGTGTTCGATATCTATACCGCGCTGTTCTTCGGGGTGATCGGCTATTTCCTGCTCCGGTTGCGTTTCCCGGCGGCGCCACTGCTACTGGGCTTCATTCTCGGGCCCATGATGGAAGTGCATTTCCGCCGCGCGCTGCTGCTGTCCCGGGGCGATTACATGACCTTCTTCAACAGCGTGCCGAGCACCGTGTTCCTGGTGCTTACCGCCCTGTTCCTGGTTCTGCCGCTGTGGTCGGCGTTCCGCAAACGTACCCGCCGCGTGGCCGATCAAGGAGACTGACATGCGCAACAACTTCATCGGTGGCGCCTGGACCCGTGGCGCCGACACCCGTGACAACATCAACCCGTCCGATACCACGGACGTGATCGGCGAATACGCCCAGGCGGACGCCGCCCAGACCGCCGACGCCATCACCGCCGCCCGCCGTGCCTTTCCGGCCTGGCGCGCCGCCGGCATCCAGGCGCGCGCCGACGCGCTCGACGTCATCGGCCTGGAGCTGGCCGCCCGCAAGGAAGAACTGGGCCGGCTGCTGTCCCGGGAAGAGGGCAAGACCCTGCCCGAGGGCATCGCCGAGGTGAACCGGGCGGCGCAGATCTTCCGTTTCTTCGCCGGCGAGGCACTGCGCCCCGGCGGGGAAACCCTGCCGTCGGTACGGCCCGGCATGGACGTGCACATCACCCGGGAACCGGTGGGCGTGGTGGGCATCATCACCCCCTGGAATTTCCCGATCGCGATTCCCGCCTGGAAAATCGCGCCGGCCCTGGCGCACGGCAACTGCGTGGTGTTCAAACCCGCCGACCTGGTGCCCGGCTGCGGCTGGGCCCTGGCGGAAATCATCAGCCGCAGCGGCCTGCCAGAGGGGGTGTTCAACCTGACCATGGGGCGCGGCAGCGTGGTCGGCCAGACCCTGCTGGAAAGCGCCGACGTGGACGCCATTTCCTTTACCGGCTCGGAGAACACCGGCGCCCGGGTGATGGCCACCGCCGGCGCCCGTTTCGCCAAGCTGCAACTGGAAATGGGCGGCAAGAACCCGCTGGTGGTGCTCGACGACGCCGACCTGGACCGGGCCGTGGAAGTGGCGGTGCAGGGCGCCTATTTCTCCACCGGCCAGCGTTGCACCGCCTCGTCCCGGTTCATCGTCGGCAAGGGCATCCATGATCGCTTCGTGGCCGGCGTGCAAGAGCGTCTCGCCGGGCTCAAGGTGGACGACGCCCTTGCCGAAGGCACCGACATCGGCCCGGTGGTGGACGGCAACCAGCTGGAGCAGGACCTGGCCTACGTGGACATCGGCCGCCAGGAAGGCGCCCGCCTGGTGTGCGGCGGCGAGCGTCTGCAACGGGACCACGACGGTTTCTACATGGCGCCGGCGCTGTTCGCCGACACCGACCCGGCCATGCGCATCGCCCGGGAAGAGATCTTCGGCCCGGTGGCCTGCGTGATTCCGGCGGACGATTACGAGCACGCCCTGACCCTGGCCAACGACAGCCCGTTTGGTTTGTCCGCCGGCATCTGTACCACCTCCCTGAAGCACGCCAGCGATTTCCGCCAGCGCGTGGAAGCGGGCATGGTGATGGTCAACACGCCCACCGCCGGCGTCGATTACCACGTGCCCTTCGGCGGCCGCAAAGGCTCCAGTTACGGCTCCCGGGAGCAGGGCCGCTACGCCGCCGAGTTCTTCACCACGGTGAAAACCGCCTACGTGGCGCCTTGAGTTATCGCGACTGAAGTCGCTCCTACGGTTTAAGAATGCGGTAGGAGCGACTTCAGTCGCGATGCGCTTCGGCGTCTTCCCGTCCGGTGTTAAGCTGCCGGCACCAAAAACATTGAACCGGGTGCCGGCAAAAACATGGATGATCGCAAAACCTTCATGGCGTATACCGCCATCCTGCTGGTGGTGATGGCGGCCCTGGCGGTGTCGCCGGTGGAGCGTGAAACCTGGCTGATGGAAAACGCCGTGGTGGCCCTGTTCCTGGCGACCCTGTGGGCCACGCGCCGTTGGTTCCGCTTCTCCGCCGGCAACTACGGGCTCATTACCCTGTTTCTGGTTCTCCATGAAATCGGCGCTCACTACACCTACTCGCGGGTGCCCTACGACGCCTGGGCCCGGCAGCTGGCGGGCTTCAGCATCGATGAGCTGTTCGGCTGGCAACGCAATCAGTACGACCGCCTGCTGCATCTGCTGTACGGCGTATTGCTGGTGCTGCCGCTGCGCGAGCTGTGCCGTCGCGTTGCCGGCCTGCGTGGCGCCTGGGCCGGCTTTTTCGCCTTCGCGCTGATTCTCGCCTCATCGATGATCTATGAACTGATCGAGTGGGGCGCGGCGGTGGTCCTCGGCGACGGCAGCGATCTGTTCCTGGGCACCCAGGGCGACCCCTGGGACGCCCAGAAGGACATGGCCCTGGCCCTGCTGGGCGCGCTCATCGCCCTGGCCCTGGCCGCCCCGCTGAGGGCGGCCCGCGTCCGTCGCGCGGTCACCGGAAACGGCTGACTTGAACGGCGCCGGGCCGGCGGGTGTATGCTGGCCCACTCTCAACCGCCGCCGGAGCAACGCCCATGGCCTATTCCTCCCGCTACCAGCCGGAAACCCTGGACCGCGCCGCCGTGGACGCCGCCCCCGGGCCCCGGGTGCTGGAGTTCGGCACCAACTGGTGCGGCCACTGCCGCGCCGCCCAGCCGTTGATCCAGGCGGCGCTGGCCGGTCACCCGGATCTGGAGCACCTCAAGGTGGAGGACGGCAAGGGCCGGCCCCTGGGCCGTTCGTTCCGGGTCAAGCTGTGGCCCACCCTGATCTTCCTGCGCGATGGCGAGGAGGTGGCGCGTCTGGTGCGCCCCGGTGACCAAACGGAAATCGACGAGGCCCTGGCGCGTATCACCGCCTGATCGCGGCTGAAGCGGAACGCCGCCCGGCGGCCGGCGACACTCGCATCCGCGAAATCCCATCCCTATACTAGCCAAATGGACAGTATCGCCGCCCCCGCCACCCTGGACGACCCGCTCTATTACCTGCGCAACTTCGAGACCGTGCTGCGCTGGGTGAGCCACTGTCACGGGGATTTGCTGGACGACGCCGAACGGGCCTTCGTGGCCGGCGTGGCGGCGCAACCGGTGGCGGCCCGGGCCCTGCTCACGCGCATGGTGATGCGCAAGGGCGAGCTGTTCCGCGCCGACAAACTGCGCTACCCGGAGATCGGCCCGGCGATGCCGGCGCTGGCGTCGCTGGAAGCGGCGGGCTGGGTCCGGCGGGACGGCGACCTGACCCTGGACGACCTGTTCCGCCTCTACACCAAGGCGGAGCTGGGCCGCGCCCTGGCGCCCCGGCTGGCCGCCGCCGGCCTGGACCGGCACGGCCGCAAGGCGGACTGGCTGGCCACCCTGGCCGAGCACCCGCCCGCGCCCCGGCCGTTGCCCGCCTGGGACCCGGAGGGGCATCTTCCGCCGGCCTGGCGGCTCACCGTGATGCCGGTGTGCGAACGCCTGCGGCTGATGTTCTTCGGCAATCTGTACCAGAGCTGGAGCGAGTTCGTGCTCGCCGAGCTGGGCACCTTCCGCTACGAGCGGGTGCGCCTGGACGCCACCACCCGGCCGTACCGTCACCGTGCCGACCTGGACGCCTGGCTGGCGGTGCACGCCTGCCGGGAGCGGTTCGAGGCCGGCGAACCGGTGGAGGCGGTGGCCGCCGATCTGCCCGATGGCGACACCGGCAACCCCTGGGTGGAGGAGCGCCGCCACAAGCTGCGCTACAAGCTGGCCCGGCAGTGGGAGCGGGAAGACCAACTGGAGCGGGCCGAGGCGCTGTACGCCCAATACCGCCACCCGGACGCCCGCGCCCGGCGCCTGCGGGTGCTGGAGAGGCGCGGCGAGTACCGCGCCGCCCTGGCCCTGGCCAGCGAGGCCGCCGCCGCCCCGGAAAGCGAAGCGGAGCGCCAGCAACTGGGCCGCTTGCTGCCGCGCCTGCACCGCAAGCTGGATCTGCCCCGCCCGGTGTCGACGCCGTCGCCGGCCACCGAGCAATGGTCGCTGACCCTGCCGGTATCCCGCCTGATGCGCGCCGGCTCCGTGGAGGGCGCGGTGGCCGAGCACTTCCACCGCGAGGACGCGCCGGTGTGCTACGTGGAAAACACCCTGTTCACCGGCCTGTTCGGCCTGCTGTGCTGGGAGGCGGTGTTCGCGCCCCTGCCCGGGGCCTTCTTCCACCCGTTCCAAAGCGGCCCGGCGGACCTGCACGGGCCGGACTTCCTGGCCCGCCGCCGGGAGCGCTTCGCCGCCGCCTTCGCCGACCTGGACAGCGGCCGCCACCGGCGGCGCATTCTCGATACCTTCCGGCGCAAGTACGGGACCCAGTCGCCGTTCGTGCACTGGGGCGCGCTCTCCGAGCCGTTGCTGGAGCTGGCCCTGGACTGCATTCCCGCCGCCCATCTGGCCCGCCACGGCGAACGGCTGCTGGGCGACATCAAGGCCAACCGGGCCGGTCTGCCGGACCTGATCCAGTTTTTCCCGGCGCGGGGCGAATACCGCATGATCGAGGTGAAGGGCCCCGGCGACCGGCTCCAGGACAACCAGCGCCGCTGGCTGGCGTACTTCGCCAAGCAAGGCATGCCGGCGGTGGTCTGCAAGGTGGCCTGGGGGGCGGGGTGAGCACGGCCTTCGAGACCACCACCTACACCGTGGCGGTGCGCGCCCTGTGCGAGTTCACCGCCAAGGCCGGGGACCTGGACCTGCGTTTCACGCCGTCGCCCACCGCCCAGGAGGGTATGGCCGGCCACGCCACCGTCACCGGCCGGCGCGGCCAGGGCTACGAAACGGAAGTGGCGTTGAGCGGCGAGCACCGCCACCTCAGGGTCCGTGGTCGCGCCGATGGCTATGATCCGCGCCGCAACCGGCTGGAGGAGATCAAGACCTTTCGCGGCGACCTGGCCCGCCAGCCCGGCAACCACCGGGCCCTGCACTGGGCCCAGCTCAAGGTCTACGGCGCTTTGCTGTGCCGGGCCCGGGAGCTGGACAGCGTGGAGCTGGCGCTGGTCTATTTCGATGTGGTCAAGCAGAAGGAAACGCCGCTGCGGGAAACCCACGCCGCCGCCGATCTGGAGGCGTTTTTCCAGGACCAGTGCGAGCGCTTCCTGCAATGGGCGGACCGGGAACTGGCCCACCGCCGCCACCGGGACGAGCACCTGGCCCGCCTGGTGTTCCCCCACCAGGATTTTCGCCCCGGCCAGCGGGTGCTGGCGGAATCGGTCTACCAGACCGCCTGCACCGGCCGCGCCCTGCTGGCCCAGGCGCCCACCGGCATCGGCAAGACCCTGGGTACGCTGTTTCCGCTGCTCAAGGCGGCCCCCGGCCAGGGCCTGGACAAGCTGTTCTTCCTCAGCGCCAAGACCCCGGGCCGGCGCCTGGCCCTGGACGCGGTGCGCACCCTGACCCCGGACCCGGTGGCGCCGGCGCCCGGCGACCCGCCCCTGCGCACCCTGGAACTGATCGCCCGGGAAAAAAGCTGCGAGCACCCGGACCGGGCCTGCCACGGCGAGTCCTGCCCGCTGGCGGCGGGCTTCTACGACCGCCTGCCGGCGGCCCGCGCCGCCGCCGCCGGCGAGGCCATGCTCGACCGCTCGCGGCTGCGCGAGCTGGCCCTGGAGCACCAAGTCTGCCCCTACTACCTGAGCCAGGAAATGGCGCGCTGGAGCGACCTGGTGGTGGGCGACTACAACTATTTCTTCGATCTGTCCGCGCTGCTGCACGGGCTGGCCACGGAGAATCGGTGGCGGGTGGCGGTGCTGGCGGACGAGGCCCACAACCTGGTGGACCGGGCCCGGGGCATGTACAGCGCCGAGCTGGATCAGATCGCTTTCCGCCGCGTCAGGCGCGTCGTGCCCAAGGATCTCAAGGGCGCCTTCGACCGCCTCAACCGCCAGTGGAACGCCCTCAACAAGGACATCGACGCCGCCCAGCCGGACCGGGACTACCGGGTCCACGACGATCCGCCCCAGGCGTTTCTGTTCGCCTTGCAGCAGATGCTGGCCGCCATCAACGACCACATGGCCGAACACCCGGAACCCCTGGACGGCGAACTCACCCGTTTCTATTTCGACGCCCTGCATTTCAACCGGGTGGCGGAGCTTTACGACGGCGACGCCTTCCTGTTCGACAGCGAACGGCTGGCCCCCGCCCGGGGGCGGCCCGGCTCCCGCCTGTGCCTGCGCAACGTGGTGCCGGAGGCGCTGCTGGCGCCGCGCTTCGAGACCGCCCGCGCCGCCGTGCTGTTCTCCGCCACGCTGAGCCCGGCCCGTTATTACGCCGATCTGCTCGGTCTGCCGGCGGACACCGCCTGGGTGGACGTGCCCACCCCGTTCCGCGCCGAACAGCTTGAGGTGCGTATCGCCCGGCGCATCTCCACCCGCTACCGGGACCGCCCGGCGTCCCTGGCGCCCATCGCCGAGCTGATGAGCGGGCAATACCGGCAGCGGCCCGGCAATTACCTGGCGTTTTTCAGCAGCTACGACTATCTGGAGCGGGTGCTGGCGGTGTTCCGCCAGCAATGGCCGGACGTGCCGGTCTGGGCCCAGGAGCGGCGCATGGACGAAAACGCCCGCCAGGACTTTCTGGACCGTTTCCAGGACGGCGGCGAGGGCATCGGTTTCGCGGTGCTGGGCGGCGCCTTCGCGGAAGGCATCGACCTGCCGGGCCGGCGCCTGATCGGCGCCTTCGTGGCCACCCTGGGCCTGCCCCAGGTGAACCCGGTGAACGAACAGTTCAAGGAACGGCTGGCGGCCCTGTTCGGCGACGGCTACGACTACACCTATCTGTACCCGGGGCTGCGCAAGGTGGTGCAGGCCGCCGGCCGGGTGATCCGCACCGACGACGACCAGGGCGTGGTGCACCTGATCGACGACCGCTTCGGCCGCTCTCAGGTGCGCGCCCTGCTGCCCGCCTGGTGGCGGTTGGAGTAGGACCGGTTAACAGTCGCGCCGGTTAACAGCCGAACCGCGCCGCCATGTCCAGCAAATCCTCGAACAGGAAATCGTGGTCCTCGGAAAACTGCTTGGACGGGCTTTTCGGTCCGTATTCCAGTGGCCGTTTCACATAGGCGGTGCGCAGGCCGGCGGCCCGGGCGGCCTCCAGATCATCCTGGTGGGTGGCGACCATCAGTACCTGCTCCGGGCTCACCTGAAAGGTTTCCGCCACGCCCTGGTACATCCTGGGGTCCGGTTTAAAGGTGCCGAAGGTCTCGGCGGACAGGATACGGCTCCAGGGCAGATCCCCATGGGTGGCCAGATCCTCGAGAAGGCTCAGGTTGCCGTTGGACAGGGTGCAGGTGGTGAAGCGCCGCTTCAGCCGGTGCAAGGCCGGCGAACTGTCCGGCCAGGGATCGAGCCGGTGCCAGGCCAGATTCAGATGCCGCTTCTGGCTTTCATCGAGATTGTCGATGCCGAATCGCTCCAGTATCTCCTCAAGGATCGAGAAGTGGATGTCATCGATCAGCGCCCAGGGCGCTTCCCCGGATACCACCCTGGCCATGGCCGGCTTATAGCCGGCCCGCCAGGCGAGGGTGAACTCATCGGCGGGCACCGGCAGGTTCAGGGCCCGCGCTTCCCGTTCGATGGAACCGAACCAGTCGACCACCGTCCCGAACACATCGAAGGAAACCACCTTAATGTCCATCGTCTCGTTCCATGGCTAACCCGGTGTCACCGTACCATGGCGCGGGGCGGGGTGCTGTTTCGGGCTTATTGCTTGCCGTACTGGTCGCGCAGGGCCTTGCGGTTGAGCTTGCCCACGGCGGTCTTGGGGATGGCGTCGGTGAAGATCACCCGGCGCGGTTTCTTGTAGGACGCCACCTGTTCCGTCACGAAGGCGATCAGGGTGTCCTCGTCCACGCTCTGGTCCGGCTTCAGTGCCACCACGGCGGTCACCGCCTCCACCCATTTGGCGTCCTGGACGCCGATCACCGCGCACTCCGCCACCGCCGGGTGGGCCACCAGCACGTCCTCCACTTCCCGGGGGTACACGTTGTAGCCGCCGGTGATGATCATGTCCGAGGTGCGGTCCTTGAGATGCAGGTAGCCACGCTCGTCGAACGCCGCCACGTCCCGGGTGCGTAGCCAGCCGCCCTCCATGAACATCTCCTGGTTCAGCGCCGGGGCATTGTGGTAGCCGGCCATCATCGACGGCGCGCGCACCGCGATCTCGCCGGGCTCGCCGGCGGGCACGTCCTGGCCGGCCTCGTCCACCAGCCGGATCTCCACGTCCAGGGACGGCCGGCCGCAGGCGCCCAGCAGCTCGTCCTGGTGGTCCTCGGGGCGCAGCACCGCGATGGTCAGCGGGCACTCGGTCTGGCCGTAGTACTGCCAGAATTTCTCCCGGCCCCACAGCTGCATGGCTTGCTGGATTACCGGACGAGGCATGGGCGAAGCGCCGTAGATCACCTGGCGCAGATGACTCACGTCGGTGCTCTCGAAGCGGGGGTGCCCGAGCAGCATCTGAAGCATGGTGGGAACCATGTTCACCGCCGTGATGCGCTCCTTTTCGATCAGGCTCAGGAAGGCGTCCGGGTCGAAGCCGGGCATGATCACGGTGCGCGCGCCGCGCAACCAGAACGGCAGCACGAAGACCCCGGACGCATGGATCAGTGAAGCGGCGTGCAGCATGGCGTCATCACGCTGCACATTGAGCATATTCAGCAGTACGTTCTTGCATACTCCAGCGTAGGAAGCCTGGGTATGCTGCGCTGCTTTGAGGGTGCCGGTGGTGCCGGAAGTAAAAAGCGTAAGGATGACATCGTCCGGCGCCACCGCCACATCCGGCGCCGCGTCGCTGCAGGCGCGGGCGGCGGCCAGCAGATCATCGCTTTCACCGCCGATACCGTGACAGGCCAGCCCAGGAAGGGCGTTGCACAGGGCCGCCGCGCGCTCCGCCAGGTCGGCGCCGTACAGCAGCACTCCGGCGCCGGTTTCCTTCAGCATGCGGGCGTGCTCCTCCAGGGACAGGCGGGCGTTCAGCGGCACCCGGTTAATGCCCGCCTTCACGCAGGCGAAATCCACCGGCACGCTGTACAGGCCGTTGTTGAGCAGCAGGGCGACCCGGTCGCCCCGTTGCACGCCCCGTTCGATCAGGGCGTGGGCCAGTTGATTGCTCAGCGCCTGGGTCTCGCCAAAGGTCAGGCTCTGGTCGCCGAACACGATGGCGGTGCGCTCCGGGTTGTAGCCGGCGCCGCGATGAATCAGATCCAGATAGGTGGTGGTCATTGCGTCTCTCTCCCGTTGTCGTTCTTGTTCATTCGAATTCACCGTGGCGGCCGGCGCCCTTGGCGAAGCGGTCCGCACCGGCGATGGCTTCCTCGAAGACGATCGGGTAACCGCCGGCGCCTTCCCGGCGCAGCGCCTCCGCCAGGTCGTGGTCCCACTGGCCGTAGGCGGAGGCCCGGTCCGCCTTCATGCACTGTTGCGGGAAGCCGGCGATCTGGCGGGCCAGGGCCTCGGCGGCTTCAACAGCGGTGCCGTCGTCCACCACCCGGTTGGCCAGGCCCATTCGCAGGGCTTCCTCGGCCCCCACCGGGCGGCCGGTAAGAATCATGTCCAGGGCGCGGCCCTGGCCGACGATGCGCGGCAGGCGCACCGTGCCGCCGTCGATCAGCGGCACCCCCCAGCGCCGGCAGAACACGCCGAACACCGCTGAGCGTTCCGCCACGCGCAGATCGCACAGCAGCGACAGTTCCAGGCCGCCGGCCACCGCGTGGCCGGACACCGCCGCGATCACCGGCTTGCTCAGCATCATCCGGCTGGGCCCCATGGGCCCGGGACCGGTACCCTGGGGTTCCACCTCGTTGCGGCGCTCCGGATCGCCCAGGGCCGCCAGGTCGGCGCCGGCGCAGAAGGTGCCGCCGGCGCCGGCCAGCACCGCCACCCGCGCTTCTTCATCGGCTTCGAAGGCCTCGAAGGCGGCGCGCAGCGCGGTGGCGGTGGGACGGTCCACCGCATTGCGTTTGTCCGGACGGTTGATGATGATCGTGCGCACCGGACCGTCGGCGCGGGTAAGAATGGGGGAAGCGGACACGGCGGACTCCTCGACGGCGGATCCTCGGATCCGGTTTGTTACATGTTTTGTCCAGTGAAGACAAATTAGGATATATTTCACAAAATGTCCAGATCAGACAAATCAAGTTATAAAAAGCCCGGCGACCCACGCCACGCCGACACCCCGCCGCTCGCCGCCGGCGACCTGGTGCTGGACCTGCTTTCCACCCATGATGCCCACCAGCTCACCGTGGCCGCCCTGTGCCAGGCGGCGGAAATCTGCGGCGTCCGCCCCCAGAACGTGCGCGTGGCCCTCAACCGACTGCAGCGCCAGGGCAAGGTGGACAGCCCGGAACGGGGCCTCTACCGGCTCGACACCGGCGGCAACGGCCTGTTCGCGGAAGTGGCCAACTGGCTGCGCCGGGAACAGCGGGCGGTGCCCTGGCAGGGTGGCTGGGCCGCGGTGCTCGACAACGCCGTACCGCGCGGCGAGAAAACCGCCTGGCGCCGGCACGAACGGGCCCTGGCCCTGCGCGGTCTGCGGCACCTCGACGACACCGGACTGCGCCTGCGCCCGGATAACCTCACCGGCGGCATCGACGGCCTGCGCCGGGACCTGCGGCGGCTCGGCCTCGCCGACGGCGCCCGCGTGTTCCGCGCCGCCGACTTCAGCGACGACGACGAACAGGCCGCCCGGCGCCTCTGGGACACCGCCGCCCTAAGCCGCCAGTACCGCGACATGGAAAAGCGCCTGGCGGCCAGCCACCGCAAGCTGGCCCGGCAAGCGCCGGAAAAGGCCGCCCGCGACAGCCTGCTCCTCGGCCGCGCCGCCATCCGCTGCATCCTCCACGACCCGCTGCTCCCCGACGAACTCATGGACCAGGCCCCGCGCCACCGCCTGATCGAGCGCATGGGCGCCTACCAGCGCGACGCCAAGGCGATCTGGATGGGGTTGCTTGACGCGGTTTGATGCGGTTCACGTTTTCGCGCAAAAACCGTTAAGTCGCGCTTTTTTCCTACAGCGGCCTTAAGAGATTTCTTACAAGCGCGGCGCCGTTCCGTTGCTAACCTCCCAGGTGCAAATGTTTGCTTTCTGTCCACTGGGGGACGGGGGGCCAGGACAATCTGGGGGAAAGGCATGGAAACGCCGCTGGCCAGCCATGGAGGCTGGTTTCGTCTTGTCGTCTGTTTTTGTTTTTTGTTCATCCTGCCGCTGAACGGGCAGGCCGGTCCCGCCGAGGGGCGGCAATGGCTGCTTGGCCAGATTCAGCAGGATGGGTCGCTGAACAGTGAAGCCACCCTGTCCACCGCGTTCCAGGCCACCACGGAGAGCGTGGAAACCTTTCGGATTCAGCCGGACGCGGAGCCCGGCGACCTCTCCGGCGTCGCCGCCTATCTGGCCGCCGCCGCGCCGGACCAAAGCGCCGAGAATCTTGCCCGGCGCCTGATCGCTTCGCACGCTCTGGGGCTGGATTTCAATGCCGATCGGCAGGCGCTCATGGCCAGGCAACGTGCCTATTCCGGTTTTGGCGCGTTTCCCGGCCACGATGCCGACGCGGTCAGTACCGCCTTCGCCTTGCGGGCCTTGCACCGGCTGGGCGTGACCCAGGAGCCCGCGGCGTATTCGCTTCAATACCTTCTCGACAGCCAGCTCGACAGCGGCGGCTGGGCACTGGACGGTGACAATGCCCAGGTGCAGACCACCGCCCTGGCCATGCATGCGCTCTGGCTATACCGCAACCAGTACCAGGTGGCCGCCGCGCTCGACGCGGCCCAGTCGTTTTTGCTCGGTGAGCGCGACGGCGTTCTATGGGCGGGTACCGAACAATCGGCGCTGGCCTTGATCGCGCTTTTGTCCCGGGCCGTGGATCGTTCCCCCTATGAACCGGCGTTACAGGCTCTGGCGAACCGTCAGAACCCGGCCGGGGATTTCGATGGCGATGTCCACGCCACCGCGCTGGCCCTTCGGGTATTGGCGCTGGGATCGCTTCCTCCGCGGGATCTCACCCGGCTCACTGGCAGGCTGGTGGACGCGCAAACCGGCCAGCCCCTGGCGGATGGCCGGGTAAGTCTGTCCGGCAGTGATACCCGGGAAGCCCGGACCGGCGCCGATGGCGCCTTTCTGTTCGAGAACCTGCCCACCGGCCAGTATCGGATCGAGGCGGGCAAGGCCGGCTACGGCACCCTGGTGCTCAACACCGTGGTGCAAACCGGCGACAAGCGGGATCTGGGCAGTCTGGCTCTGGACGTACGGCAAACCGATCCCGACACCGGCGAACCGGTATCCACCGGACTTCTTCGCGGGCGGGTGACCGCCAGCGAAGACGGCGCCGCCCTGGCCGGCGCCACCCTGACATTGGGGGGCTCAGGTCGCTCGGTGACCACGGGCCCCGACGGCCGCTACGTGATCGGTGACATCGCCGCCGGTCCGGTCACGGTGACCGCCTCCGCGCCGGGTTATCGGACCGCCGTGGGCAGCGCCGAGATTCAGGCGGGGCAGACCCTGGTGTTCTCGCCGGCCTTGCGTGTCGCCGTGACGCAGGGTGTGAACGTGGAGGGCCGGGTCACGGCGCAGGCCTCCGGTAACGCGGTGGCCGGCGCGCTGGTTAGCGCCCGGGTCGGCGATACCACGAAATCCGTGAGCACGGACGCGCAAGGCTATTATCGCCTGACCCGCTTGCCCGCCGGGGAGGTGGCGCTCACCGTCAACGCCGATGGCTATGCCTCCGTGTCTGGTCAGGCGCAAGCCGACGACGGCGATACCTTGTCATTCTCGCCACGGCTTGTCCCCGTGGGCGAGCCCCCGGTTTCCCTGCCCGGCGGCTTCCGTGGCGTGGTCGTGGACGGCATCACCGGGCGCGGTATCGAAGGCGCTGAAGTCCGGGCGGAGCACGAGGACGGCTTGGAGACCCTGCTTACCGACGCCGATGGCCACTTCGTCATCGATACGCTGAGCGCGGGGGACGTCAGCCTGACGATCAGCGCGTCCGATTATGCGTCGGTCAGCGCCACGGCGCGGGTGGAAGCCGGCTTCATCAGCGATGTTGGCGAGGTGGAACTCACGCCCCTGGACGAGGCGGTGAACAGCGTCGCCGGCCGGGTGGTGGATGTGCGTACCGGCGAACCACTGGAAGGCGTGCTGGCCCAGGTCAAACGGCGGGCCTCCTCGTCCACGGTGGTGGCGGAGGCCCTGAGTGGTCCGGAGGGGCGGTTCGAAGTGCCGGGATTGCGGCTGGACGACTATGTCCTGGTGTTGTCGCTCACCGATTACCAGGACCTCACGGTTCCCTTCCTGATCGCCTCCGGCGGTGTGCTGGAAATGGGCGAGTTGCGTATGCGACCGCCGGGTATCGATGCCTTGCTGCCGGATCTGGCGATACAAAGCATCGCCACCGGCGATCTCTCTTCCGACCCGGATACCTTCGCGGCCAGTGGCGATCTGGGCGTGGTGGTCATCAACCGCGGTAACACGGCGCTGGATCAGAGTTTCCGCGTGTTGGCCTTCAGTGACCGGGATCGCGATGGCGCTTTCGACCCGGACACGGATGTAGCGCTCGGAGAACAGGTCGTCGACGGGGCGCTCGATGTGGATACCACCCGGTTGATCTCCATTGCCGTGGACGGGCCTCTTCCGTTCCGCGATGCACCGATCACGGTGATGCTCGACGCCGATGAAGCGATCTCCGAACTGTCCGAGACCAACAATCTGGAAAGCACCGCCGGGGAATGCGTCAACAACCAGAAGCCGTATCTGGATCTGGCCTTGTGTCTGGACGCGTCCGGCAGCGTCAGCCGTTCCGAGTTCCAATTGCAGTTGGAAGGCACGGCCCGGGCCATCGAGAACCCGGATATCGTGCCGCGTGACGGTTCGGTGCGGCTTTCCCTGCTGCAATTCAGTAACTCGGATCGTCTGGAAATCAACCCGACCCTGGTCGAGGAAGACAACGTGGCCGATCTGGCGGACGCCATCCGGGCGGTGCCGAAAATGGGTGGCGGCACTTCCATCCATCAGTGCATCGATGGCGCCGCCAACACCATCACCCAGACCACGCCGCCGGCGGCGCTGCGAGTGATCGACGTGTCCACCGACGGGCAGTCCAGCCAGTCCTCCGCGGTGGCCGCCGCCAATCGCGCCCGTGACGGCGGCGTGGATGTGCTCAATGCCATCGGCGTGGGCAGTGGCGCCAACGAAAACCTGCTCAACGCCATCGTCTTCCCGGAACCGGTGGGCGGCGACCGCGGCTTCGTGCTGATGGTCGACAGCTACGAGGAATACATCGAGGGCATCGCCGGCAAGATCGCCAAGGAAACCCGCATTCCCGATCTCACCGTGGGCGGCCTGAAACTGGTGGATCACGGAACCGGCGAACCGGTCAGCCTGGAAGTGGTGGTCGGCAACGCCGGCTCCGCGGCGATCACCGAGGACATTACCGTCACCTTCTCCGACGGCGACGCCAACACCGGCGAGGTACTCGGAGAGGTCACGTTGCAGGAAGGCATCGAAGCCGGCGCTTTCCGCACCGTCAGCCTGGACGATGTGCCGGTGGCGGCCCTGAACAATGGCACCGTGCGCGCCGCTGCTGAAATCGCCGGCAACGTGTCGGAGTGCAACACCGGCAACAACGGTGTGAGCATCCCGGTCACCGTGCAGCGGGGTGAGGTGTCCCTGGGGCTGTCGTCCAGCGCGCCGTCGCCCATGGAATTGCTAGGGATTGATGCTCTGGTCGGCAATACCGGCGCGGTGGCCGGCGACTATCGGGTAACGTTGCGTATCGAGGATACCAATGGGGTGTTGGTGGCGGATCTTGGCGAGCACGCCGTCGACGAACTGGCCGCCGGCCAGCGGTACCAACGCACCGAGGAATGGGATACCGGTGTCACGCTGACCGGTGCTTATCGGGTCGTGGCCGATCTCTATAACGCTTCCGGCCGTCTGCTGGACAGTGACCAGGCCGCCTTCCGGATCACCGAGGAGGGGGACCCGTCCGCTCCGGTGGCGTCGGTCCGGGTTGGCGCGGACCGGTCCGAATACCGCCTCGGTGACACCGTGATGATCGAGAGTTCGCTGAGCAACACCAGCCTCGGCACACCGATCCCGGCCCCCCGTTATCGCCTGGTGGTGGCCGGCCCTGACGGGCAGGTGGTGCTGAGCGAGGAGACCAGGTTGAGCGGCCTGGCCATTGGCCAGGTGCTGACCCTGCCGGACCGGTTTGCTCTGGCTGATCTTCCGGTCGGTGACTACGCGGTAACCGGTACCCTGTTCGCCAGCAATGACCAGGTGCTCGCCCGGGACCAGGCCGGCTTCTCGGTCACCGCCGATCCGCTCCGTGCCTTGCAGGGCGGGGTCTCCGTCGAAGCGGAGTCGGTCTTCCTGGGCGATGCCCAGAGCTGCCACTTCCGGCTGCGTAACAGCGGTGATCAGGTCCTGGAAGACATCGGCGTGCGGCGGGCTCGTGTGGATCTGGATAACCAGCTTGAGCTCGCGGACGAAGCCGCCACGGTGACCCTGGCACCCGGTGAGGAACGGACCTTCACGGATACCTTCAGCACCGCCGGATTCAATCTTACCCGCCACGCCTGCGTGCTTCAGGTCACCCACGGCGGCGAAAGCCGGGATCTCGGTAACGCCACCTTCCAGATTACCGAACCGCCCGTGTCCCTGGAGACCAGCCTCGGCCTGAGTGGTGGGCCCCGCCTGCTGGTCTTGGCGGATAAAGAAGTGTCCACCTGCATGGCGGTCGGGACCCTGACTCTCGAAGCCGTTTTCCCGGAGACCTTGTCGCCCTTCGCACTGGTTCACGCCAAGGTGCTCGGGCGGCATTTCCGGATAGAGGATATGGAGTCCGCCACGCCCCGTTTCTTCGATGGTCCGGTGAATCATGGGGATGGCCGCGATGTGGATCTTACCTTGATGGATCTTGACCGGGAGCGGTTGACGGTACGGCTGCAAGGCGAGGGCCTGGTCGACGGTGACTATTCCCTTAAAGCGTTCTATCCGGCCTTCCTGTTCCTGCACAAAGACCTGGATAGTGGCGAAGTTCACTTTGAATGCGGTGAGCCTCCGCGACCGGGTGACGTGCTGGGCGATTTCAAGGTCACCGGGGTGGAGCTGGTGGAAAAAGTGCGCCGGGACGGCGGTGCCCCGGAAGTGCCCGCGATCGCCACGCAACGCCAATGGCTTGATGACACCCTGGCCGAGCGGGATTACACCCTGGTGGACTCCCTGGAGGCCTTCGGCGCGGCGGTACGCTCTGGCGATTATCAACAATACCTGCTGCTGGCGGACCGTATACCGGTGGAGCACTGGACCGCCAAACAACTCCGGGAGGCGGTGAATCGTGGCGAAGGGCTGGTTTACGCCGCCGGCAATCTGCCCGAGGCAGGCCCGCTGCATGAAGTCTTGGGTATTCAACCTCACCGTGAACGGCCCGGCTTCGGCTGGCACCACCATGAGCCGCGCCAGGGCGATTACGCCGACGGCGTGTTGATGGAGCACTCGCCGCTGGGCGATGCCGGTTTCCTGCCGTTTGCTCTCAACCGTGAGTTGGCGCTGGTGCATCGCGGGAACAGCCACGTGGCCGGTCATTACCAGAACCTGCGCCTGGGCGGCGGCCATGGCCGTGGCCGCCACTGCCCGTTGTACCCCGTCGAGCATCCGGCGGTGACGTATCGGGATTACGGCCAGGGCCGGACCGTGTTCGCCGGCTTCGACCTGGTCGCGGAAGGCACCGCCGGGCCATCCGCGCAGCGCTATGCCGAGTTGCTCGACGGCATGCTCGCCTTCACCGAAACCGACCTGACCATCACGCGCCCAGGCGCCGTGGTGCCGGTCACCCTGACGGTGGAGAACACCGGGCCGGCGGTGGCCTTGGAAGCGCGCCTGACGCTGGAAGACGGCGGCGAGGTACTGGCGACGCTGCCGCGAACCGGCAATGGCCAACCGGTCTGGCAATTCGAGCTGGCGGAGAGAGAAACACGCTCCCTGCGTGCCTGGATACGCCCGGATTATCGGCAGGGCGTGAGCGACCTTTCGGCAACGTTGCAAGCGAGCGCGCCAAGCGGCGCCGGCAAGAGCTTTGAAGAGGCCCTGCGCATCGAACTGCGCGCGGACGACCCCGAGACCCTGCCAGCGATTGAATCCTCGGTTCGTCAGGCGCTCTGGCAAGCACCCTGGGACCTGGCTCTGAAACACGCGGCGCTGAGCCTGCATCAGGCCGGCCACGCCCGGGAGCATGGCCGAACCGGGGACGCGATCAAACTGGCGCTTAAAGCCACCACGTCGTTGCAGGCATCCCGGCACCGGGATGCCGATGAATTGCGACGTCGCCTGGACTGGGTGATCTGGGCTCTGAACCAGGAAGGGAACTAGGGGGAATCATGCAAGGACGACAAATGAACACCACGATGACGGATCGCAACACTTCCGAAAGCCACGCGGCGCCGGCCATGGAGCGGATGCGCTACGCGCGGCGGTTCTGTCGAACCACCGCTCTGGTCGCGGTGATGATGCTGCTTAACGCGGTGATCTGGCCCTCCTGGGCGGTGGCCGTGGAAGTGGAACGCCAGAAAGAAGCCCAGGCGCAAGCCCGCTGGGAAGCGCGCCACCAGTCCCTGGATCAGGTCCTCCTTGGCATCCGCCAGGAAGCCCAAGACAGGCGCTCGATGATGGCGGACACGCTCGCCGAACGAGATCAGGGCTTCCTGGGCAAGGCCCGTTCGCTGCTTGGCATCGAACAGGCGCCCGCCGAGGCGTTGCCCCGTCTGCAATGGCTCTCACAGCGGGCGGCCAACCTGCACGAGCAAGCCCTGGCCTCCTTCGATGAAACCGAGGCGCACCTGCGCAAGAAGGAGCTGCCGCGACGAATTCTCGACCGCAATGACCGTGCCCGCGAAGAATACCAACGGGCTTACACCACCATGCGGGAAACGCTGAATCAGGCCCTCGATTCCGATTCACTGGGCGAGCAGGAAGAGGCCATGGCGGCGCTGGTCGACTTCATGGATCGCTTTACCCTGGACAAGCCCCGCGACCCCTTCGACCCGAACAAACTGCCCTGGCGCACCCCGGACCCGGACAAGACGCCGACCCCGGCCCGTTCCGCCGAGGCCCTTAGTCAGCGCACCGGTTTGCCCCGTTTTGAGCAAGGGCTCGAACTCGCCAGCCTGAATAACAACGCCGCCCTGAGCGTGGCGCCGGGCGCCCCCATGGACGAGGCCCTGGCCGCTACCCTGGATGCGCCGCAAACGCCGGCCATCCAGGCCAAAGCCGCCGAACTCGACCACGACCCGGTCCGTATCTACCAATGGGTGCGCAACAACATCGAGTTCATCCCCAGTTACGGCTCCATTCAAGGCGCCGAGTACACCCTGGAACTGGGCAAGGGCAATGCCTTCGACACCGCCAGCCTGCTCATCGCCCTGCTGCGAGCCTCGGACATCCCGGCCCGCTACGCCATGGGCACCGTGCGCATCCCCGCCGACCAGGTCATGAACTGGGTCGGCGGCGTTAACGTGCCCAGCGCCGCCGGCAACCTGATGGGGCAGGGTGGCATCCCCAACACCGGCCTGACCCGGGGCGGCCAGATCAGCCACTTCGAACTGGAACACATCTGGGTGGAAGCCTGGATCGACTTCCACCCCAGCCGCGGCGCCGATCACCGCACCGGTGATACCTGGGTACCCATGGATGCCAGCTTCAAGCAGTACGAATACAGCGAAGGCATGGACCTGCAGGACCAGGTCCCCTTCGACGCCGAAGGCCTGGCCCGCACCATCGAACAGGAAAGCACCATCAACGAAGAGGAAGGTTGGGTGCAAGGTGTGTCCCAGCAGCCTCTGGAAGACGCTCTCGCCGACTACCGCGCTCAACTCGAAACCTATCTGGACAGTCAGGCTCCGGAGGCCACGGTCGGGGAGGTCCTGGGCACTCAGAACATTAAGACGGTGATTCACAAGCAGCTCGCCGCCGGACTGCCTTATGAACTTGCGACACGAAAATTGGTGGTTTCTGAACTTTCCGACAAACTGCGTTGGAAATTCCGTTACCAACTTTTTACCAGCCAATACGGCCGCCAACGCTCGCAACTGATTAGTGTGGAGAGGCCGACCGCCGCCCTGGCCGGTCGTAAACTGGCGCTGTCTTTTAAGCCCGCTAGCGAGGAAGACAAGGAAACGCTGGCCAGCTACCTGCCGGAGTCGGATGAAAACGGTGAAATCGACCCGAACGAAATTCCCGGCACGCTGCCTGGCTACCTGATCGACCTCACCGGCGAATTCGCGATCGGCAACGAAGAGGTGGTCTTGGCCTCCAGCAACACCGCCATGGGGACCGGACTGCAATCGGAAATGGGTTACTGGCAACCAAATCGAGGGTGGCAGACCAGTCAGAATGAGCCGGTAGCCGGTGAATATCGCGCTCTGGCTTTGAACCTACAGGGTATTAGTCAGAGTCAAGCCGAAGCTCTGCAATCCGATCTCGAAAAAACGCAGAACAAATTAGATCGAAATGAATTTGATGATTTGACAAGGAAAGAGGTGGTGGGTGATTTCCTCTATAGCACCATTTTGAGTTACTTCAGCCTTAATGATGATCAGGACCAAGTCGCGGCAAAGTTTGGCCAGAGCGTAATCTATCGCGCCCCAAGTTACGGCCTTTTCAAAACCAGTTTGACGCCTAGGTACTGGTTGGGAGTTGTTAGGAGTGTTGAAACAAGCGGCTTTGGTATGGATGTGGATAGCATGAGCAGTCTTCAAGTAAACAAAGATAATGACCTTGAGCGTTGGATTGCCTTCAATAGGGCTCAGGGTATGCGCATGTCCGCTATGGAGCATTTAGTTCCGGAGCAAACATATAGTACTGAGGGGGCAGCAGCAGATGGTATTAGCGCTGTGAAAGCAATCCGACTCGCCGCCGCTGAAGGGCAAAAAATCTGGACGATCACAAAAAACAATCTGGCGCAATCTTTGGCCGATGTTCAGTTGCCTGAGGCAGTCAAAGAAGATATTCGAGGTTCAGTTTATGCGGGAAAAAATGTGGTGACGCACGATAGGCCTGTTGACTTTTATGGGCGGCAGTCCGTTGGTTATACGGTCGTCGACCCGAAAACTGGTGGGGGAGGCTACTTAATAGGAACCGGTGAAAATGGAGGAATCACCGAATCTCCTAAGGATGATGGATTTTTGGTGGCGGGAGTGTCTTTTGATGTAATAAAAAAAGTTTTTAGTAGTATCTCGGCTGGTATCAGTGCGGTCTTTAACTTTGATAATTGTGGTGCGGGAATTGCTTTCACTATTCTTTTTGTCGCAATGGCGGCTATTGCGCTGAACTTGTGGTTGACATTTATTCTTGCTGCATCCGCCATTGTGAAAGTTTCAATTGGTCTGATGGCTTCCATATTTTCTGGTTTGGTTTCCTGGGGGCTGACGCAGGCATGCAGAAAGGAGGGTAAATGAAAGGTTTCTACATCTTTGTTGCTTCTATTATTATGTTTGCCGGCGTTCAAGTTTTCATGGGCAAGTTTGCCGACAAGTTGACTTTTTTTCTTGTTCTTTTGTCAGTGCAAGTGGTTTTATTTTATGTTGTTCTGGATCGAAATTTGAAAATGTGGTCTGAAGTCCTTTTTTTTCTGGCCTCCTACCTGTCTTGCTTGTACTTGGTTTTCTCCATTTTTGAGATGAGTTTTTTTGATGCATTTATCGGTCTCTCTATTATTGTTCTGTCTGATTATGCTGTTTACAAGAAGAAGCCGAATGAAGGTTTGCGGGCGCGTAAAGCAAAGGCTCGCCCTGGACTTGGCGTGATACTTTTCTTTTCATTGCTTGGGGCACCATTTATGGTGGCCTTGTTGTGGTCAATGGCTAATTATTATAATGGGGAGCGTGGTGGAGAGGAAGCAATTTATTTTTCTTTACTCCTTTATGGTGTGGCTTTTATTTTTATGAAATGGGGAGTTGTTCGGTTTTTAGAGGTTAGAAGATGAAGAGATGGGCGGCGAAAGTTCGCTTTAATATTGCGGCGATGGGTTGTGTAAGGGGTTCATTTAACGGGATTTATGTCCTTGGTGGCACTTATGTAAATAAGCAGCATTATCTGTGCAAAGCTTATTCTTTTGGGGCTGATGAAGGGGCGGTTTTATCCTGAGTTTCTTTGCCGCTTTGTTGGTCGGGACCAAGTGGCTTGCTGTTCCATGGGGATAGGTATGTATGGAGTAGTATGTATAATCACGGTGTTGGTTATTGGTTTTTACAGCTTAGTCCTGAATGGACGGATGAAGAGAAGGCGGGTGGCTTTTCATCGAGCCGGTTATCACTCTCTCAGGCGCGGCGAGGCAAGACAGATCCTCACAACACTCCGGATAATGTCGAGGTTTGAGTTTGCCTTGCTTTATTGGGGTAGAGTCTATTCGAGCGCGAGCGTCAACGGTCAGGAACTTGTATCTGATATGCTTGTATCGGCCGGTTCGGGTCGCTATACCGGGTTTTCCTACGTGACAGTGCTGGGCTATGTGGGCGACCTGGGTGGTTTGCCGGATTTTCTGATACGGCCCCGGGCGTTATTGGAAACGCGGCTTGAATTGAGAGGAGGATGCCCAGTCAAGGGCGATTGGTACGCCTGGGGGGATTTCGCTCCGCATCACAACCTTGAAGCATTAGTTGACCGGTTTGAGGCTTTTGCTAAAGGTGCTGTCCTCAGAAAGAAGGGTGATGTTCTGAGTTTTTATTTCAGGGGCGAGTACCTCCATGAAAGTCGTGTACTAAATCTGTTGCCCGAGTGGCGCCGGTTCTGCTGTGATTTCCGGCATTTGGTGCGGGCAGCTGGAAGTTGAAAGGGCGGCGGTGATATGGCGGCAGGCCGCTGCCTCCTTAGAAAAAGTCCGATGATCCCAAGAGGCTGGGCGGAAGAGCGTCGCCGGCGCCTGGGGGGATTACCGAGCGGAAGCATGGTGGCGAGTGAGAGCGGAATCAGCATGGAGGTAAGCAAGCGGGAGGCGGAACAGATAGGGTTTAGACCTTTTCCGAGAGAGCTTCGAATACACTGGGCTTTCCATCTTCGGGACGCCACCGCCCTCGCCGGCCTTCACCGCTTGCTCGAACACATGGGGGCTACCAGTGTGATGCAAGGCGATCTGGATGGCGCTGCCCGATGCAGTTTGAGGCGGTTCACGTTTTTACCGGCAAACTATTACGACGGAATCTTTTCCTAGGGCGAGCTTAAGAGATGTCTTACGGACGCGGCAGTTGAGCTTTTGGGGGTATGAGAGAAAAGAAGATGTGACCTTTTTGAGAGGGATTTTGTTATCGAGGGGGCAATGTGAGCTCAGCTTGTGTATATAGAGATATTGGAATCCTCCGAACACATAGATGTGCGCAAGTAAAGAAAACGTTAGCCTTGTCGCCATTGCGCTTAGTGTTCCCCAACTGGGCCTGTATGATCAAAAATCTGCCTCGGATGGGAATGCATGTATGAATCCTTTCCCCTTTCCTCTGTCTTCCCTGGTTGCTCAGGCTGTTGCCGCGGGTATTCTTGTAATTCTATCCGTAATTATTCTTTCTTATCTTTTCTTGTTGTTTAGAAGAAAAAAATTTGTTCCTGTCCGTGGTTTTTTGATGGATAGGTCTGCTACGGCAAGAGGACATTTTTTTTATGAGTATGAAGTGAAAGGGGGAGCGTTATCAATGTTCTGCTTCGTCAAGCTTGTTAACTTTAAGTGGGATAGGGGTGTTTTGTATCGAAAGAAAGGAGCGTGGGCGCCCTCAGCCCACCACCGTGGTTTATTACGATCAAAAATTTCCCGGTATCGCTTGTGTGGATCGGGAGGTTAGTTTCACGATTTTGTCTCTTCTTGTTGTTTCTTGGGTGTTCTTCATTTTTATTGTGGTTGTTTTCTGAATTTTTGATAGGTTGGTTGTGGCTTGCCTGATTTGCGGGTGTTAATTGGCCCGGGTGGGGGCGGTGTAGGGGGCGGAAACTTGGTTAAAAGTGTTGGTTTAGGAGGTGCGTTTTCGAAGGAGGCGGAGCGCCTATTGCAGTCTGGGTCCTGTTCAGTTTGAGTAAAGTTGCATCTTATCCCATTTATTATAGTAATAGCTAAAATTGGGCGTGTTGCGTCGGGACTGAGTAATCTGAAGATTCAAAGCGGCTGTTGGCGATACTGTATAATTTTTTGGTTGCTAAATATGGTCAAATCTTTACTTCTTGTTTTTGTGGGCTGTGTGTTGATTCTGTGGGGCATGGAAGGTGTCGATGATGGCGTCATTCTTGGTTTGGGAAGATATTCGAGGTTCGTCTCTAAAGAAGAGGCCCCCTTTCGTTTTTACCTCTCTGCTTGTTCGAATTTGACTCTTGGGTCTGTGTGTATTGTGTGGGCTATAAAGAACTATCGCCAAATATAGAGGTGGGGCTTTGTTGGCTTGGATGCTATTTAATGAATTAAAGCTTGCGGCGGCTAGTGCCGTTTCCTCGATTGGTTGCTGGGTCTTATGAGATGGATACCCTTTTTTGTGATAGGTGTAATTTTTATTTGGTGGGGATTGGGTGGGTTTTATGAAGGTGAGGTTCTCGGTTTTGCCAGGTACTCAGGATATGTGAGTAGGGCTGATTCTCCGGTTATTTTTTACTTGGCGGTTTGCTGGAAGGTTTTGCCTGGCCTTGTCTGCGTCGGTTATGCGATAAAGAAAATGTTGGGCAAGTAGTAGGAAGTCCAAATAGAGATAGAAATAGCGCGCCAGGTTTTCGCCGTTCGGTTCAACCTGGCCTACCGCTCTCCACGAAAAAGCCCGGCGATCGGAAGGCGCCGGGCGGGGAGAGCGTCGCCGGCGCCGGGGGGGACCACCGGGGGGAAGGGGGGGCGGGCTAGAGCAGAATCAGCGTGGAGGTGGCGCTGGCGTAGAGGGTGCCGTCGGCGCCGGTGAGGCGGGCTTCGGTGAAGGCCAGCCGGCGGCCTCGGGAGAGGATTTTGCCTTCGGCGCGGACCGGGCCGGTGTTTTTGGTCATGGCCTTGTGATAGGCGACTTTCAGTTCGGCGGTGCTGTAGCCCTGGCCGGCGGCGAGGGTGGAGTGCACGGCGCAGCCGCAGGCGGAGTCCAGCAGGGTGGCGGCGTAGCCGCCGTGGACGGTGCCGATGGGGTTGTAGACCTTTTCCGTGGGGGTGCCTTCGAACACTACCCGGCCTTCTTCCAGTTCGACCAGGGTGAATTCCATGGTGCGGCCGATGCCGGGACGGTCGTCGTTGTCCAGCGCGTATTGCAGGGCTTGCAGGCCGGTCATTTCGGCGAGGTTGCTCATTGGGGTTCCTTGGGATTGGTGGAATGGGGAGGGTGTTTCTCCGGGTGGTGAGCGCCGGGCAGTTCGGCGGCCACCGCCTGGAGGAATTCGTTGGAGAGGGCGTCGTCGTCCACGGCGCGGGCCAGGATCAGGCCGCCGACCATGGCGGCGGTGGCGGCCAGGGCCTGACGCCGTTTGCGCGCCGCCCGGCCGCCGGGCAGGGCGCTTTCCACCAGGGCGACAAGGCGCCGCACGCTGCCGGTCATGGCGGCGCGTACCGGCGCGCTTTGACGTGGGGCGTCGTTGGCGAGGGCGGCCACCACGCAGCCGGCGCCGGGATGGTCCCGGTGGGCGCGGGACAGGTAGCGGCCGGCGACGGTGTCCATGGCGAGGGTGCCGTCGGGAGCGCGGGCGTCGCGCCAGCCCTGGCCGGCGGTGTTGATGGCGTGGTCGCAGGCTTCCGCCATCAGCTGTTCCTTGGAGTCGAAGTGGCCGTAGAAGCCGCCGTGGGTGAGGCCGGCCTGTTTCATCAGGGCGGCCACGCCGATGCCGTCGAAGCCCCGTTCGCGGAACAGCCGGGCGGCTTCCTCGACGATGCGTTCCCGGTTGGCGGCGGCCTGTGCCTTGCTGACGCGCATGCCCGTCTCCTGTTTTTTGATGATGATCATCATATATATATTGATGATGGGCATCATGTAAATGGCAGGCGCGTCGCCGATGCAGGGAAACGGTGAATCCGGACATGCGCCGGGTGAAAACCGACGTCCGTGCCAATCGTGCATAAAACCCGCAAGCGTTACCGGCCCGCTTTCCTTTTGTGGGGGGACGTCGTTCAATAGGCGGCGTTTGGCGGCTTCGGCCAGGTCTGGAATCCATGGGAGGAACAACGATGCAAAACGCCGATATTGGCAAATTGGTGCTGCGCCTGGCGCTGGGGATCATGATTCTGCTGCACGGCATTCATAAGCTGCAGCACGGGGTCGGCGGTATTTCCGGGATGGTGGAAGGCGTGGGCTTGCCCGGCTTTCTGGCTTACGGGGTGTTCATTGGCGAGGTGATCGCGCCGATCATGGTGATCATCGGCTATCACACGCGCATCGGCGCGGCGCTGATGGTGGGGAACATGCTGGTGGCCATCGCCCTGGCGCACCTCGGTGATTTGTTCGCGCTGGGGGGCATGGGCGGCTGGGCCCTTGAGCTGCAGGGGATGTTCCTGTTCTCCGCCGTGGCGCTGTGCTTCCTGGGCAGCGGCCGCTACGCGATGAAGAACTAGCGGTAGCGGGCGCGGGCGGTTCGCGGGAAGCAGCCCCCGGGCGGTGTGCCCGCCGCTTCGGCCGCGATCGCCATAGGGTGGTTATCGCGGCTGAAGCCGCTCCCACGGCCGTGTGTTACGGGTGTAACCATACGGCCGTGGCGGTGGGGGTTCTACAATGAGCCTTGCATCATGTTCTTGGCGCTGACCTGGCCGTTCAGGGTCCAGTAATCGTAGAGGATGCCGAGCAAGAACAGGCCCCCGGTGAACAAGTAAATAATACCGGTGATCCACTTGCCCATGTAGAAGCGGTGCAGGCCGAACACGCCCAGGAAGGTGAGCAGAATCCAGGCGATGTTGTAGTCGGTGGTCCCGGAGCGGTAGCGCAGGTCGGCGTCGCGGTCCATTCCCGGGATCAGGAACAGGTCGATGATCCAGCCGATGAAGAACAGCCCCAGGGTGAAGAACCAGATGGTGCCGGTGATCTGCCGGCCGTAATAGAAACGGTGCGCGCCCATGAAGCCGAAGATCCAGAGGCAATAGCCGATGACCTTGCTGTGGGTGTCCCGATACATGAATAACCTCTCCTTGCGTTAAACCACGGACCCGAAGGGAAGGGTGGACCTTACAGGTCCACCTGGATGCCGGCGATGACCTGGTTCGCCTTGGCGCGGGCTTTTTCCACGCTGTCGGCGCGGGCCAGGGCCACGCCCAGGCGCCGGCTGCCGCTGACTTCCGGCTTGCCGAACAGGCGCAGGTCGGTGTCCGGTTGCTCCAGGCCCCGCTCCAGGCCGCTGTAGCGCATGTTGGTGGAGTCGCCCTTGACCAGCAGCACCGAGGAGGCGCTGGGGCCGCGTTGCTCGATGAGCGGCACCGGCAGGCCGAGGATGGCCCGGGCATGCAGGGCGAACTCGGACAGGTCCTGGGACATCAGCGTCACCAGGCCGGTGTCGTGGGGGCGCGGTGACACTTCGCTGAACCACACCTGGTCGCCTTTGACGAACAGCTCCACGCCGAAGATGCCACGCCCGCCCAGGGCGTCGGTGATGGCGCGGGCCTGGCGTTCCGCTTCCACCAGGGCGGCGTCGTTCATCGGCTGCGGCTGCCAGGATTCCCGGTAGTCGCCGTCTTCCTGGCGGTGGCCGATGGGCGCGCAGAAGGCGGTGCCGCCCACGTGGCGCACGGTGAGCAGGGTGATTTCGTACTCGAACTCCACGAAGCCTTCCACGATCACCCGGCCCTGGCCGGCGCGGCCGCCGGACTGGGCGTAATCCCAGGCGGCGTCGATGTCGTCCTCGGTTTTCACCAGGCTCTGGCCCTTGCCGGAGGAGGACATCACCGGTTTGATCACGCACGGCAGGCCCACTTCCTTCACCGCCGCCAGGTATTCGTCCTTGTCGCCGGCGAAGCGGTAGGGCGAGGTGGGCAGGCCCAGTTCCTCGGCGGCCAGCCGGCGGATGCCTTCCCGGTTCATGGTCAGGCGGGCGGCGCGGGCGGTGGGCACCACGTTGAAGCCTTCCGCCTCGAGCTTGATCAGTTCGTCGGTGGCGATGGCCTCGATTTCGGGCACGATGTAATGGGGTTTTTCCTGCTCCACCACGGCGCGCACCGCCTCGGCGTCGAGCATGTTGATCACGTGGCGGCGGTGGGCCACCTGCATGGCCGGGGCGTTGTCGTAACGGTCCACGGCGATCACCTCGCAGCCCAGACGGGTCAGCTCGATGGTGACTTCCTTGCCCAGTTCCCCGGAACCCAGCAGCAATACGCGGGTGGCGCCGGCGGCGTAGGGGGTGCCCAGAGTCGTCATGGTGGCGGCTCCTCAATGTCGCGATGGTTCGCCGCGGGCGCGCGGCGGGTGAGGCACGATTGTAGCGGAAAGCGGGCAGGAAGCGACAAGCAGCGGCGCCTCCGTGGCGGCGGCTTTAGCCGCGAAAGCGCGAAAGCGCTTTGATCGTGGTTGAAGCCGCTCCTACTATGGCCCTCGTTGAACGAGGAAACGAATTCATGGGCGACGACGAGTACTGGATGGATCGGGCGCTGGCGCTGGCGGAACGGGCCGGCGCCGAGGACGAGGTGCCGGTGGGCGCGCTGGTGGTGCGCGACGGCGAGGTGCTCGGCGAGGGCTGGAACCGGCCCATCGGCGCCCAGGATCCCACCGGCCACGCGGAGGTCAACGCCCTGCGCGACGCCGCCGCCCGGCAGGGCAATTACCGCCTGCCCGGGGCCACCCTGTACGTGACCATCGAGCCCTGCACCATGTGTTTCGGGGCCTTGATGCACGCCCGTATCGCGCGGCTGGTGTACGGCGCCCGGGAGCCCCGGGCCGGGGTCTGCGAGAGCCAGCTGGGCCTGCCGGAGCGGAGCTTCTACAACCATCGCGTGGAAGTGCTGGGGGGCGTGCAGGCGGAACGGGCGGCCGGATTGTTGCGGGACTTTTTCCGCCAGCGGCGGGCCCGGGGCACGGATCGCGGCTGAAGCCGTGATGTTGACCCGGAGGGATTATTCGCTGGTGGCGAGCAGGGTCTGGCCGTGGCGCTCGGAGTTGTCCGCCCGTACCAGCAGGTCGTAGTAGTGGCGGATGTGGCGCACATAGACCGCCGCCTGGCCGCCGGGGGCGGCGCCGTAGCGGAGCTGGTTCACGTAGCCCGGGTCGTCGAGCAGGGTGAGCCGGGTTTTCACGTCCTGCCAGCGGTCCGGATCGTCGCCCTGGCGCTGGGTCAGCACGCGGGCGTCTTCCAGGTGGCCCATGCCCATGTTGTAGGCGGCCAGGGCCATCCAGGTGCGGTCCGGCTCCTGGATGCGCTCGGGAATGCGGTCGTGTAGCTGGCGCAGATAGCCGGCGCCGGCGCGGATGCTCTGGGCCGGGTCGGTGCGGTCGCTGATGCCCATCTCCCGGGCGGTGCGGTTGGTCAGCATCATCAGCCCCTCGACCCCGGTGGGGGAGATCGCCTGGGCGTCCCAGAGCGATTCCTGGTAGGCCATGGCGGCCAGCAGACGCCAGTCGAAGCCGGCGCTTTCGGCGGCCTGGCGGAAGTCCGCGGTGTAGTTGGGCAGCCGGTCGTCCAGGTGGCGGATGAAGCTGCGCGCGGCGTACAGGTCGAACTGGTCCAGGTGGCCGTAGAAGCGGTCCGCCAGGCGCCGGGTGGTGCCGTCCGCCTTGACCTGGGTGAGGTAACGTTGGGCGGCCAGATAGAGGCTCTGGTCGTCGTTGACGTCGAACGCCCAGGCCAGGCCCTGGTCCCGGTTCAGGGTGAAACCGGAGGCCAGGTCCGGGAACAGGGCCCGGTGCATGACATAGGCGTTGGAGTTGATCAGGGCGTAGTCGGCGTCGCCCTGTTCGATCAGGGTCAGCACCTGCTCGGCGGAGCCTTTCTCCGCCACGTTGAAGGTCAGGCCCGGGTTGGCGACGCGGGCGTCGGCGAGCATCTCCGCGTGGCGGCTGCCGGCGCGCACCACCAGGGTTTTGCCGGCCAGGTCCGCCAGGCTGGTGGGGCGGGCGTCGCCCAGGCGGTACATCACCAGGGTATCCACGTTCTGGTAGGGGGTGCTGTAGCGCAGGCCCTGGCGGCCGTCCTCGCCGGCCAGCAGGGCGGCGGCGGCCAGATCGGCCTTGCCGCGCCGCACCGCCTGGCGCAGGGCGTCGTTGCTGTCCAGCTTGAGCAGCTCCAGCTTCACGCCGAGCCGGTCGGCGAAGCCCTGGGCGAGCTCGTATTCCATGCCGGTCAGGCCGTCGGAATCCCGGTACACGGTGGTCAGCGACGGACGCGTGGCCACCACCAGCTCGCCCCGCGCCTGGATGCGTTCCAGGGCGGTGGGGGTGGGGCGCAGGGCCAGGGTGGCGCCGACCACCGCCAGCAGGGCGAGCGGGGCCAGAAGATGCCTGGCCAGGCCGTTTCGGCTTGGTTTCAACAGCGTCGTCATGTCCGTGGGGGCTCCGTTTGTGATCCCGATCACGTAATGCGGGCGCAATTTTGCCGATCAACTGCTTAAAAATCCAGCAAATTTGTCCGACAAAGCGGTAACCGGATATGTATTGGCCCCATTGGCGCAGGCTATGACCGGGCTCGGCATCGGCGGTTCCACGAATAGGAATTCCGACGTCCATCCCGTATCATTGCGGGCCTTGGAGCCCGTGGCTCCGCCGTCTCCCCGTACAGTCACCCGATGGAAAAAGCCGTTCCTATGCTGATCCTCCCAGGTAGCCCGGCGCTGTCCGCCTTTCGTAAGGAAAAACTGCTGGAAGCCCTGCCCAATGTGGCGGCGCTGTCGGCCCGATACGTGCATTTCGTGGAACTGGAGGCCGGGCTCGATGAGCGCGAGCAACGGGTTCTCGAGAGCCTGCTGGAATACGGTCCCACCCTGGACGAGACGCCGGTGGACGGCGATCTCTACGTGGTGGTGCCGCGCCCGGGCACGGTGTCGCCCTGGTCCTCCAAGGCCACCGACATCTGCCACAACGCCGGCCTGGCGAAGGTAGCCCGGGTGGAGCGCGGCATTGAGTACCGCCTGAGCATGGACGGCCCGGCGGAGCGCCGCGAGCTGGCCGCCGCCCTCCATGACCGCATGGTGGAAACGGTACTGGAGCGGCTCGAGGACGCCGAGCGCCTGTTCACCCATCACCAGCCGCGCCCGCTCACCACCGTGGACGTGATCGGCGGCGGCCGCGAGGCGCTGGCGGAAGCCAACGGCAGCCTGGGCCTGGCCCTGGCGGACGACGAGATCGACTACCTGGTGGAGCGCTTCACCGCCCTGGGCCGCAACCCTTCGGACGCCGAGTTGATGATGTTCGCCCAGGCCAACTCCGAGCACTGCCGCCACAAGATTTTCAACGCCGACTGGACCATCGACGGCGAGGCTCAGGAACTGAGCCTGTTCGCGATGATTCGCAACACCCACAAGCAGGCCCCGGACGGCGTGCTCAGCGCCTACAGTGACAACGCGGCGGTGGTGGCGGGCCCGGTGGCGGACCGTTTCTTCCCCGCCGACGACGACGGCGCGCAGGTGTACCGCTACGTCAACGAGCCGGTGCACATGCTGATGAAGGTGGAGACCCACAACCACCCCACGGCCATCGCCCCGCACCCGGGCGCGGCCACCGGCGCTGGCGGCGAGATCCGCGACGAGGGCGCCACCGGCCGGGGCGGCAAGCCCAAGGCCGGCCTCACCGGCTTCTCGGTGTCCAACCTGCGCATCCCCGGCTTCGAGCAGCCCTGGGAAGATGACTACGGCCGCCCGGACCGCATCGCCTCGCCGCTGGACATCATGATCGACGGCCCCTTGGGCGGCGCCGCTTTCAACAACGAATTCGGCCGGCCCAACCTGTGCGGCTACTTCCGCACCCTGGAAGTGCAGGCGCCGGGCATCAACGGCGAGGAACGGCGCGGCTACCACAAGCCGATCATGATCGCCGGCGGCCTCGGCAACGTGCGCGACGGCCATGTGCACAAGAACGAGATTCCCGACGGCGCCAAGGTGATCGTGCTGGGCGGCCCGGCCATGCTGATCGGCCTGGGCGGCGGCGCCGCCAGTTCCATGGCCAGCGGCGAATCCGACGAGACCCTGGATTTCGCCTCGGTGCAGCGCGACAACCCGGAAATCGAGCGCCGGGTGCAGGAAGTGATCGACCGCTGCTGGGCCCTGGGCGACGCCAACCCCATCGTGTCGGTGCACGACGTGGGCGCCGGCGGCCTGTCCAACGCGCTGCCGGAGCTGGTCCACGACCATGACCGGGGCGCGCGGCTGGAGCTGCGCAAGGTGCCCAGCGCCGAGCCGGGCATGAGCCCGGTGGAGATCTGGTGCAACGAGGCCCAGGAACGCTATGTGCTGGCGGTACTGCCGCAGGACCTGGAACGCTTCAGCGCCCTGTGCGAGCGCGAGCGGGCGCCGTTCGCGGTGCTCGGCGAGGCCACCACCGAGGAGCACCTGCGGGTGGCCGACGAGCACTTCGGTGACGCCCCGGTGGACCTGCCCATGGACGTGCTGTTCGGCAAGCCGCCCAAGATGCAGCGGTCCTTCGATCGCGAGGACTTTGAACGCCAGCCGTTCAGCACCGACGGCATCGAGCTCAAGGACGCCATCGAGCGGGTCATGCGCCTGCCCACGGTGGCCTCCAAGAACTTCCTGATCACCATCGGCGACCGCTCGGTGACCGGCCTGGTGCACCGCGATCAGATGGTCGGCCCCTGGCAGGTGCCGGTGGCCGATTGCGCGGTCACCGCCACCGGCTACAACCAGCGCACCGGCGAGGCCATGGCCATGGGCGAGCGCACCCCGGCGGCGCTGGTCAACGCGCCGGCGGCGGGCCGCATGGCGGTTACCGAGACCCTCACCAACCTGGCCGCCTCGCACATCGGCTCGCTGGGCAACATCCGCCTGTCCGCCAACTGGATGGCCGCCGCCGGTCACCCTGGTGAGGATCAGGCCCTGTTCGACACCGTCAAGGCGGTGGGCATGGAACTGTGTCCGGAACTGGGCATCGCCATTCCGGTGGGCAAGGACTCCCTGTCCATGCGCACCCTGTGGCAGGAGCGCGGCCTGGAGAAGAGCGTTACCGCGCCGCTGTCGCTGATCGTGTCCGGTTTCGCCACCGTCACCGACATCGGCCTGACCGCCACCCCGCAGATTCGCACCGGCATGGACAGCGAGCTGCTGCTCATCGATCTCGGCCGGGGCCAGAACCGCCTGGGCGGCTCCGCCCTGGCCCAGGTGTACGGTCAGGTGGGCGCCGAGGCGCCGGACCTGGATGATCCCAAGGATCTGGTGGCCTTCTTCGAGGTCACCCAGGCGCTGCTCGCCGAGGGCCGCCTGTTGGCCTACCACGACCGCTCCGACGGCGGTCTGTTCACCACCCTGGCGGAGATGGCCTTCGCCGGCCGGGTGGGCATCGACATGGTGCTCGACAACATCGCCGGCGACGGCCCGGAGGCGGTGGCCGCCCTGTTCGCCGAGGAAGCCGGCGCCGTGATCCAGGTGCGCGAGGAAGACCTGGCGGCGGTGCGCCAGCGCTACCAGGACGCCGGCCTGGGCGGCTGCGTCCACCACGTGGGCACGCCCAACGACGACGACATCATGCGCATCCGCCTGGGCGGCGCGGTGCTGCGCGAGCGCCCGCGCTGGGGCCTGCAGCGGCTGTGGTCGGAAACCAGCTACCGCATCCAGTCCCTGCGCGACAACCCGGACTGCGCGCGCCAGGAATTCGACGCCGTGCCCGATTCCAACGACCCGGGCCTGAACGTGCGGCTCACCTTCGACATGAGCGAGGACGTGGCCGCGCCCTATCTCAACGCGGGCGCCCGCCCGGCCATCGCCGTGCTCCGCGAGCAGGGCGTCAACGGCCACATGGAGATGGCCGCCGCCTTCGACCGGGCCGGCTTCCGCGCCGTGGACGTGCACATGAGCGACCTGCTCGCCGGCCGGGTGGATCTGGCCGACATGAAGGGCCTGGTGGCCTGTGGCGGTTTCTCCTATGGCGACGTGCTCGGCGCCGGCGAGGGCTGGGCCAAGACGGTGCTTTACAACGAGCGCCTGCGCGAGGCCTTCAACCGCTTCTTCTTCCGCGCCGACACCTTCGCCCTGGGCGTGTGCAACGGCTGCCAGATGCTCTCCAACCTCAAGGACCTGATCCCCGGGGCGGAGCACTGGCCGCGCTTCGTGCGCAACCTGAGCGAGCAGTTCGAGGCGCGCACCTCCCTGGTGGAAGTGCAGGATTCGCCGTCCATTCTGCTCAAGGACATGGCCGGTACCCGCCTGCCCATCGCCGTGGCCCACGGCGAGGGCCGGGTGGAAATCGGCGACGAGGCCCTGCGCCGCAACGAGGAGGACCGTCTGCTGGCGATGCGCTTCGTGGACGGCCTGGGCAACCCGGCGGAACAGTACCCGGCCAACCCCAACGGCTCCGCCCGCGGCGCCACCGGCTTCACCACCCGCGACGGCCGCGTGACCATCATGATGCCGCACCCGGAGCGGGTGTTCCGCGTGCTGCAGAACAGCTGGATTCCGGACGACTGGCACCGGTTCGAGAACGGCCCCTGGTACCGGCTGTTCGCCAACGCGCGCAAGTGGGTGGGCTGATGACCAACGAGACGTTTAACTACTTCGATCTGCCGATCGGCGAGTCCCCGGAGCCGACCCCGGTCTCCGAGCAACGCCGGGCGCTGGCCCGGGAACTGCTGGCGATCAGTGAGCAGCTGGTGCGGCTGGACGCGGACGAGGCGGCCCTGGCCGCCTACACCGAGCAGGCCCGCGCTCTGCGCGAGCAACTGGAAGGTCACGGCCACCGCAGCATGCGCGACATTCTGGGCCGGTTGATCAGCGGCCAGGGCAGCCGCCAGGACGCCCTGGACATGGCCGAGTTCGAGATCCTGTCCGGCCCGGCCAGCCCGCTGTCGCCGCCCATGACCCTGTGGCTGGACGGCGACACCGTGCACGGCAGCGCCACCTTCGGCCGGGTGTTCATGGGCCCGCCGGGCAAGGTGCACGGCGGCGTGCTGGCCCTGGCCCTGGACATGCTGATGGCCAAGACCCAGGATTTCGTCACCGGCCTGGGCATGACCGGCACCCTCAATATCCGCTACCTGGCGCCCACGCCGCTGAACACGGAAATCCGTTTCGAGGCGCGCCTGAACCGGCTGGAAGGGCGTAAGCTGTTCGTCGAAGCCAAGGTGTTCGCCGGCGACACCCAGACCGTGGAAGCCACCGGCATCTGGATTTCCGCCCAGGGCGATTACCGCCTGCGTGACCGCTTCGCCCACCTGGGCGCGGCCCGCCAGCCGGCCTGACCGGAGACCATTGCCATGACCGTCTACAAGCTCTGTTTCTACGTCCCGGAAGACCACGTCGAGGCGGTCAAGACCGCCGTCTTCGAAGCCGGCGCTGGCCGCATCGGCCACTACGACTGCTGCAGCTTTCAGGTGCGCGGCCAGGGCCAGTTCCGGCCCCTGGAAGGCAGCAACCCTCATCTCGGCGAGCACGGTGAAATCGAGACCGTGGACGAATTCCGCGTCGAGATGATCTGCACCGACGACCACCTCAAGGCGGCCCTCAGCGCCCTGCGCCTGGCCCATCCCTATGAGGAGCCAGCCATCGATCTGTGGCGCCTCGAGGACCTGCCCGGCTGATCGCGACTGAAGCGGTACGGCGTAGGGGGATCAAAGAGCGTCGTCGAGGGACGGTTTGCGCTTCAGAGGCTGGATGTCCTGGGTGCGGATCGGGTAATCGGTGCCGTTGGCGCGGTCCTGGATGTAGTACTTCAGGGTGCGTCCGATGGTGGGGAAGGCCAGTTCGTCCCAGGGAATCTCGTCCTCGGTGAACAGGCCGGCGTCCGCGCTTTCGTCGCCCACGCCATAGTCGCCGTTGACCATCTCGCCCAGGAAGAACATGTACACCTGGTTGATGTGCGGCAGGTTGAACACCGTGTACAGGTCGCCGATGGCCACGGTGGCGCAGGCCTCCTCCCAGGTTTCCCGGGCGGCGCCCTCCTGCAGGGTCTCGCCGTTTTCCATGTAGCCGGCGGGCAGGGTCCAATAGCCGATGCGCGGCTCGATGGCCCGCTTGCAGAGCAGAAAGCGGCCTTCCCAGACCGGCACCGCGCCCACCACGATCTTGGGGTTCTGGTAGTGGATCACGCCGCAGTGGTTGCACCAGTAGCGCGGGCGGTTGTCGCCGTCGGGAACGGAGAACAGGACTTCGTTGCCGCAATGGCTGCAGTACTTCATAGAGGCTCTCGGCGGTTCAGGGGGCCCGCCCGTCGGCGTGGTCCGGGCGGGGAAGGGCCAGACTACTGGCTCCACGGGCCGGCGGCAATCTCGGGCAACGGCCCATCGCGGCTGAAGCGGTACGCCGCCCGGCCGCTTCCGTCAGGCCAGGTTCGGCTTGCCCGTCGGGCGGCCTCTGGTCAAACTGTTGTTTGAAGTAACCTCGGGAGCAGTCAGTGTTGGATCAATTACGGCAGCGGATGGCGGCCTCCCCCTACAACGATTTGCCGGTGAAACTGCCGGAGGCCGCCGTTCTCATGCCGTTCGTGGATCAGCCGGAGCCGGAGCTGATCCTCACGGTGCGGGCCCAGGGCCTGTCCACCCACGCCGGCCAGGTGGCGTTTCCCGGCGGCAAGCGCGATCCGGAGGATCCGGATCTGAAGGCCACCGCCCTGCGCGAGAGCCATGAGGAGGTGGGGCTGCCGCATCACCTGGTGGAGGTGGTGGGCCAGCTGTCGCCGATTCCGTCCCGGTTCGGCATCAAGGTGACGCCCTTCGTGGGGCTGGTGCGCCCCGGCTTTTCGCTGGTGCCCGAGCCCGGCGAGATCGACACCATCTTCCATGTGCCCCTGAATTTTTTCCTGGATCAGCCGCCGGAGCTGTCCGCGCCGGTGGAATACTACGGCCGGCGCCTGCGCATGCCCAGCTACCAGTTCGAGGGCAAGCGCATCTGGGGCCTCACCGCCTTCATGATCCTGGATCTGCTCAACCATGTGTACGACGCCGACGTGCGTTTCGACCTGACAGGTGAAGAATGATTTATAAATTGGGAGATCGCCGCGTGGAGCTGCGCGGCGAGGGCCAGTGGATCGCCCCCAACGCCACCGTGATCGGCTCGGTGGTGCTCGGGGAGAACGTCAGCGTGTGGTTCGGCGCGGTGATCCGCGGCGACAACGACCTGATCGAGATCGGCGACAACTCCAATGTTCAGGAAAACTCCGTGCTGCACGTGGACCCGGGCGTGCCGATGAAGATCGGCAAGGGGGTCACCGTGGGCCACAAGGTGATGCTGCACGGCTGCACCATCGGCGATAACAGCCTGATCGGCATCAACGCGGTGGTGCTGAACAAAGCCAGAATCGGCAATAACTGCATCATTGGCGCCCATGCCCTGGTGCCCGAGGGCATGGAAATCCCCGACAATTCCCTGGTGATGGGCGCGCCGGCCAAAGTGGTCAAGGAGATCTCCGACGGCCACAAGGCGATGCTGACCATGAGCAGCCAGCACTACGCCGCCCACGCCCGCCATTTCGAGGAGCATCTGGAGATCGATGAGCGCTTCCAGGACTGAGCCGCCGGTGGCCTCGCCCTGTGTGTCGATCTGCGCTCTGGACGGCGACGACGTCTGCGTGGGCTGCTTCCGCACCGGCCGCGAGATCAGCTACTGGGGCCGGCTGACGCCGGCCTGGCAACGGGAGGTGCTGGCCCGCTGCCAGCGCCGCATGGACGGTGACCCGGCCCCCTGCGCGGTGGCCGTGGCGGAGCTGACATGAACCTGCCGAAACCGAAACTCAAGGGCGACAAGAAGCCGGCCGGCAACGGCGGCGACCAGGGCACCGCGCCGCCGCCGCGCCGCCCGCGGGTGGGCCTGGCCCTGGGCAGCGGCTCGGCGCGGGGCTGGGCGCACATCGGCATCATCCAGGCCCTGGAGGAGCTGGGCGTGGAGATCGACGTGGTGGCCGGTACCTCCATCGGCGCCCTGGTGGGCGGCGCCTACGTCAGCGGCGCCCTGGCGGAATTCGGCGACTGGGTGAAGACGCTCACCACCCGGGACGTGTTCAGCCTCATGGATTTCACCTTTTCCGGCGGCGTGGTCAAGGGTGAGAAGCTGTTCGGCTTCTTCGAGGAGATGCACAGCAACCCCAATATCGAGGAGCTGACGCAGCGTTTCGTCACCGTGGCCACGGACATGAAAAGCGGCCGGGAAGTGTGGATCAGCAAGGGGCCGGTGCTGGACGCGGCGCGGGCCTCCTGCGCGCTGCCGGGGCTGTTCTCGCCGTTCCAGCACCAGCAGCGCTGGATGCTGGACGGCGGCCTGGTGAACCCGGTGCCGGTGTCCGCCGCCCGCGCCTTCGGCGCCGACGTGGTGATTGCCGTGAACCTCAACGCCCAGCTGGTGGGCGCCCACCTCAGCCGTCAGCGGCCGCCGGACACCGGCGACGGCCACGGCGAGGAAGACCGCAGCGTTTGGCAGAAAATGATGGGCTACTTCGCCGCCGGCGACGGCGAGGACCCGGGCTTCTTCGACGTGGTGGCCTCCAGCGTCAACATCATGCAGGACCGCATCACCCGCTCGCGGATGGCCGGCGACCCGCCGGAGGTGACCCTGATTCCATTGCTGGAGGATTTCGCGTTGATGGATTTCCACCGCGCCGGCGAGGCCATCGACGAGGGCCGCCGCCTGGTGGAGCGCCATGAGGGCGACATCCGCGCCTGGGTGGGCTCGCCCCACGCCGACCGGGTCTAGGGGCTGTCGGCTTCGGCCTGGTCGGAGGCGCGTCGCATGCGCGCCGCCTTCACCATGTTGTCCTTCACCTGCAGGATCTCGATCAGATAGTCGTCGATGCGGATCGAGGTGTTGGCGTCGGGAATGTCCTCCAGGTGCTCCAGGATCAGCCCGTTCAGGGTACGCGGGCCACCGGTGGGCAGCGCCCAGTCCAGGGAGCGGTTGATCTCGCGCAGGTGGGTGGCGCCGTCGATCACGTAGCTGCCGTCCTCCTGGGGATGGATGTCCTGGCTGGTGGCCGCCAGGTCGGTGGTGAACTCGCCGACGATCTCCTCGAGAATGTCCTCCAGGGTCACCAGACCCAGCACGTCGCCGTATTCGTCCACCACGATGCCGATGCGCCGCTTGGCGTTCTGGAAGTTGATCAGCTGGCGGTTCAGGGAGGTGCCCTCGGGCACGAAGTAGGGCTCCACGGTGTACTGCATCAACTCCGCCTTGTTGATGTCCTCCTTGAGCAGCAGGCGGCTCAGCTTGCGCAGGTGCAGGGTGCCGAGCATGTTGTTCGGGTCGCCCCGGTACACCGGCAGGCGGGTGTGCTGGCTGGCGCGCAGGGTGTTGAGGATTTCGTCCATGTCGTCCTCGAGATCCACCCCCACCATCTCGTTGCGCGGAATCATGATGTCCTCGACGGTGACGCTCTCCAGGTCGAGGATGTTGAGCAGCATCTTCTGGTGTTTTTCCGGGATCAGGCCGCCGGCCTCGTTGACCACGGTGCGCAGCTCCTCCGGGCTCAGGTGATCGTCCTCGCTTTGCCCCAGGGGCGCGCCGGCCAGGCGCAGGAAGAACATGCTCACGCCGTTGACCAGCCACACCAGCGGCGCCAGCAGCACCTGCAGCGGCTTGAGCACGAAACTGGCGGGGAAGGCGATGCGCTCCGGCTTGAGGGCGGCGTAGGTCTTGGGCGTGATCTCGGCGAACACCAGCATCACCAGGGTGATCACCACCGGCGCCACCGCCGCCCCGGAATCGCCCAGCCAGCGGATCGCCAGGATGGCGGCCACGGTGGCGGCGAAGTTGTTGACGAAATTGTTGCCGATCAGGATCACCGACAACAGGCGGTCCGTGCGGCGCAGCAGTTCCTCCACCCGCGTGGCGGCCCGGTGGCCCTGGCGGGCCAGATGACGCAGCCGGTAGCGGTTGATCGCCACCATGCCGGTTTCACTGCTGGAAAAGAACGCGGAGCCGAAAATCAGGATGATCAGGGCGGTGATCAGCCACCCGTCGGAGAAACTGTCCAAGAGGAAGTCGTTCGGTTGCTTATTGGCAGGCCATTGTTTGGTGCCGGCGGGGGCCTGTCAAGCCGCCCGCCGGCGCCGGTCTCAGCGGTTCAGGTCCACTTTCACCTCCATGCTGCCGCCGCCCCGTTGAGGGACTTCCAGAATGACTTCCGTGGGCCCTTGGTAGTCCGCCGGCAGGTTGCCGGTCACCGACCCGGTATTGGGGTCGTAATCGATGCCGTCGGGCACCGGGCTGCCGTCCGGGGCGGTGATCTCCGGGGTCTCGCCTGAAGGCTCGCCGGGCAGGTCCACTGGCAGCTCGAACTTGCGCGTGTTCATCCGGCGGCGGTTGTTGTTGCGGTTATTGGTGTCGCCGGCGTTGTTGTTGCCGCCGGCGCTGTTGCCACCAGAGCCACCGGAACCGCCGGAACCGCCGGAGCCACCAGAGCCACCAGAGCCACCAGAGCCACCGGAACCGCCGGAACCGCCGGAGCCACCAGAACCACCGGAGCCCCCAGAGCCGCCGGAGCCGCCGGAACTACCAGAGCCGCTTGAGCCACCATTATTGCCGCTATTGCCGCCGCCGTTGGTGCCGGTGGTCGAGCCGCCGCTGCTGGTGGTGGTGCCGCTCGTGTTACTGGCGGTACTGGTCGAGCTGGTATTGCTGTTCCCTGAGCTGTTGCTGTTGCTCCGGTTCCGGCGGCGGCCCAGCGCATCGCGGCCCTTGTTCTTGGCCGCCGAGGCGTCGACGGCCACCTTGAAGCCGGACTGCTCGTCGGTGACGTCCCGTTGTTCCACCTCGCCGCTGATGTTGGTGCTGTTGGCGTCGATATCGGTTTCCTGATCGACCACCTTGTCGGCGTTGATGTTGACGTTGTCGGCGCTGATTTGCGTGGCGCCGCCCTGGCGTTCGTCGTTGGCGCCGGCGGTGACGCCCAGGTCGGCGGATTTTTCCTTCTTGCTGCCCTGCACCGCCAGATCGAAGCCCTGCTCGTCGGAGTGGCTTTCGTCCACCGCTTCCAACAGTTCCACATCGCCGCCGGCGTCGATGTTCACGTCCTGGTCGCCGGCGTCCATGGCGGCGCCTTCGGAGACGGTGTCGCCGCCGGAACCGAGGTTGATATCGCCGTCGCCGGATTTGAGCGACACGCCGCGCCGCCCGGTTTCGCTGGCGTCGCTGTTGTTGTAGCCGCCTTCCCCGCTGCCGCCGGGCTTTTTCTTGCTGATGCTCACCTTGGCGCCGACCTTGAAGCCGTCGCTGTTGGTGGTGGTGGTGTCCTCGGCGGCATTCAGGTTCACATCGCCTTCGCTGGCACTGATGTCGATGCCCTTGCCGGCCTCCACCTCGGTGCCTTCCAGGGTGGCGTCGCCGGTGGTGTTGATGTTGACGTCGCCGCCGGCATCGAGGGAGCCGGTCACCGCGGTGGTGGCGTCGCCGCTCTGGTTCTGGTTCTCGTAGTCGGCGCTCAGGTCCACGCTTTTGCCGACCACGTCCCCGTCCACGCTGGCGTTGGCGGTTTCGGTGCTGGAACTGCTGCTCTCGGTGTTTTCCGCCGCCGTGTAGTTGAGTGAATCGGCGCTCAGGTTGATGTCGCCGCCGGCCTCGATGCGGGTGCCTTCCAGGTTGGTGTCGCCGCTGGAGGTGGAGGTCACGTCACCGCCGGCCTGGTAGCGGGTGGTCTTGGCGGTGCTGCTGCTCTCGCTCTCGGTGGTGTTTTCGTAGTTGTAGGAGGCTTCCGCGCCGGCGGTGACGGACGGCGAGATACCGTTCCCTCGGCTGGCACCGGCGCCGTATTGGGCGCTGGCGCCGCCTTCGACGCCGCCGGTGTACTTGGCGGCCAGCCGGGCTTCATGGCTGGTGGTGTTGCTGCTGCTCCAGGAGGCGTCGTTGACGGCCTGGTCTTCCAGCGTTTTGGCGCTTTGCGCGATGTCGCCGCCGGCGCTGAGCTGGCTGCCCTGATCGAGGATCTTGTTGTCGGCGTCGCGGGTGATGTCGCCGGCGGCCTCGAAGGTGTTCACCTGGTTGGTGACGCTGCCGGAGGAGTCGGTTTGCTCCTCGCGGCCGTAGCGCAGGCCGGCCTCCGCTTCGGCGCCCACCTCGCCGCGTGCCTGGGCGCTGGCGCCCACCGGGTTGGCGCCGGCTTCCACGTTGGCGCTGGCGTTGGCGTTGCCACCCAGGTAGAGGCCGCCGGTCTGGGTGGTGCTGTTGCTGCTCTCCAGGGTCTGGTCCACCGCCGCCAGGTTGTTGATGTTGGTGGCGTCGATGTCCAGGTCGCCGGCGGAGCTCACCGAGGAGCCCTGGAAAGTGGCGTCCTGTTCCGCGTCGATGCTGACGTCGCCGTTCCGGGAGGTGACGGTGGAGCCACGATGGGTCACCGAGGAACTCTGGCTGCTGCTCTGTTCATGGCGCGCCCCCAGGGTCACGGTGGTGTCGGCCTCGGCGCTGGCGCCGGCGCCGGCCTGGGCGTTGGCGGTCATGCCGGTGGCGTTGGCGTTCGCCTGGGCCGAGGTGGAGGTGTTGCTGTCGGTGAAGATGCCCACGGAGGTGGATTCGCTTTCCGTGGTGCGGCTGGTGGTGCTCTTGCCGGCCAGGATTTCCACGTTCTTCCCGGACAGCGCCACGGCGGCGCCGCTCACGTCCGAGCCGCGTATGGTCAGGTCCTCGCCGGCCTCCGCCGAGAGGCCGCCGCCCACGTCCAGGGTGGAGGCGACGCTGGTGCGGCTGGTCTCGGTTTCGGTGGTTTCCGTACTCTTGTAGAAATTCACCGCGGAGTCGTTGCCGGCGGTCTCCGAGGTGGACGCCGAGGCCTGGGCGGCGGCGTTGCCACTGCCGGCGGACGCATCACTGAGGGTCTCGCCCCGGTCGGTGGATTCCGTGGACAGGAAGGTGGTGGTCTCGGTGGTGGTGGTGGTGCGGCGCTCGTCGTGGCCGTCCAGCACCTTGATGTCCCGATCGGCGCGCAGGGCGGCGTCGCCGTCCACGGTCATGTTCGAGCCCTGGACCACGATGTCCTCGTCGCTGTCCACCAGGGCGCTGCCTTTCACGTTCAGATTGGAGGCCTTGTTGGTGCCCTGGAAGTCGTCGGTGGTGGTGGTCTGGTTGCCCCAGACGCCGCCGCCCACGCCGGCGCCGCTTTCTTGCTCGACGGTGTGCGTGGTGGTGCTGTCCTGGCGCGATTCCAGCTTGAAGGATCCGCCGGTTTCGGTGATCAGATTGCCGTCCACGTTGGTGTCGCTGCCGCCGATGGTGGCGTCGCCGCCGCTGCGCAGGGCCAGGTCGCCGCCCACGTCCAGCTGGGAGCCGATGTGGTTGTTCTCGGTGACGGTTTCCAGGGTGCGGCCGTCGCCGGTGTCGTCGTAGGTGGTCTCGGTGGTTTTGTTCTCGATGGTGTCGATGTTGATGTCGTTGCCGGCGTCGAGGATCGCGGTGCCCTCGGCGGCCAGGTTGGCGCCGGTGTTGTTGATGTCGTTCTCGGCGGCCACCAGCAGGTCGCCCTCGGAGTCGATGTTCGCGGTCTTGCCGAGCACGGTGCGGTAGGTGGTGGCGTCACCGGCGCCCTCGGCCAGGGTTTCGTTGACCACGTCGCCGCCGGCCTGCAGATAGACATTGCCGCCGGTGAGGTCGCCGCCGGTGTTGGTGATGTCCTCCGCGGTCTTGATCACCAGGTTGTCGCCGCCGTCCAGGGTGCCGCCGGTGTTGTTCACGTTCTCCACGTCCAGGTAGGTGTTGTCGGCGGTGATCACGGCGCCCTCGCGCACCGCGTCCCGGGTGCTCTCGGAGAGGTACACCTGGGGCGCCAGCACGGTCTGGCCGTCCACTTCCTTTTCCACCATCCACACCATGTCCTGGTCCAGGTCCGCCACCTGTTGCGCGGTGAGCGGTTCGCCCCAGGTCAGGCCCAGATCCCCTTTCTGTTCGGCGGCGGCGTTGTAGAGGCCCTCTATCATGCTTTGCTCGCCGCCGTAGCCGGCCAGCCGGTTGCCGCCGGTTTCGTTGATCAGTTGCTGGCGGATCAGGTAGGCCTCGTAGCCGGCGTCGCCCAGGCGCCGTTTGATCTGATCCAGGTCCAGGCCGAGCTGATCGGCGAGGAAGTCGGAGCCTATCAGCTCGCCGCTGGTGTACAGCGGGTTGGTTTCCACCAGATAGCCGGCGTCCGGATCGTCGGCGGTGACGAAGTAGCCGTTCGGGTTGGTGGGCAGCGAGATGGTCGGGTAGGTGGCGCCGGGGCCGGTGTAGGTGTCGATATCACCGGTGTTTGGCCCGCCGGGGTCGCTATAGCCGGCGTTGTTCGGGGTGCTGGAGCCGGGGCCCTGGGCGTCGCTGGAGGTGACGCTGCCGTTACGCGGCCCCCCGGAGGTGACGTCGGCGGGGTTCTGGTAGGGCGAGCCCTCGTTGTTCAGGTTGCCGCCCTGGACCACCAGGTTGGTGGCGAAAATGCCGGCGCCCACGGTTTCCTGGACGGCGACGCCGTCGCGGAAGGCGCCCCAGGAAGCGGCCTCCTTGCCGGCGTTGAAGAGGGTGTCGCTGGGGAAGGAACTGCCGTTGCTTTCGCTGCCGGTGAGCACCCAGCCGGCGCCCGGATTCCAGTTGCCGAAGTAGTTGGAGTCGTCGTCCACGTCGCCGCAGTTGGGGCAGTATTGCCAGTCCGGGTTGCCGTCGCCGTCGTTGTCCGGTGGCACCAGATCGCTGTCGGTGCGGGCGTACACGGCGAGAATGTTGTCGCCCACCTTCTCGTCGTTGATCACCATCCAGCGCCGGGTGTAGTCGTAACTGTGCAGTGTCATGGAACGGTTGGTGAAGGTGGCGTTTTCGTTGTCGGTATTCAACTGGACCTGATCGGCGGAGAGCACGCCGATGTGGTTCAGGCCGCTTTCGCCGTAGTTCACCACCAGGGCGCCCCCGGCCCCGGTGGACAGAATCCGGGCCTTGGGCGCGTTGCTGACATCCTCGGCGGTGACATCGCCGGCGAAGCGTTCCGTGCGGGTGAAACGGTCCTCGTAGATGAACACGTTCATGCCGGCGTCGGCGCCGCCCTCATTGGCGATCTTGACCCGGTCTTGACCGCGCACGTCCTCGATGTCGCCCAGTTCCTTGGTGATGGTCTCGCCTTCGAACAGGGTTTCATTGCGGAATGCCTGGTCCACGTTGAGCACGATGGTGCCCGCCGAAACAATGGCGCCGTGGTTGGTGAAGTTGACGCTTTGCGATTCGATGCCGGCCTGGCTGTTGAGGGTGCCGCTGGCCCGATTGGTGATGTCGCCGTTGTCGGCGGTGAGGCGCAAGGCGTAGCCGCCATAGAGGGCGCCTTGGTTGTCGATGTCGCCGGTGGTCGCCTCCAGAACCTGGGTGCCCCTGGCGGACAGGCCGCCGGTGGCGCCGTTGGTGATGGCATGGGCGGTGAAAAAGAGCCGGTCGTTGGAGTGGATGGCGCCGTGGTTGGTGAAAGCGGAATCGATCCGGATCCGCGCCACGCCGACGTTGCCCATGGCGCCGATCAGACGGGTGTCGCTGGTGTTCATGAGCAGCCGGTTGGCGCCCAGCGTCAGATAGCCGTTACTGGCGAGGGAGGCCTGGTCATCCAGGCTGACCCGGTCGCCATGGATGACCACGGTGCCGCCCTTGATGACACCGTCCGATGCCACTGCCAGGTCCAGGCCGCCGGCGGCGGTGGGATCGTCTCCGGCGGCGCAGTCGGCGTCGCCGGTCAGGCACAGCAGGCCGCCGGCTTCCAGCAACCCGTTATTGGCAATCCGGTAGCCGGCGTTGCCGGTCCGGCTTTTCGCGGTCAGATCGCCTTGCACCAGCAGCTGGCCGTCGTCGCTGTTGGCCAACCGGGTCAACAGGGTCAGGGTCAGGTTGCCGGCGGATTGCAGCAGGCCGGTGTTGTTCAGGGTGCCCAGCACCAGTTCGCCGTCCGCGTCGCCGCGGTTGGACGCGTAGAAGGTGCCGTCGTTGTTGAGCTGGCTGGCGCGAATGTCGCTGCCTTGAACGGCCAGTACGCGCGCGCCTTCGGCGTTGTCGAGGCGCTCGGCGCGGGCGGACAGGCGGCCTCCGCTTTGCAGTTCGCCCTGGTTGTCGATGACCAGGTCCTGGTTGCCCTGATCGCGCACATCGAGATCCCCCTGAGCGGCCAGGGTGGCGCCCTCGGCGTTGTTCAGGGCGGTTCCCAGGATCAGGTTCAGGTTGCCCCGGGATTGCAGCAGGCCCTGGTTCGAGAGGGTGCCCTGAACCTGAATGCGGGCGCTTTCACCTTCGCCGGTGGCGGCGTGCAGGGCGCCTAGATTGCTGAGCGATGCGGTCTGGATATCGGCGCCCAGGGTGGATACCAATACACCGTCCTCGCCGTTGACAAGGTCGCCGGCCTGTTCGATGGCCAGGGCGCCGCCGCTTTGCAGCAGGCCGTTGTTGTCCAGCCGATAGCCGCCGCCGGTGAAGGTCAGGTCGCCGCCGGTGCGCAAGTCGCCGCTGTTCTCCAGCCCGCTGCCCAGATTCAGGGTCAGGCCGCCCACGGATTGCAAGATCGCCTGATCGCCGTTGACCAGGGAATTCAGCGCCAGCAGGGCGTTCTCTCCGGCGCTGTTGGAGGCGTAAAACCGGCCCTGGTTGGTGAGGGTATCGGCGCGGAATTCGCCGCCGGTGGTGGAGACCATGACGCCGTTGTCGGCGTTGTCGATGGTGTCCGCCGCCACGCTGAGCGCGGCGCCGGACTGGAGCGTACCGCTGTTGTCCACGGCGGCGGCGCGGTCGCCGCTGGCGCCGCCCACGGTGGTGTCGCCGTCGCCGCCCAGGGTGCCCTGGTTGTTCAGGGTGCCGTCGGTGCGCACGGCGGTGACGCCGGCGGCGGCGATGGCGCCGGCGTTGTTCACGCCTTCGCTGCCGGTGGCGTCCACCCGGCCGTTGCCGGCCTTGATGTCGCCCTGGTTGTCCAGGGTCCGGCCGGTGGAAACGGTGACGTCACCGTCCCGGGAGGTCACCGTCTGTTGCTCGCCGCCGCCGGTGCGAATGTCGCCGTTGTCGGCGCTCAGGGTCAGGTCGCGGTCGGCGATCACGCGGGCGTCGTTGAGCGTCAGGCCGGCGTCGGTGGCGGTGAGGTGCACGGTGTCACCGGCCAGCACGGCGCCGGCATCGGCCACCTGCAGGGAACCGGTGGCCCAGTCCAGGGCACCGCCGCTGGCCCAGTCCACGCCGTCCAACAGACTTTCGCCGCCGACCCGCAGGGTGGCGTCGCCGCCGGCGTAGCGCAGATTGTTGTTGTCGGTGCCGGCGCTGGAGGCGGTGTCCGCCAGCCGGTCCAGGTTGCCAGTCAGGTTGTTGTTCGCCACCAGGGTGCCGCCCTCCAGGCGGGCGCCGCCCTGTTCGGCGTTCAGGGTCAGGTCGTTGCGGGCGGTGACGCGGGCGTCGTTCAGGGCCAGGGCGTCGTCGCCGTCGTCGGCGGTGTCCAGGGCCACGTTTCGCTGCGCGGAGATGTCGCCGCCGATTTCGATGCGACCGTCGGCGGTGATCTGGAAATCCGAGCCGGAGGCCGCCGCGTCGCCGCGCATGCGCACGCCAACGCCGGCCTCGGTGGCGCGGATGGAAATGCGGTTGGCGTACATGCCGCCCAGGGCGGTGGAATCCAGAGCCACGTCCGGGGCCTCGCCCTCGCCGCTGGCGGCGTTGCCCTGGCGGCTGTCGTAGTCCCAGTCGCTGGCGCCGGCGGTAATGCCCAGGTCCCGGGCGTGCACGTTGCCGTCCAGGGACACGGAGCGGGCCACCAGATCGAAATACTCCTGGTTGGTGGCGTTCAGCCCCTGGCCGTGGATGCGGATCTGACCGCGCCGCACCTCGAAGCCTTGAAGGCGGCCGTCACGAAGGTCCGGCCGGCCGGTGGTCAGCGTCACCCGGTCGGTGTTGATGAAGCCGCAGCCGGCGCAGCTGATGCCGTAGGGGTTGGCCAGCACCACGTCCGCCTTGCCGCCCACCACCTCGGTGAAGCCGGCCAGATCACTGGGGTTGGAGGCCACCACCTCGTTGAGAATCACCCGGGCGCTCCGGTCCAGGTTGGCGTTGGAGAGAATCTGCCCGGCCAGTTGCGATTGCTGGGTAGGGTCGGCGAGGGTGCCGTTGTTCAGCACCACGCCGTTGCCGTCCACGTTGTAGTCCGTGTACTTGTTGTGCGACAGGCCCTGGCGGTTGGCCTTGTCGATGTCCACCACGGTGGTGCCGTTGGGCGCCTCGTAGACCCGGGTGCCGCCGGAGCCGGGGGCGACCTTGACGCCGTCGGCGAGCGCCAGGGGCGGGATCAGGAACACGGGCACCAGCAGGGTGCCGGCCAGGGTGGCGCCGGCGCGCCGGCGTGGGCCGCCGCCACCCTGGCGGTGGGTTTCCGCCACCGGTACCAGGCAGCGTTGACGGTGGCTCCATACCAGACGGAAGACGTGGTTCAGCGTGGCTTTTTTCATGTTGTGATCCCCTGCCAGCGTTAAATCAAAAGCGTGATGGTGGCGAAGACTTCGTAGTCCTCGTCGCGCAGGCGGGCCGGCATGGAGACCGGCTTGGTGCCCAGAATCCGCAGGCGCAGATGCCGGTGGTTGACGTCCAGGCCGAGGGCCGCGCCGGCCAGATGGCCGCCCTCGCGCTGGTAATGATCAAGCACCTCGCCGGTGTCGAAGCCGATGAACGGCCGCAGGCCCAGGCTCTGGCCCAGCCAGCGCGTGCGCATCGGCAGCCCCAGTTCGTTGCGCCAGTAGTAGCCCCGGTCGCCGGCCAGGGAGCTGTTCCGGAAACCGCGCACGCTGTACAGGCCGCCCACGGAGAATTGGTGGGCGCCGTAGAGCACGTCCTCCGCGTACTGGCCTTCCAGGGTGGAGCGGAAGGAGAACAGCTTGCCGCCGAGCCGCAGCCCGCGCTGCCAGCTCAGGCCCGCCCGCCATTTGCTGAACTGGGCCCGGGGCGCGGTGTCCGGCAGGTCGGAACGGTCTTCCTGGGCGTTGAACCAGGTCAGGCCGCGCACGTAACTGAGGTGCGAGGAAAGCCGGCCACCGGCCACCGAGGTGGACCAGCGCACGCCCAGGTCGAAGGAACTGAGCCGGCGGCTGCTCACTTCCAGCAACTGCCCGGCCAGATAGTTGTGGCTGCGCCGGGCGGTGAGGGTGCCGCTGATGGAGACCCGGTTGACCTGGTCGCGGTAGGCCACGTAGTCGGTGCTGAAGAAGGCGCTGTCCTGATTGCCGTCGGAGATCAGCGTGGTGCCCGGCAGCTCCACCGGGGTGGCGTAGTCGGAGCGCGAGTAGCCGCCGGTGAAGGTGAAATAGCCGTAGGGGACGGAGTAGAAGAGGGCGCCGGAACGGGAATGGCGCTGGTCGAAGTCGTGACCCACGGTGCGCGAGAACGACAGGTTCAGGCCGTCGTTCTGACCCAGCGGGTTGTCCACGGCGAGGGTGGCGCCGACCTGTTCCTCGCCGGTGGAGCCGAGGCCGTGGTTGTCGTAGGAAAGGCTGCCGTGCACCCGCCGGTCGGTGGTGTTGTCGATCACCACCACGGTGTCGCCGGCCTGTTCGCCGGGGGCCATGTCCAGCACCGCCCGGTTGGAACGCAACCGGTTGATCTGGTCCAGGCCCTGTTCGAAGTCGCGCAGGTTGAGCGGCTCGCCCTTCACGCCGGGGAAGGCGTTGCCCAGGTTGGCGCTGCCTTCCTGGCCTTCGCGCAGGCGCACGTCCTCCACCTCGCCTTCCATGACCAGGATACGCAGCACGCCCTGGGACAGATCCTGGGCCTGCACGTAGGCGCGGGCGGCGATGTAGCCACGGCGGATATAGAGGCCGGTGATGTCGCTCATCAGCCGTTCGATGTCGGACACTGATACGCAGCGGTCGCGATAGGCTCGGCTTAGTGATTCGATGTCGGCGTCGGAGAGCAGGGAGGCGCCCTCGATGCGCACCGTGTCGACGTCGCGGCAGGGCTGGTCGGCGGCGCCCTCCGGCGGTTCCGGCGGCGCCGGCCGCTGGATCTTCGTACGCGGCTGTTCTTCTTGCAGGCGGCGCCGTTCCTCCTCCAGGCGCTCGCGCTGCTGGCGTTGGATGCGCTCGGCCTGGTCGACTACCGTGCCGGCGGTTTGCGCATTGACCCCGGGCGCCGCCGACAACGTCAGGCCGGCCGCCACCCCCAGAGCGACGAGAGAATGCCGATGTCGCAATTCCGTCCCCTTTCCTTATTTTGATCCAGAGACGGTACAGGCAGGGAATGGCGGCCCATATCCCTTAAACAGGGGGGGGGCAGCGGAGAGAAGTCAGTCGTGGCCCAACCACAGGGCGGTGAGCTGGGCGCGGCTGCGCACGTTGAATTTGCGGAACAGGGTTTTCACGTACTCGTGGGTGGTGTGGGGGCTCTGGCCGAGGGTATCGGCGATGCACTTCTCGGCGCTGCCGGCGAGCAGGTGCTTGAGCACCTGGCGCTCGGTGGGGGTGAGCGGCGCCTCGGCCATGAACTGGCCGTGGCTGAGGTGGATCTGGCGGTTCAGCCAGCTCAGGCTGCGCAAGGCATAGCGGGCCACCTCCAGCTCTTCCGGGGTGAAGTCCGCCTGGCCGCGCAAACGGTCGAATACGAAGTAGCTTTCCAGGTCCTGGTTCACCGGCATCACCACGAACAGCCGGTCGGTGATGCCGCGGCCCAGATAATGGTGGATGTAGTGCTCGCCCTCATAGAAGGCCTCGGAGATGTGGTCCACCAGCAGGGTCGCTCGGAACCGGCCGGCCTCATGCACATGGTTACGGGTGGACTCGTCGGGGATGCCCTTGTCCAGCCGCTTCACGGTGGCCACGTAGACCTGTTGATCCGCCGGCAGCTCGCCGAAGAAGCGGATCGAGCGGGCACGCCAGCCGAGCAGGGGGTCGTTGGCGTCATCGCTGAGGCGGATCGAGCAGAGCCAGTAGCCGTGGTCGGAATCGATCAGGCCGGCGATGCGGTTGAGCAGACAGTCCAGGGCGGTGTCCGGTCGCGAGGCGGGCAGTTCGGCCAGTTCATCCCAGAGGGCGTGGATCGCCGCCTGTCGCGCCTCGCTGACACTCATATCCGGTCCAGCACCACTTCCAGCACCAGTTGCGAGCCGAAGAAGGCCACCAGCAGCACGGCGAAGCCGGCCAGGGTGAAGCGGATCGCGGTGAGGCCGCGCCAGCCGCGCAGGTGGCGGCCGCCCAGCAGCACCGCGAAGATCACCCAGGACACCAGGGTGAGCACGGTCTTGTGCACCAGGTGCTGGGCGAACAGATCGTCCACGTACAGGAAGCCGAACAGGATCGCCACGGTAAGCAGGGCTTCACCCAGCCAGATGGTGTCGAACAGCATCGACTCCATCACCTGGATCGGCGGGAACACCCGCATCACCCCGCGGATGTGACCATCCTTGAGCTGGCGGTGCTGAATCAGGAGCATGATCGCCTGGCAGGCGGAGATTACCAGCACCGAGTAGGCCAGGATCGACAGCAGTACGTGCAGGCCGATGCCGTGCTCCAGGGGGTGCACCCGGTAGCCGGTGTCGATCCACAGGCTGGCGGGAATGATCAGCGCCGCGAACGGAAACACCAGGGCGCCGATCCACTGGAACGGCCGGTAGAGGCTGGAAATGATCACCAGGCCGGTGCCCACCGCCGCCATGCAGGAGGCCACCGGCAGTACTCCCAGCAGCAACCCCTCGTCGGTGACCATGAGAAAGTACAGCGACACCGCGTGCACCGCCGCCGCCACCGCGGCCGGGGCCAGCAACAGGGCCGTGGACGGCGCGGTCTGGCTCCGGAATTGCCGGAACACCAGCAGCGACGCCAGGGCGTAGAAAAAAGTGGCGGTCAGGCCAAGGACCTCGGCAGGGCTCATAAGTCGCGATTTCTCCGGAAAAGCCGCCGAAGTCTGGCATAGGTGGGGGTGGTTTTGAAGCGTCCCGCCATGACGGAGCGCCCCCCGGTGCCCTATAATCGGCCCCCTGTCGCTCAGGCCCCGGATTTCGGGCCGGGCGCCCGCAATCTGGAGGTTGATGATCATGTTCGAGAATCTCACGGACCGTTTGGGTCAGTCGCTCAAGAGCCTGGCCGGTCAGGGGCAGCTCACCGAGGACAACATCCGCGACACCCTGCGCGAGGTGCGCAAGGCGCTGCTGGAGGCCGACGTGGCCCTGCCGGTGGTCAAGGAGTTCGTCGAGCAGGTGAAGGAAAAGGCGCTGGGCCAGGAAGTGCTCAAGAGCCTCAATCCGGGCCAGGCGTTCGTCAAGATCGTCAACGACGAGCTGGTGCACACCATGGGCGACGCCAACGACGCCCTGGACCTGTCGGTGAAGCCGCCGGCCATCATCCTGATGGCGGGCCTGCAGGGCGCCGGCAAGACCACCTCCGTGGCCAAGCTCGCCCGCTACCTGCAGGAGCGCGAGAAGAAGAAGGTGATGGTGGTGTCCGCGGACGTCTACCGGCCGGCGGCCATCGACCAGCTGGAGACCCTGGCCGGCGAGGTGAAGGCGGAGTTCTTCCCCTCCAGCGGCGATCAGGACCCGGTGGACATCGCCAACGGTGCCCTGCAGGCGGCCCGCAACCAGTACATGGACGTGCTGATCGTGGACACCGCCGGCCGGCTGCACGTGGACGAGGACATGATGTCCGAGATCAAGCGCCTCAACAGCGCCATCACGCCCACCGAGACGTTGTTCGTGGTGGACGCCATGACCGGCCAGGACGCCGCCAACACCGCCCGCGCCTTCAATGACGCCCTGCCGCTCACCGGTGTGATCCTCACCAAGGCCGACGGTGATTCCCGGGGCGGCGCGGCGCTGTCCGTGCGCCACCTCACCGGCAAGCCGATCAAGTTCATCGGCATGGGCGAGAAGACCGATGCCCTGGAGCCGTTCTACCCGGACCGGATCGCCAGCCGCATTCTCGGCATGGGCGACGTGCTGTCCCTGGTGGAGCAGGCCGAGCGCACCCTGGACAAGAAGAAAGCCGACAAGATCGCCAAGAAGTTCAAGAAAGGCAAGGCCATGGACTTCGAGGATCTGAAGGACCAGTTCCAGCAGATGCGCAACATGGGCGGCCTGGGCAGCCTGCTCGACAAACTGCCGGGCATGGGCGGCATGATGGAGGCCGCCCAGGACCCGGCGGCCATGAAACAGATGAAGCACATGGAGGCGCTGATCGACTCCATGACCCCCAAGGAGCGCCGCAATCCGGACGTCATCAAGGGCTCGCGCAAGAAGCGCATCGCCGCCGGGGCCGGCCTGGAAATCCAGGATCTCAACCGGCTCATGAAGCAGCAGAAGATGATGTCCAAGATGATGAAGAAGATGCGCACCAAGGGCGGCATGAAGAACATGATGCGCGGCATGGAAGGCATGATGGGCGGTGGCGGCTCCGGTGGCCCCGGCGGCGGCATGGGCGGTGGTGGCATGCCCCCGGGCGGCGGTATGCCGCCGATGGGCGGCGGCGGCGGTGGCGGCCTGCCGCCCATGGGTGGGGGCCGCTAGGTGCCCCGGGCTTTATCTCCCGGGCGGATGGCCGTATAATCCGCCCCCTTCGCGACCCGTCCGGCCCTGGCGCCGGCGGGGTTTCAAGCGGATACGATGGTCCGCGGCATTGCCCGCGGGCCGGGAAACCGGATTGAAAACAAGGTATTGCAACTATGGTAGTTCTTCGTCTTGCCCGTGGTGGCTCCAAAAAACGCCCCTTCTATCGCATCGTGGCCGCCAACAGCCGCGACGCCCGCGATGGCCGTTTCATCGATAACCTGGGTTTCTTCAACCCCATCGCCCGTGGCGGTGAGATCCGTCTGAAGCTGGACGTGGACGCCGTGGACGCCTGGGTCGCCAAGGGCGCCCAGCCTTCCGAGCGCGTCAAGGCGCTGGTCAAGGAAGCTCGCCGGGAAGCCCAGCAGAGCGCTTGATCATGCTGACACCCGATGAGGTGTTGGTGGTGGGCCGCATCGTCGCGGTCCACGGTGTCAAAGGGTGGGTGAAGGTGTATTCCTTCACCGACCCGATGGAGAACATCTTCGAGTACCAACCCTGGCATGTGTTCGAGGACGGCGCCTGGAAACCGGTGAAGCTCACCGGCAAGCGCCGTCAGGGCAAGGGGTTGGTGGCCGGCCTGGACGGGTACGATGACCGTGACCGGGCCGCCCGCGAACTGGTGGGGCGGGAAATCGCCGTCCCCCGCTCGCAGCTGCCCGAGGCCGGCGACGGCGAGTATTACTGGCGGGACCTGATCGGCCTGCGGGTGAAACTCGACGACGGACGCGACCTGGGCCGGGTGCACGGCCTGATGGAAACCGGCGCCAACGACGTCCTGGTGGTGCGCGGCGACGCGGACAGCCTGGACCGCCAGGAGCGCCTGTTGCCCTGGACCCCCGGCGAGGTGGTCCGCGCCGTGGACCTGGAGGCCGGCGAGCTGCGGGTGGACTGGGACCCGGAATTCTGACCATGCACATCACCCTGGTCAGCCTGTTCCCGGAGATGGCCCGCGCCGTCACCGATTTCGGCGTCACCCGGCGGGCGGTGGAAAACGGCCTGCTGACGCTGGACACGGTGAACCCCCGGGACTTCACCGAGGACCGGCACCGCACCGTGGACGACCGCCCCTTTGGCGGCGGCCCCGGCATGGTGATGAAGGTGGCGCCGCTGGAAAAGGCGCTGGCCGAGGCCCGGCGCCGCGCCGGTCCGGCGAAAACGCTTTATCTGTCCCCCCAGGGACGGCCGCTGACCCAGGCGAAAGCGGCGGAACTGGCCGCCGAGCCCGGGCTGATCCTGCTGGCCGGCCGCTACGAAGGGGTGGACGAGAGGCTGATCGAGACCGAGGTGGATGAACAGGTGTCGATCGGCGATTACGTGCTCAGCGGCGGCGAACTGCCGGCGCTGGTACTGATCGACGCGGTCACGCGTCTGTTGCCCGGGGTGCTCGGGCATCAGGATTCGGCGGCCCAGGACTCGTTCTCCGGCGACATGGAGAACCTGCTGGACTGCCCGCATTACACGCGGCCCGAGACGTACCGGGACCGCGCCGTGCCCGAGGTGCTGCTGAGTGGGGATCATGAACGGATCCGCCGCTGGCGGCTCAAACAGGCACTGGGACGCACCTGGCGGTGGCGTCCCGACTTGCTCGAGGCGCGCCGCGCGCGCGGTTTGAGCAAGGAAGAGAGCGAGTTGCTCGACGACTACATCCGTGAACACCAGGCGGACGGCGGCGAGTAGCGATACAGCGACCAATAACCGAGGAGCGCGCCATGAGCGGCAAGAAACCCCTGATTCAGGAAATCGAACAGGCACAGCTGAAGACCGATGTGCCCGAGTTCGGCGCCGGTGACACCGTCACCGTGCAAGTGAAAGTAAAGGAAGGCAACCGGGAGCGTTTGCAGGCGTTCCAGGGTGTGGTCATCGCCCGCCGCAACCGCGGCCTGAACTCCGCCTTCACCGTGCGCAAGGTATCCCACGGCGTGGGCGTGGAGCGTGTATTCCAGCTGCACAGCCCGCTGATCGATTCCATCCAGGTCAATCGTCGCGGTGACGTGCGTCGCGCCAAGCTGTACTTCCTGCGCGAGCGCTCCGGCAAGTCCGCGCGCATCAAGGAAAAAATCCGCTAGGACGGCGCGCGCCGCCGGGCCGGCCCGCGAGCCACGTCGCTTCAGCCTTTGCTGTAGGGCAATCGGAAGCGACCTCTGGACCGGACCGCGCCAGCCGGGCCCTTCATGGGCCGGGCAAGAAGAAGGCCGCCCCTCGGGGCGGCCTTTTTTTGTTGCCGGATCGGCCCGCGCGGCCACCGAAGGCGGCTAGCGGGCCACCGCCCGGAACACCACCAGCACCACCAGGGCGCCGACGATGGCGGTGAACAGCCCGCCCAGGCTGAACGAACTCACCGGCCCGCCGATGCCGGCCATGGCACCCAGCCAGCCGCCGACGATGGCGCCGATAATGCCCAGGATGGTGGTGACGATGAAGCCGCCGCCTTCCCGCCCGGGCATGATCCACTTGGCGATGATGCCCGCCAGCAGGCCCAGAACAATCCACGACAAAATACCCATAAGGTCCTCTCCTGCACCGGTACATTGCTCGCCTCGCCAGTATGCCAAGACGCCGCCCCCGCGCCGGGTAATAAATGGTAAAAACGGGACCGTTTGAGTTTTACCTGGCCTTCGCCAATACTCCCGGCCATGAACGCCGCGCCCTCCACCCCGCTCCCGCCGCTGCCGGACGCCGACCAGACGCTGATCGACGCCTGGCTCGACGCCCAGTGGTTGGAGCGCGGCCTGAGCCGCCACACCCTGGAAAGTTACAGTCGCGATCTGCGTCAGTTCGGTCAGTGGCTGGCCGCCCGGGGCGGCGGCCTGGCCCGTTGCCAGCGGCTCGACGTGCTGGAGTACCTGGCCGACCGGGTGGGCGTGAGCGCCCGCTCCGTGGCCCGCCAGCTGTCCGCCATGAAGAGTTTCTTCCGCTGGATGAAGCGGGAAGGGCGGCTCCAGGAGGATCCCACGCTCAACGTGGACCGGCCACGCACCGGCCGGCCCCTGCCCAAGACCCTCTCCGAGGCGGACGTGGAAGCGTTGCTGGCGGCCCCGGACCTGGACGATGCCCTGGGCCTGCGCGACCGCGCCATGTTGGAGGTGCTGTACGCCTGCGGGCTGCGGGTGTCGGAACTGGTGGGCCTGACCCTGAGCCAGGTGAACCCCCGCCAGGGCCTGGTGCGGGTGGTGGGCAAGGGCGACAAGGAGCGTCTGGTGCCCCTGGGCGAGGAGGCCCTGCACTGGCTGGAACGCTATCTGCGCGACGGCCGCCCGGCCCTGCTCGGCGCTGACCGGGAGGTGCTGTTCCCAAGCCGTCGCGGCACGCGCATGACGCGCCAGACCTTCTGGCACCGCATCAAGCAACTGGCGGTCCGCGCCGGGGTGCAAAAGTCCCTGTCACCTCATACACTGAGGCACGCCTTCGCCACGCATTTGCTCAATCATGGCGCGGACCTGCGCGTGGTGCAGCTGCTGCTTGGTCACAGCGACCTGTCCACCACCCAGATCTACACCCATGTGGCCCAGCACCGCCTGCGCGAAGTCTACGAACGGCACCATCCGCGCTCGGGAACCTGACTCCGGGTGGCGTAGTCAAAAATACCGGGTACCCGCTCTCGACGGGGAAACGACAGCGCAGGAGCGGCGGTCGGCGATCCGCTTGAACCGCGCACGCTTCAGCCGCGATCCGCCGACCATTGATCGGGGGGCGGACAACATGGACGGAGAATAATGATGAAAGCACTGACAGCCACGGTATTTGGTTTGTTCATGGTCACCACGGCCGTCGTTCACGCCGACGCGGGCATGGACGAGAAAGCGTTCCGTGCCGAATTCAAGGCAGCTTTCCCTCGCGCTAATATCACCGCCATTAAACCTTCCCCGGCGGACGATCTGATGGAGGTGGAGCTGAACGGTCGCGAGATTGTGTATGCGTCCAAGGACGGCCAGTTGATCTTCACCGGTGACGTGATCCAGATGCGCGACGGCGACGTGGTCAACCTGAAGGAGGAGCGCTATGAGAAGGTGCGCCGCGAAGGACTCGCCAATGTGGACATGGCCTCCATGATCACCTATCCAGCCGAAGGCGACGAGAAGACCGAGATCTACGCCTTCACCGACATCACCTGCGGCTACTGCCGCAAGTTGCACCGCCATATCGAGGATTACACTCAGGCTGGCATCACCGTGCATTACTTGGCCTTCCCGCGCGGCGGCCCCACTTCCCAGGCGGCCAAGGACATGCGCCACATCTGGTGCGACGCCGACCCCCGCCAGGCTCTCACCGCCGCCAAGCTCAACGACCAGGTGTCCGACGCGGAACTGGCGGATTGCGCCGACGTGGTCGACCGGGAATACCGGATGGGGCTCGATTTCGGCGTGCGTGGCACCCCCGCCATCTACACCGCCGAGGGCGCTCAACTGGGCGGCTACGTGACCCCGGAACAGCTTAACCAGCGCCTCGGCCTGTAATCGCCCGGCGCCTCCCGAGGCCCCGCCACGCGGCGTTTTGCGCCGCGCCGGCGGGGCCTTTTACATTGACGGAACCGGGCTGCGCCGTTAATGTGTCCGGCTTCCCAGTGACCCACCCAAGGTGATGCCGTGGACGCCGATTTTCAGCGCATCAAGCGCCTGCCACCCTATGTCTTCAACATCGTCGGCGAGTTGAAGATGGCGGCGCGCGCGCGCGGCGAGGACATCATTGATTTCGGCATGGGCAACCCGGATCAGCCGACCCCCAAACACATCGTCGACAAGCTCACCGAGGCGGCCCAGCGCGGCGATACCCACCGCTACTCCCAGTCCCGGGGCATCCCGCGCCTGCGCAAGGCGATCAGCGACTGGTACCGGCGCCGTTATGAGGTGGAACTGGACCCCGAATCCGAGGCCATCGTCACCATCGGCTCCAAGGAGGGCCTGGCGCACCTGGCCCTGGCCACCATGGGGCCCGGCGACACCGTGCTGGTGCCCAACCCCAGCTATCCGATCCACCCCTATGGCTTCGTGATCGCCAACGCGGACATCCGCCACGTGCCGCTGGTGCCGGGAGTGGATTTCTTCGAGGAATTGGTGCGCGCCATCAAGGAAGCCTGGCCCAAGCCCAAGCTGCTGGTGCTGAATTTTCCCGGCAACCCCACCGCCCAAGGCGTGGATCTGGCGTTCTTCGAGAAGGTGGTGGCCATCGCCCGGGAATATGGTATCTGGGTGGTGCACGACATCGCCTACGCGGACATCGTGTTCGATGGCTACAAGGCGCCGTCGATTCTGCAGGTGGAGGGCGCCCGGGACGTGGCGGTGGAATTCTTCTCCTTGTCCAAGAGTTACAATATGCCCGGCTGGCGGGTGGGCTTCTGCTGCGGCAACAAGGATCTGATCCACGCCCTGGCGCGCATCAAGTCCTACCTGGACTACGGCACTTTCACGCCGATCCAGGTGGCGGCCATCGCCGCCCTGGAGGGCGACCAGAGCTGCGTCGAGGAAATCCGCGATCTTTACCAGCGGCGCCGGGACGTGCTCTGCGAGGGCCTCGACGACCTGGGCTGGACGGTGGAAAAACCCCGCGCCACCATGTTTGTCTGGGCGCCGCTGCCGGAGCCCTATCGGGAGCTGGGCTCCCTGAAATTCTCCAAGAAACTGCTGCGCGAGGCGGGCGTGGCGGTGTCGCCGGGCATCGGTTTTGGCGACTACGGCGACGACCATGTGCGCTTCGCCCTGATTGAGAATGAACAACGTACCCGGCAGGCGCTGCGCGGCATCAAGAAGATGTTCCGCGCCGACGGCCTGCTGGACTGATCGAGAGGAAAGCACGTGAATCCGGTAAAGGTCGGCATCGCGGGTCTGGGCACGGTAGGCTCGGGCACGGTCAACGTTCTGCAACGCAATGCCCAGGAAATCGCGCGGCGGGTGGGGCGCCCCATCGAGATCGCCCACATCGGCGCGCGCCGCGATAATCCGGAGTGCGACATCAGTGGCATCCGTGTGTCCCGGGATATTTTCGCCGTCGCCACGGACCCGGCGGTGGACATCCTGGTGGAGCTGATCGGTGGCATCGACACCGCCCGCGAGCTGGTGCTCACCGCCATCAAGAACGGCAAGCACATCGTCACCGCCAACAAGGCGCTGATCGCGGAGCACGGCAACGAGATCTTCCAGGCCGCCCACGACAACGGCGTGGACGTGGCCTTCGAAGCGGCGGTGGCCGGCGGCATTCCGATTCTGAAATCCCTGGGCGAGGGCCTCGCCGCCAACCACATCAACTGGGTGGCGGGCATCATCAACGGCACCGGCAACTACATTCTCACCGAGATGGAGCAGGGCAACCGGCCCTTCGCCGAGGTGCTCAAGGAAGCCCAGGAGCTGGGCTACGCCGAAGCCGACCCCACCTTCGACGTGGAAGGCGTGGACGCGGCCCACAAGCTCACCATCATCGCCTCCATCGCGTTCGGGATTCCGCTGCAGTTCTCCAAGGTGTACATGGAGGGCATCGGCCGCATCACCATCGAGGACGTGAAAAGCGCCGCCCGGTTCGGCTACCGCATCAAGCACCTGGGCATCGCCAAGGACACCGGCCACGGCATCGAGCTGCGCGTGCACCCGACGCTGATTCCCACCGAGACCATGCTGTCGGCGGTGAACGGCGTGATGAACGCGATCATGATCGACGGCGACGCCGTCGGGCCGACCATGTATTACGGCGCCGGCGCCGGCGCCGAACCCACCGCCTCGGCGGTGGTGGCGGACATCATCGAAATGGGCCGCGCGCTGACCGTGGACCACGAGGAGCGGGTGCCCTACCTGGGCTTCCACGCCGATCAGATGTCCGACGAGCAGATTCTCACCATCGACGACGTGTCGTGCAGCTTCTACCTGCGCCTGCACGTGCAGGACAAGCCCGGCGTGCTGGCGGATGTCACCCGCATCCTCAGCGACAACCGCGTCAGCATCGAGGCCATGGTGCAGAAGGAAACCGAGGAGGGCCTGGTGCCCATCGTGATGATGACCCACAGGGTGCTGGAAGGGGACATGAACGCCGCCCTGGCCCGCATCGCCGCCCTGGACACCGTGGACAAGAACATCATGCGCATCCGCGTGGAAACGCTGGACGCCTGAGACGCGAGAGAGACGACGACATGCCATTCCGTGACCGCTACACCGGCCTGATCAACCGCTACCGGGATCACCTGCCGGTGAACGACGACACCCCGATCATCAGCCTCGGCGAGGGCAACACCCCGCTGATCCGGCTCAAGAACATCCCGCGCCTGCTCGGCAAGGACGTGGACATCTACGTCAAGTACGAAGGCCTCAACCCCACCGGTTCCTTCAAGGACCGGGGCATGACCATGGCCGTGACCAAGGCGGTGGAAGAGGGCAGCAACGCCATCATCTGCGCCTCCACCGGCAACACCTCGGCGGCGGCGGCGGCCTACGCGGCGCGCGCCGGCATCACCGCCTTCGTGATCATTCCGGAAGGCAAGATCGCCATGGGCAAGCTGGCCCAGGCGATGATGTACGGCGCCGTGATCATGCAGATCCGCGGCAACTTCGACCAGGGCATGCAACTGGTCAAGGACGTGGCCGAGACGTCGCCGGTGACGGTGGTCAATTCGGTCAACCCCTACCGGCTGCAGGGCCAGAAAACCGCCGCCTTCGAGATCATCGAGGAGCTTGGCCGCGCCCCGGATTACCACTGCCTGCCGGTGGGCAACGCGGGCAACATCAGCGCCCACTGGATGGGCTACAGCGAGTACCACAAGAGCGGCGTGGTCAGCGCCGCGCCCAAGATGGTGGGTTACCAGGCCAACGGCGCCGCCCCCTTCCTGCGTGGCGCGCCGGTGCGGGATCCGGAAACCGTGGCCACCGCCATCCGCATCGGCAATCCGCAGTCCTGGGACAAGGCCTGGACGGTGCGGAAGGAATCCGGCGGCTGGTTCGATGAACTGGCCGACGAGGAGATCCTGGCGGCGCAGAAAATGCTGGCGGAGAAAGAAGGCGTGTTCTGCGAGCCGGCCTCCGCCGCGTCCATCGGTGGCGCCATGCGCGATATTCGCGCCGGTAAAATCGCCGAGGGCAGCACCGTGGTCTGCACGCTCACCGGCAACGGTCTCAAGGACCCGGACACCGCCATCGAGCAGTGCCGCGAGGACCTGCAAAAAGGCTCGCGCATGGTCACCATCGAGGCCGAGCTGGACGCCGTGCGCGACGCCATCGTTAATAATATGTGATGTCAACCCGGTTTACGTAACGACCCGGAGCGCGGCTTTTCAGCCGCGCTTTTTATTTGTTTTATCGCGACAAATTTTCTCTTGAACGATTGAGTTCCCGGCATTTTGCAATCTTTTTCCATTACCGGAAACCCGCGTTTTTCCAGCATTTCATTGCGCAAAGTCTGATCAAAAAAATGTCGACGATTTGACATCGGCACGCTGATCTTTAGGCTTTCGCATACCTTCTGCTGGGGAGACGAGAATGAGAAGCTCTATTATCAAAATGCCCGCGATGGGCTTGATCGCGGCATCCGCCGCCTTTGTACCCATGACCGCGCAAGCCGGCGCGGAACTCAGTGCCGGTGTTTGGTGGGTCTATCAGAATGTCACTAAATCCGATTTTACCTCGCCATCTTTCAGCGAGGAGCTGGATAACGAAACCGGCGGTAACTTCGCCGATCCATCCCTGATTATCTACGCCGACGACGACGGCAGTTACGGTCCGTGGCACTTCAGCGCTGAAACCCGTTTCGGTACCGGTTCCTTCACCAATACCGCCAGTAATAACAGTGGCGACAACATCGTCGTTCACAAGGCCTGGATCGGTTATGACGTAACCGACAACAGCAGCCTGAAAATTGGTAAAAGCCAGGTGCCCTTCGGCTGGAAAACCGTGAACTTCTGGCCCGGTGACGGCCTGGAAGGCGGTTACGGCGATCAGATGGACGTGGGCCTGAAATACAGCGCTGACGCCGAAGGCGGCATCCATTACGACGTCGCTTATTATCACCAGGACGACTGGGGCGAGGATTCCACCGACACCGTGGATGACAACGGCCACTGGGGCTCCAGCTCCAGCTACCGCAAAATCAAAACCGGCGTGGCGAACCTGGACTGGAACTTCATGGAAGGCCACACCGTGGGCGTATCCGCCCAGTACGGTCGCATGCAGGATCTGGCCGCCGCCGATGTCGCCAACCGCAACGACGAAGGTACCCACCAGGCCTACGACCTGCACTACATGTTCGAGAAGGGCAACTGGTCCGCCAAATACCGCTTCATTCACGCCGAGCGTGATTTCAGCGGTATGGACGCCTTCCTGGCCTCCGGCGACGCGCCGGCGGACGAGGAAGTGGAAACCCAGCGTCACGTGGCGGAATTGGGCTACACCCATAACAACTGGTTCTACTACGTGGACGCCGGTGTCGCGAGCACCGACACCGCCGGCAACGACGCCGACGACGTAACCTTCTACGCGCCGGGCGTGCGCTATCAATACGGCCCGGGCTGGATCTATCTCGAGTACCTGGGCTCCGACGGTGACATCGCCGCTTCCGGCGATATCTACGAGTCGGACTTCAACGCCCTCTACGTCGCTTTCGACTTCTACTTCTAAGCGACGGCACGTCGACCACCGGCCGGCCCTTCCGGGCCGGCATTCCGGGGTCCGGCGTGCACACGCATGGTTATCCACGCGGGTAATCATGCGTGTCCACTCCGGGCCGTTCCGTGCGGACCCGTTCTTTCTTGATTTCCCGATTCGGTCCGCGCATGACGCAATAGGAGTCATGCCATGAGCGTGGAATACGAAACAGACTATGAAGTAGGGCAGGATAATGTGCAGGTCCTGGGCATGGACCTGCACAATCCGGTCTTCTTCATCAGCGCGGTGCTGATCCTGGCTTTCGTGATCGGTACCCTGATTTTCCCTGAAAGCGCGAACAGCGCCCTGGCCGGTGCCAAAGGCTGGGCGATCGAAAACTTCGACTGGCTGTTCATGCTCGGCGCCAACATCTTCGTGGTGTTCTGCGTCGCCCTGATCTTCCTGCCGGTGGGGCGCATCCGCCTCGGTGGTCAGGACGCCAAACCCAGTTTCTCCACACTGTCCTGGTTCGCGATGCTGTTCGCCGCCGGCATGGGCATCGGCCTGATGTTCTGGAGCGTGGCGGAGCCCGTGGGCTACTACACCGACTGGTTCGGCACGCCGCTGAACGTGGACCCCAACACCCCGCAGGCGCTGGACGCCGCCCTGGGCGCGACCATGTACCACTGGGGCCTGCATCCGTGGGCGATCTATGGCGTGGTGGCGCTGTCCCTGGCGTTCTTCGCCTATAACAAGGGCATGCCGCTGACCATCCGCTCCGCCTTCTATCCGCTGCTCGGCGAGCGCTGCTGGGGCTGGGCCGGCCACATCATCGACATTCTGGCGGTGCTGGCCACCATCTTCGGCCTGGCCACCTCCCTGGGGCTGGGCGCCAAGCAGGCCTCCGGCGGCCTGCATTTCCTGTTCGACACGCCCAACGCCATCAACGTGCAGATCGCCATCATCACCGGCGTCACCGCCTGCGCGGTGCTGTCCGTGGTGCGCGGCCTGGACGGCGGCGTCAAACTGCTTAGCAACGTCAACATGGGGCTGGCGGCGCTGCTTCTGCTGTTCGTGATGGTGACCGGTCCCACCCTGCTGATCTTCACGTCCATGGGGCAGACCGCGGTCGACTACGTCACCAACTTCGTGCCGCTCAGTAACTGGGTGGGCCGCGAGGACCAGGGCTTCCTGCACGACTGGACCGTGTTCTACTGGGCCTGGTGGATTTCCTGGTCCCCGTTCGTGGGCATGTTCATCGCCCGGGTCTCCTACGGCCGCACCGTGCGGGAGTTCCTCACCGCCGTGCTGGTCGTGCCGACCGTGGTGACCATCGTATGGATGGCCACCTTTGGCGGCAGCGGCCTGGATCAGGTGGTTAACGGTGTCGGCCAGCTGGCCAACGGCATCGGTGAATCCTCCCTGGCCCTGTTCCAGATGCTGGAGCAACTGCCGCTGGCGGGCATCACCTCCTTCCTGGCCATCGTGCTGGTGCTGGTGTTCTTCATCACCTCCTCGGACTCCGGTTCCCTGGTGATCGACTCCATCACCGCCGGCGGCAAGCTGGACGCCCCGGTGCCGCAGCGCATCTTCTGGGCGGTCATGGAAGGCCTGATCGCCGGCGCGCTGCTGTTCGGTGGCGGCAAGCAGGCCCTGGACGCGCTGCAGGCCGGCGCCATCACCACCGGCCTGCCGTTCACCGTGGTGCTGCTGCTGATGTGCATCAGCCTCTACAAAGGGCTGTCCGCGGAACGCAAGATGCTCAAGGCGGCCGCCTGATCGGTCCCCCGAAGAGCATCAAGCAGCAATAGGCTGCACAAAGAAGGGCGCGTGAGAACGCGCCCTTTTTTTGTGTGATGACCCGTCCTGAATCAAAGCGGTAGGAGCGACTTCAGTCGCGATCAACACCGTTGCCTGCTTCATCGCGACTGAAGCGGAGTGCCGCCCAGTCGCTCCTACAAAAAATCCCAACCTACGAAGCGGCGGCCACCCGGTTGATGGTGTATTGCAGGTTGAGCAGCGCCGGCAGATGCGGGCCGATCAGCCCCTTGCCGGTGGTCAGCAGGGCGCCGCTCAGGGCTCGATCCGGGTCCGCCCAGCAATAGATGCTGATGAACCCCAGATGGCCGAAGGCACGCGGCGCCGAGGGGCCGAACAGGCCGATGCCCCGGTTGCCGAGCATGAAGCCCGGCGAGAAAGTGAGCGGCAGCATCAGGGTGCGGTCCAGGCGCGGCCGGCGCGAGGCCGGGGCGCGGGCGGCGGCCACGGTGTCCGGGTCGAACACACGGTGGTCGCCCCAGCGGCCGCCGTCGAGCAGCATCTGGAAGAAGCGGCTCGCTTCCTCGGCGGTGGCGTAGAGGTTGCCCGCCGGCACCGTCACGTCCTGGAAGCGGTCGTCGTTGGTGACTTGCACCACCTCGTCCAGGGTGCCGCCCACGGCGTGGTTGAGAAACAGATCCACCAGTTTCAGGGGCACGCCGGTGGTCATGTCCCGGGCCCGTTCCGGGCCGGTGGCGCCGAAGGTGAAGTAGCGCATCCCCAGCGGCTGGCGGACCACCCGGTCCAGGGTGGTGTTGAGCGGCTCGCCGGTGACTTTCTCCACCACCGCGCCGAGCACGAAGCCGGCGGTGATGGCGTGGTAGGCCTGGGTGCCCAGGGTGCTGGGCCGGGCCCGGCACAGAATGTCCAGGATGTCGTCCGGGCGGTAGAGGATGTCCGGGTCCACCGGCCGGTCCGGGCGCGGGATGCCGGCCCGGTGGGTGAGCATATGGCGCAGGGTGGTGCGGTGCTTGCCCTGGCGGCCGTAGTCCGGCAAATAGCGGCTGATCGGGTCGTCCAGGTTCAGCCGGCCCGCCTCGGCCAGGTGATGCACCAGCATGGCGGTGATGGATTTCGACGCGGAGAACAGGCAGACCGGCGTGTCCGGGGTCAGCAGGCGCTCGCTGACCGGGTCCGCGTAGCCCAGGGTACGATCCAGAATCACCTGGCCATTCCGGCGCAGGCACAGGGCGATGCCCGGGCTCATGCCGGTGCGGTACAGCCGCCGGGTGGCCTTCCAGATTGCCGCCACGTCGGTGTCCGCCAGCCCCGCCTCGCCGGCCGGGACCTCGGCGCCGATGCCGGTGAGCCGGTCCAGATCCCGGGGGATGGGGGTGCGCGTTTCACAGAGCAGGCGGTTGAGGCGGGGGCGTAATACCATGGGACATCCTGTTTACCCGGAGCGGAGAAGCCATTGTCCGCCTCCGCCAAACGTGGACAATGGCCGGAAGGACTCGCGGCCGGTCAGCCGCGCCAGTCGCCCGCACGGGCCGTAACGACAATACGGGCCGTAACGACAAAGGGGTAACCGCCATGAACAGCGTCAAGCAATCCGATTTCCAGAGCTTCGAGGAGTTCTATCCCTACTACCTGCAGGAGCACAGCGACCCTACCTGCCGGCGGCTGCATTTCTTCGGTACCCTGGGGCTGTTCGCGGTGCTGTTGGGCGTATTGGTCACCGGTAATCCGTGGGGGCTGCTGCTGCTGCCGGTGGTGGGCTACGGGTTCGCCTGGGTGGGCCACTTCTTCTTCGAGAAGAACCGGCCGGCCACCTTCAAGCATCCCTGGTACAGCCTGGCCGGCGATTTCGTCATGTTCAAGGACATGCTGTCCGGGCGCATCCGCTGGTGAACGCGCCGCAACGCTTCATCCCCGGCCAGCCGCCCCGGCCCCGGGACGACACCAAGCCCGACCTGGACTCCCCGGAACAAGTGGAGCGCATGGTGGCGTTGTTCTACCAGCGGGTGCTGGCGGATCCGCTGCTGGCGCCGGTGTTCCTGGAGGTGGCGCGCATCGACCTGGATGCGCACCTGCCGTTGATCGCCGCCTACTGGAAGAAGCTGCTGCTCGGCGAGCCCGGCTACGACCGGCACATGATGGCCAAACATCGCGCCGTGCATGACCGCGAGCCGCTCACCGGCGCCCATCATGAGCGTTGGCTGACGCTGTTCCATGCCAACCTGGACCAGCACTTCGACGGCCCGCAAACCGACCGCGCCCGGCTGATCAGCGCCCGGGTCATGCACAACCTCTATCACAACCTGTCGCGGATCCGGCCAGAGTCGCCCTAGCGCACCACCACGAAGAAGATGCCGCCGTCGCGGTTCACCCGCAGCAGCAGGGCGGCGTCCTTGTCGTCCACGGCGCCGCGCAAGGCTTCCATGGAGGCCACGTCCCGGCGGTTGGCGTTGATGATCACGTCGCCGCCGCGCAGGCCGGCCCGCCAGGCCGGAGAGTTGCGCTCCACGCCTTCCACCAGCACGCCCTGGTCCACATGGCTCAGCTCGCCCTGGCGCAGGTCGCGCAGCTCGGCGCCCTTGAGGTAGTTGGAAATGGCGTCGCCGGCGCTCACCTGCTGGCTGGATTCGCTGATCACCGCGGTGACCTGGCGCGGCTTGCCGTCGCGCAGAATGCTCAGGGTGATTTTCTCGCCCACCGGTGATAGCCCCACCTTGTTGCGCAGATCCGAGGCCCGGTTCACCGGCTGGCCGTCCACCGCCCGAACCACGTCGCCGGCCTTGAGCCCGGCCTCGGCGGCGGCGCTGTCCGCCAGCACATTGGTGATCACCACGCCTTTGCGGGCCTGCACGTCCAGGGCCTCGGCCAGCTCGTCGCTGAGATCCTGCACGGTGACGCCGAGCACCCCGCGGCGAACCTCGCCGTGCTCGATGAGCTGGGTCATCACGTTCTCGGCCATGTTGGTGGGGATGGCGAAGCCGATGCCCACGTTGCCGCCGGACGGCGCCAGGATGGCGGTGTTGATGCCCACCAGTTCGCCCTTCAGGTTGACCAGGGCGCCGCCGGAGTTGCCCGGGTTGATGGAGGCGTCGGTCTGGATGAAATTCTCATAGCCCTCGATGCCCAGGCCGGTACGGCCCAGCGCCGAGACGATGCCGGAAGTCACGGTCTGCCCCAGGCCGAAGGGGTTGCCGATGGCGACCACGAAATCCCCCACCCGCAGGGACGAGGAATCCGCCAGCCGCACCTGGGTCAGGTCTTCCGCCTTCTCCAGCTTGAGCACCGCCAGGTCCACTTCCTGATCCAGGCCCACCAGCTCGGCGGACAGCTCACGGCCGTCCTTGAGGGTCACCTCGATCTTGTCCGCGTTGCGGGCCACGTGGGCGTTGGTGAGCACATAGCCCTTGTCGGCGTCGACGATCACGCCGGAACCGGCGGCCACCGCGCGGCGGGTGGGCGCCTGCTCGGGCAGGTCGAAGAAACGCCGGAAGAAGGGGTCCTGCATGAGCGGATTCTGGGCCCGGCGCACCTGGGCCTCGATGGCGATGTTGACCACCGCCGGGGACACATCCTCGATCATCGGCGCCAGGGAGGGCAGGGCGCCGCCGTCCGGCGTTCGCTCCGGCAGGGCGGCGCCGGCGGTTTGCGAGAAGGCCAGCAAAACGGCGCCGGCCCAGGCCATCAGAACGTGCGGTTTCATCGCTGCATACAAGGGTCGATCCTCCTGTACCACATGGATAACACGAGGGGTTCGACCGAAAAGTGTGATCAGGGTTCCAGTTCGAAAATTCTGACCCGGTTGTAGTCGCTGGACTCGCCCAGATCCGGCCAGGTGGTGGCGTGCCAGTGGCCCAGCAGATGGAAGCCGGGCGGGTCCAGGTCGGGAATGCGCGAGTCCGCCAGCCACATGGGCAGGCCGGCGGCGTGGAAGCGTTCCAGCAGCGGCAGGTTATCCCGGTCGTAGAGGATGTCCGCGGCGGTGAGCCGGTCCGCCCGCGCCAGGCTGGCTTCCAGGTCGTCGCTGAGCGTCACCGCCACGCCGTTGAGGCGGGCATTGGCCTCGGTGGCGGCCAGGGCGTCCGGGTCCAGGTCGCAGGCGATCACCTCGGCGGCGCCGGCCCGGGCGGCGGCGATGGCCACCACCCCGGAACCCGGCCCCACGTCCACCACGCGGCGGCCGCGTACCCAGTCCGGCCGTGCCAGCAGGTGGCGCGCCAGCACCTGGCCGGAGGCCCAGCACAGCGCCCAGTAGGGCGGCGCCTCCATGAGCGCGTTGGCGACGTCCTGGTCGAGCCGTTCGTCCACCAGCTTGTCCAGCAGCCACAGGGACAGCTCGGGCACCAGGGGCAGCGGCGTGGCCACCAGGCGGACGTCCGGCAGCAGCCGGTTGAGCCGCGCCTGGAGCGTGGCGGGCGGGTCAGTCCTGTTCGCCACGGCGGATCGCCTCGCTGAGCAGGAAATTGAAGCGCTTGGGATCGGCGATCTCGCCGGCCTCGTTGAGGGCCGGGTAGGGCACGCCGTATTGGCGGCAGTGCGCCGCCAGCCGGGGGTGGGACCACTGGAACAGGGTGTGCTGGTAGGTGGCCGGGTCCACGCGCCGGCGATCGTAGAGGCCGGCGGCGCGGCGCTGCTCGCAAACCTCGGCGAGGATGATGGCCGCCGCCACGCTGACGTTGAACGACGCCACCATGCCCATCATCGGAATGATCACGTGCTCGTCCGCCGCCTCGGCGGCCGCTTCGCTGACGCCGAACTTCTCGGTGCCCAGCAGCAGCGCCGTGGGGCGGGTGTAGTCCAGCTCCCGGTAGGGCACGGCGCGGTCGGAGAAGTGCGCCGCCAGGACCTGCATGCCCTGGTCGCGGACCCGGCGGATGGCGTCGCCGCCATCCTCGTGGTAGTGAATGTTCACCCAACGCTGGGACCCCAGGGCGGTGCCCGCCGGGAAGCGCGCCAGGTTGTCCGGCAGCGCCGCGTGCACATCGAGAATGCCCACCGCGTCGCAGGTGCGCACGATGGCGGCGATGTTATGGGGTTTGTGCACCCCGTCCATGATCACGCTGAGATCCGGCTGACGGCGGTCCAGGGTGGCCCGCAGGCGCGCGTGGCGTTCCGGGGTCATGGCGTCTCCTGGTGTCGGGAAAGGCGCGATTGTAGCAAAGTCCCGCCGTCTTCCGGACAATGGCGGCCCTGGCAAAGCAAAGGATTGAGCATGAACGAACGCGCGCTGCCCCTGGCCGGGGTCAAGGTGGTGGAACTGGGACAACTGATCGCCGGGCCCTTCGCCGGCACGCTGCTGGCCTACTTCGGCGCCGAGGTGATCAAGGTGGAGCCCCCCGGCGGCGACCCGATCCGAGGCTGGCGCAAGCTGGACGACAGCGGCACCTCGTTCTGGTGGCGCAGCATTGGCCGCAACAAACGTTCCGTGACCCTGGACCTGAAGAGCGACGCCGGCCGCGATCTGGCCGCCCGGCTGATCGACGGCGCTGACGTGCTGATCGAGAATTTCCGTCCCGGCACCCTGGAAAAATGGGGGCTGGGCCCGGAGCGCTTCACCGACAGCAACCCGGGGCTGATCTACACGCGCATTTCCGGTTACGGCCAGGACGGCCCCTACGCGGACAAGCCCGGCTACGCCTCGGTGTGCGAAGGCATCGGCGGGCTGCGCTACGTCAACGGCTTCCCCGGCGAACGGCCGGTGCGGCCCAATCTATCCCTGGGCGACACCGTGGCCGGCCTGCACGCCGCCCTGGGTATCCTGCTGGCGCTGTTCGAGCGGCGCGGCAGCGGCCTCGGTCAGGTGGTGGACGTGGCGCTCTATGAAACCGTGTTCAATCTGCTGGAGGCGGTGATTCCCGAGTTCGACGGCGCCGGGCTGATCCGCGAGCCCGCCGGGTCCACGGTCACCGGCATCGTGCCCACCAACACCTACCGTTGCGCCGACGGCAAGTACGTGATCATCGGCGGCAACGGCGACTCCATCTTCAAGCGGCTGATGACCACCGCCGGCCGAGTCGACCTGGCCGACGACCCGCGCCTGGCCGACAACGCCGGCCGGGTGGAACACGAAGCGGAAGTGGACGGCGCCATCGAGGCCTGGTGCGCCACCCTGGACAGCGCCGAGGTGCTGCGCCTTCTGGAGGGCGCCCGGGTGCCCTGCGGGCCGATCTACAGCGCCGCGGACATGATGGCCGACCCGCATTTCCAGGCGCGCGGCCTGTTCCAGCAGGTGGAGATCAACGGCAAGCCGCTCAGGATTCCCGCCATCGCCCCGCGCCTGGCCGGCACCCCCGGCGGCACCCGCTGGCCCGGCGGCGAGGCCGGTGGCCACACCGAGGCGGTGCTGCGCGAGCTGGGCCTCGACGAGGAGGAGGTCCGCCGGCTGCGCGCCGACGGCGTCATCGGTTAAGCGGAGAATCAATTGAGCGGGAAGTCGGTCCAGCCGTCGGTCCACACCCGGGCGGCGCCGGGCCGCACCGCGCCCAGGTAGAGCGCGGTCTCGTCCCAGAATTCGCCCTGGGGCGGGGTGGCGGCGCCGTTCTTCAGCGGCGAGGCGCTGCCCGGCGTGTAGTCGGGCCGCGCCAGATCCACCGCGTTGCGCGAGGACAGCGGGTCCTCGCCGAAGCGCATCCCCGGCAGCGCCTGGAAATAGCGGTGTTCATCCAGGCCGGCGTCGTCGTCGCCGCTTTCGCTTTCGTCCTCGAACCAGGTCACGCCACGGGCGCCCACGTTGTGCACCAGCACCGCGTCGAAGGTGAGGGTGCCGTCGTTCAGATTGACCACCGTGCTGGCGTCCTGGATATCCAGGGTTTCCCCGGAGAAACCGCTGATCACCAGATTGTGGAAATGGCCGCCGGTGCCCTCGCGCAGGGTCATGGCGCGCTGATGCTGGCCGTGGCTGCGCGGGCTGATCAGGGAGACGTTGTACATCACCGGTTCCGAACGCGGGCGGGCGTCATGGCGGTCGCCGTTGTTGTCCGCCTCGAAGGCGTTGTCGCCGTCGCTGCTGTACTGCTGGGCGATCAGGAACTGCACCCGGCCGCGCCAGCCCCAGTCCCAGTCCAGGGAATCGTCGCCGGCGCCGGTGATCAGGATGTGGCGCAGGTCGGCGGTACCGCCGAACAGCTCGATGCCGTCGTCCAGGGCGCGGTGCACCTGCACATGGCGGACGATGGTGCCGCTGCCGCAGCCGCCCAGGGTCAGGCCGTTCAGTTCGTTGTTGGCGTACACCTCGAAGCCGGCGAATTCGATGCGCGCGTATTCCAGCACGCCGCAGCTGCCGTTGGCGTTGTCGCCGCCAAAGGCGCCGCGCGGGTCGTTGTCCGGCACGCCCTCGATCTGAGCGTCGAGCTGGTTCACCGGCGCGTCGCCGAGCAGTACCACGCCGCCCCAGTCGCCGGCCTGGCGGGTGCCATCCGCCTGATTGCTGGTGAACACCACCGGCGCGTCGGCGCGGCCGGCGGCGTGCAGGCTGGCCGCCCGGGTCACCACCAGGGCCGAGCCGGGGCGCCCTTCAACACGCGCGCCGGCGTCGATGGTGAGCCGGCCGCTCTCCACATAGACGATGCCATCCAGAATCCAGGTGCGGTCGGCGCCCCAGTGCTGGTCTCCGTTGAGGGTGCCGCTCACCACCTGTTCGCCGGCCACCATCACCATCAGCGGCCGGTACAGCAACACGGCGGCGGCGATCAGCGCCACCACCACGGCCGCCGCCGCCAGCCAGGGCCAGGGTCGGGGCCGGTCGCTACCCATGGTGGTCGCCGGTGTCGGCGCCGGTCGCGGCGGCGTGGTCTGGCCGGGCTGGCGGCCCAGCAGCACGCCCTGGCGGTTGGCGGTCTTGAGCTGGCGGCCCAGGTCGCGGATGCGGGGGTTGTCGCTGGTCAGCGCCTGCTCGATCACCTCGGCCCGGTACTCCGAATCGTTGAGCAGGGTGTTGAAGTGGATGAAACGCAGCCTGCCACCGCCCTCGCGGTCGTAGTTCTGCTTCAGCTGCCACAGCAACTCCACCAGCCGCGCCCGCGGCGAAGACTCGGCGCTCATGCTCAACCCCCTCGGAAAATGTTCCTAACGTCCGGGAGTCTGAAGGGTGCCCATGACCGCTTTATGAAGGTTTGCAAGCTACAAGCAGGCCGTGCTGGAGGAGGGGGCCATGCCAATGGCGGGGCGCCAGTTGAAAGTTACAAGTTGCAAGTTGAAGCGCGGGCGGGGGGCCACGAGACGGCAGGGCCGTGCCCGCGCTTAAGGGAATTCAGAACCGCGACCGGCCTTCCCGGCCGAAGGCCACGGGAAAGCCGCGCGGCCTCCCGCTTCAACTTTCAACTTGAAACTTGCAGCTATTCCGCCAGGATCTTGTCGGCGGCTTTCTCGGCGATCATCACCGTGGGGGCGTTGGTGTTGCCGCCGATCAGGGTCGGCATGATGGAGGCGTCCACCACCCGCAGGCCTTCCAGGCCGTGCACCTTCAGGTCCGGGTCCACCACCGCCTGATCGTCCACGCCCATCTTGCAGGTGCCCACCGGGTGGTAGATGTTGTCGCACTTCTCGCGCAGGAAGGCGCGGATCTGCTCGTCGCTTTGCACGCCGTCGCCGGGCAGGATCTCGGCGCCGCGCCACGGCGCCAGGGCGTCCTGAGCCATGATCCGGCGCATCGCCTTGACGCCACGCACCATGCCTTCCATGTCGTCCGGATGGCTCAGGAAGCGCGGGTCGATGAGCGCCGGCGAGCGCGGGTTGGCGTCCGCCAGGCCGATGCTGCCACGGCTCTTGGGGCGCAGGATGCAGACGTGGCCGGAGTAGCCGTGGCCGAAGCTGAACAGCCAGTTGAGCCCGTGGTTGTCGAGCTTGGCGGCGGTCAGATGCAGCTGCAGGTCCGGGCGCGCCTCCTCCGGGCGCGACTTGATGAAGCCGCCGGCCTCGGCCACGTTGGAGGTGAGCTGGCCGTTGCGGTGCACGAAGAAATTCCACAGCGCCTTGGCGCCGGTGAAGGGCAGTTCCCAGGAGCCCAGCGACAGGGTGTCGTGGCGGCGGTTGCGGTGCACCACCAGCACGTCCGGGTGGTCCTGCAGGTTCTCGCCCACGCCAGGCAGGTCGTGGACCAGGGGGATGCCATGGCGGGCCAGTTCCTCGCGGGGACCCACGCCGGAGAGCTTCAGCAGCTGCGGCGAGTTGATGGCGCCGCCGCACAGGATCACCTGGCCGCCCTCGATGGTTTCCTCGCGGCCCTTGCGCTCCAGTCGCACGCCGGTGGCGCGCTTGCCGTCGAACTCCACCCGGTGCACAAGGGCCTCGGTGAGCACGGTCAGGTTGCCGCGTTCCATGGCCGGATGCAGATAACCGCGCGCCACGCCCCAGCGTTCGCCGTCTTTCTGGTTAACCTTGTACGGCGCCACGCCTTCCTGAACGTCGTTGTTGAAGTCGTCGGTGGCCGGGTGGCCGGCCTGCACGCCGGCCCGGACGAAGGCGTCGCTGACCGGGTGGCGGAAGCGCAGCTCGGCGATGTTCAGGTTGCCCTGGTCGCCGTGGAATTCGTTGGCGCCGGGTTCGTAGCGCTCGGAGCGCTTGAACAGCGGCAGCACGTCCTTGTAGCTCCAGCCCGGGTTGCCCAGTTCTTCCCAGTGGTCGTAGTCCCAGGGGTGGCCCCGGGTGTAGCACATGGCGTTCACCGCCGAGGAACCGCCCAGGGTCTTGCCCCGGGGAATATAGATCTGGCGGTTGTTGAGCGCTTTCTGCGGCACCGTGTAGTAGCGCCAGTTGCGGGCATTGGAGCGCATCAGCCAGATGATGCCCGCGGGAATGCGCACGAACAGGCTGTTGTCGTCCGGGCCGGCCTCGATCAGGCACACCTTGTTGTTGGGATTTTCCGATAGACGATTGGCCAGAACGCAGCCGGCGGAGCCGGCGCCCACGATCACATAGTCGAACTGCATGGCGCCCCCTGGGAGAATAAAAGTGTCATTGAACAATGGCAGTATATCGGGGCGATTGCACCGATGTGATTGACCTTTTGTATCCGCGCCCCGGCCAATGCGTCCCGGGCCGGAACGCGGCGCGGTTGCGGATTCGACGCCGGGCTGTTTATGATTTGTGCAATTCTGCTTTCTGATTAGCCGGTCGCGGTCGGTTAACCAGAGACCAGGGCAGGCCGCCCCGGCGCCGGATTCGAACCCGGGCCCGTGCGCGCCGCCGCGAAGCGCGGTCGAAGCCGGATGCGCATCCCGCCTTCCCATCCGCCCGTCACCGTATCGTCGTTATCCAGGGTGGCGCCCGCCGCGCGCGGGCGACACCGACAGGAAGCTCCCGCCAGCGCGGGTTTGAAGTCGTCGGACGGGCGAGGTCGTCGAATGAGTGAACGAATACTGCGGTTGGACAAGGCCGGCACGCCGGTGGAGTGGCTGGACTGGCAGGCCGCGGCGGTGCTGTACGCCCGGGGGTTGGTGACCTGGACCCTGGGCGACGTGATCTACCAGCTGCGCGGCGGGGTCAGCCGGCTCACCGGCGACCGCTCCCGCCTGATGCTGCATTCCATCATCGCCTGCGATGGCCTGGCCAGCCCGCGCCGCCGCACCCGGCCGCCGCTCACTAACCGGGCCCTGTTCCGCCGCGACCAGCACTTGTGCCTGTACTGCGGCAAACACTTCCCGGAAGCCCGACTCACCCGCGACCACATCCGCCCCACCTCCCGGGGTGGCCGTGACAACTGGCTCAACGTCGTGGCCGCCTGCCGCCGCTGCAACCAGCACAAGGGCAATCGCCTGCCCGAGGAAATCGGCATGGAACTGCTGGCACTGCCCTATGTGCCGAACATGGCCGAGTACCTGGCGCTGATCAACAGCCACCGCATCCGCGGCGACCAGATGGAATTCCTGCGCGGGCAGTTCGGTAAGAACAGCCGGCTGCTTTAGAGCCCGGTAACCGTTCATTTTGTCCCGACGAAACCAAGCGCAAAAAAAAAACGGCGCCCAATGGGCGCCGATGAATCGTTTGGCTCGGGAGAGCTATTACGGAGCCGAAACTCCGCTGTCGACGGATGGGACCTCGTCGACAAGAGGAAGTATGTTCGTGACCTGGTTCAAAAACATTAGCTGTACAGCCGTTCACAAACGATTCGTTGGTCAATAAGTGTCCGTCCCCGTTCCTGCCCCGCCGGGCATTAAGCCGCAGGCGCCCATCAGGTCCCGCCAGCGCCCGGTATGGGCCTTCAGCGCCCGGTTGAGCCGCGCCACCTGGCCGTTGTCGCCGAAGTAGTGGTCCAGCCAGGCGTCCAGCGCCGGCGTCCCGCCGGTGACCCGGCGCAAGGCGTCCAGACCCTGGCCCAGGGCCCGGTGGCGGCGGTCCAACTCCGCCAGCCAGGCCTGCACCCGCTCCCCGTAGTAGCCGTCCAGCAGATTTCGTAGCCGGTGGGCGCGCTGGCTGGCCCGCCCCCGGGGGCACAAGCGGTCGCCCTCCAGGCCGCGCAGCACGGCGGTGGCCCGTTCCAGTTCCACCCGGGCGCGGGCGGTCTGGCGCAGGATGTCGCCGCCGGCGGCGCCTCCTGGCGGGCCAGCCGCGACAGCCGGTCCAGGTAGCCGTCCCAGAGCGCGCCCGCCGGGTCGCCGGGCCACAGCAGCGCGGCCAGCCCGATCAGGGCCGCCAGGAGCGGGACCAGCAAAAAAGCCTTGCGGGAAGTCATTTTTAACAAAGGCATCGCCGAATCGGGGTCGGCAACTGTGCTAGTTTTGCCGATCAGGCTTCAAGTCTTTCCAAATAACCACTGTTTCCAAATAACCACGAAGGCGGTCAAAGGAATGCGATTACATCATTGTGGCGTGCTGTTTCTGGCTCTGTCCCTGCTGGCCTGCGACCCGGCCCCGGAAAAACCGGAGCAGCAGGCCGCCGAACCCGATTCCGGGAGCGCGGCGGAGGAGACTGGTGGCACGCCGCGGGCGCCGGGGGCGGATCCGCGCTGGCGCGACCACCTGGACAGCTGGCCCCACGGCGCGGTGAGCGCGCGGGCGCCGCTGGTGGTGCGGTTCACCCATCCGGTGGTGGATGACAGCCGTCTGGACAAGCCCGCCGAAGGCGTCGCCCGGCTGGCCCCGGAGCAACCCTTCGAGGCGGTGTTCACCGCCCGCGACCGCCTGGAAATCCGGCCCAAGCAGGCGCTGCCCGCCGGTGAGACCCTGACCCTGACCCTGTTCCCCCAGGCGCTTTCCGGGGTCGACGACGGCCTGCCGCCTCTGCGCGCCGACGTCACCGTGATGACCCAGCGGCTCAGTCTGCGCGTGGACGCCCTGGCCCCGGAACCCGGCGACGATGGCGCCATGCAACTGAGCGGCGCCCTGCGCACCCGGGACCGGGCCGACCCGGCGGACGCCCAGGCGGTGCTCGGCGCCGCCCAGGGCGACCGCGACCTGGAGATCGCCTGGCAGCACGACGCCGCCAGCCTCAGCCATGAATTCGTGATCACCGGCATCCGCCGCGCCGACGACGCGGCGCCGGTGACCCTGACCTGGGACGGCGCGCCCCTGGACGTGGACGAGCGCGGCGAACGCCGCTATCCGGTGCCCGCCCCCGGCGAGTTCCGGGTCACCACGGCGCGCACCCTGAGCTACCCGGAGCCGCAGATCCTGGTGCAGTTCTCCGAGCCCCTGATGGGCACCCAGAACACCGCCGGCCTGGTCACCCTCAACGGCGAGGACGCCCGGGTGCGCATCGACGGCAGCCGCCTGCGCGTCTACCCGGCGGACCGGGACGATCTGGGCGACGGCCGCTTCCAACTGCGCATCGACCCGGGCCTGCGCAGCGCCGCCCGCGCCCGCCTGGAGACCCCCTTCGAGCAGGACCTGACGCTCACCGTGGCCAAGCCCGGCGTGCGCTTCGTCGGCGAGGGCGCCATCCTGCCCAACGGCGAGACCCTGAGCGTGCCGTTCGAGGCGGTGGCCGCCAAAGCGGTGAAGGTGCAGGCCTTCGAGGTGTTCGAGGACAACATCGCCGGCTATCTGCAGGGCAATGAACTGGACACCGCCTACCAGGACAATCGCAGCGGCCGCTACCTGTGGCAGAAAACCCTGTCCCTGCCGCCGGCCACCGGCGGCGACTGGCAACGCTACCGGCTCGATCTCTCCGAGCTGATGGCCGGCCACCCCAACGGCCTGATCATGCTCACCCTCAAGCTGGACGGCGACACCATCGACTACCAGTGCGACGGTGACGGCCCGCAACGGCGCGCGGAACTGCCGGACAGCTACGACGGCCCCGGCCAGGACGACGACGGCAGCCGGCTGCGGCGCTACTACCGCGATGCCGGTTACCTGAGCTGGAGCGAACGGGACAACCCTTGCTCCGACGCCTACTACCGCTACAACGACCGGGCCGAGTCCAGCCGCGCCTTCCTGGCCTCCAACCTGGGCCTGATCGCCAAGCAGGGCGAGAGCGACCGGCTCACCGTGATCGCCACCCATCTGGACGACAACACTCCGGCCACCAAGGTGCGGGTCACCGTGCACAACTACCAGCACCAGGCGCTGGCCAGCGGCACCACCAACAACCATGGCGAGGTGACCCTGGCCCTGGACGGCAGCCCCTTCTATCTGGTGGCCCGGGAAAACGACGACCGGGGCTACCTGAAGCTGGCCCGCAACCGGGCGCTGCCTACCAACCAGTTCAACACCGGCGGTGAGAAGGTTCGCGACGGCCTCAAGGGCTTCTTCTACGGCGAGCGGGACGTGTGGCGTCCCGGCGACGACATCCATCTGACCTTCGTGCTGGCGGACCCGCAGAACCGCATTCCCGATGACCACCCGGTGACCCTGGACTGGTTCGACCCGCGCGGCGACAAGGTGGCCAGCTACAGCAACGCCGAGCCGGTGGGCCAGTTCCATGCCTTCACCCTGAGTACCGCCGAGGACGCGCCCACCGGCAACTGGCGGGCGGTGGCCCGGGTCGGCGAGCGCTACTTCGACACGCCCCTGCGGGTGGAAGCGATCAAACCCAACCGCTTGAAGATCGAGCTGGATGCCCCGGACCCGCTGAAGGTGGGCGGCGAGAACCCGGTTTCCTTGCATAGCCAGTGGCTCAACGGCGCCCGCGCCGGCGCGCTCAAGGCCGACGTCAAGGCGCGCCTGGTCAACGCCGGCGACCCCTTCGAGGGCTACGATGGCTTCACCTTCTCCGACCCCACCCGCAACCTGGGGGCGGAACCCTTCACCGCCTTCGAGGGCAACCTGGACGCCGGCGGCGACGCCCGTTTCCCGCTGCAACTGCCGGACATCACGCCGCCGGGCATGGCGGCGGCCATGCTCACCACCCGGGTGTTCGAGCAAAGCGGCGATTACAGCACCCAGATCAAACGCCTGGCGGTGTCCCCCTACGCCCACTGGGTGGGCCTGCGGGTGCCAGAGGGCAGCGGCTGGGGCGATTCCCTGGGCCGCGACCGGGACCATGAAATCGGCCTGCTGGCCCTGGACCGGGACGGCAAGCCGGAGGCCGGCCGCCCGCTGACCCTCGCCGTTTACCGCATCGACTGGCGCTGGTGGTGGGACCGGGGCGGCGAGGACCTGACCCACTTCATCAGCGATCCGCACACGGAAAAACTGCGCGAGGAAACCCTCACCAGTGACGACCAGGGCCGTGCCCAATGGACCCTGGCCGGCGCCGATTACGACTGGGGCCGCTATCTGCTGCGGGTGTGCCAGAAGGACGGCCGCCACTGCGCCGCGCGCACCGTCTACCTGGGCTGGAGCGGCGAGCGCAATGCCCAGGGCGACGCCGCCACCCGCCTGGCCCTGTCCAGCGACAAGGACCAGTACCAGGTTGGTGAAACCGCCCGCGTGCGGGTGCCCGCCAGCGGCCAGGGCCGCCTGCTGGTGAGCCTGGAAACCGGCGACCGGGTGCTCGATCACTACTGGGTGGACGACACCGGCGCCGAGGGCGAGAGCCTGACCCTGGAAATTCCGGTCACCGCCGACATGGCCCCCAATGTGTACGTGCACGTGGCCCTGTTGCAGCCCCATGGCGGCCGCGACAACGACCGGCCCATCCGCCTCTACGGCATCGCGCCGCTGATGGTGGAAGACCCGGCCACCCGGCTGGCCCCGGAGATCCGCGCGCCGGACGAGGTGAAGCCGGACAGCACCCTGAAAGTGGCGGTGTCCGAAGGTAAGGGTCGCCCCATGACCTACACCCTGGCGGTGGTGGACGAAGGCCTGCTGGGCATCACCGACTTCGCCACGCCCCGTCCCCACGACGCTTTCTACCAGCGCGAGGCCCTGGGCGTGCTCACCTGGGACCTGTTCGATCAGGTGGTGGGCGCCTACGGCGGCGAGCTCGACCAGCTGCTGGCCCTGGGCGGCTCCGATGCCCTCAAGGACGGCGACGAACAGCGCCGCCGGCGTTTCCCGCCGGTGGTGCGCTTCGCCGGGCCGTTCCAGCTCAAGAAAGGGGAGACCCGGGAGCACGACATCGACCTGCCGCCCTACATGGGCCAGGTGCGGGTGATGGTGGTGGCCGGCAACCAGCGCGCCTATGGCCACGCCGACCGGGACGTCACCGTGACCCAGCCGCTGACCTTGCTGTCCACGCTGCCCCGGGTGCTCGGCCCCGGCGAGACCCTGGATCTGCCGGTGACGGTGTTCGCCGCCGAGGAGGGCCTGGGCGAGGTGACCGTGAGCGCCGAGGCCGGCGCCCCGCTGACCCTGACCCGGGACAGCGCCACCCTGAATTTCCCGGAAAGCGGTGACCAGGTGGCGGCGCTGTCCCTGAAGGCCGGCGACGCCACCGGCATCGCCGACGTGACGGTGCGCGCCCGGGCCGGCGACCAACGGGCGGAGGAAACCGTGCACCTGCCGGTGCGCAGCGCCAACCCGCCCACGGTGCGCGACAGCGGCAAGTTGCTGGAAGCCGGGGCCACCTGGTCGCTGACCCATGTTCCCCACGGCCTGCCGGGCACCAACGAAAGCCGGCTCACGGTGAGCAGCCTGCCGGCCATGGGTCTGGAGCGGCGCCTGGAGTACCTGATCGATTACCCCCACGGCTGCATCGAGCAGACCGTGTCCGCGGTGCTGCCGCAGCTCTACCTGTCCCGGCTCACCACCCTGAGCGAGGAGCAGAAAGCCGCGGTGCAGGACAACGTGGACGCGGCCATCCAGCGGCTGCGCCGCTTCCAGCAGGGCGGCGGCTTCAGCTACTGGCCCGGCGACGGCGCCGTGAACGACTGGGGCACCTCCTACGCCGGCCACTTCCTGTTGGAAGCCCGCCGCCAGGGCTACGCGGTGCCCGCCGACCTGCTCGATCCCTGGCTCGCCTACCAGAGCCGGGTAGGGCAGAACCCGGGCCGCTACCCCTGGCAATGGGCGGCCCAGGCCTACCGCCTGTACACCCTGGCCCTGGCCGGCGAGCCGGAGGTGGGTGCCATGAACCGCCTGCGCGAAGCCTACCAGGCCCGCGCCGCCGAGAATGGCGGCGACCAGCCCGGTTACCGGGCCGGCCGCTGGCTGCTGGCGGCGGCCTACCAGCAAATGGGCCTCACCGAGGTGGCCGGCGAACTGCTCGCCGCCGCCCGGGACAACGACGCCGACTACGACCGGCCCGGGCCCACCTACGGCTCGCGGCTGCGTGACCGGGCCATCGAGCTGATGGTGCTGGACGCCCGGGGCGACGGAGACCGCGCCTGGGAACAGGCCCGCGTGATCGCCAACCAGCTGGCTTCGGAAAACTGGTACTCCACCCAAAGCACCGCCTGGGCGCTGATGGCCATGGCCCGCTTCGCCGGCAGCGATGGCGCCAAGGGGTACGACTTCGCCTGGCGCCAGGACGACGGCGACTGGCAGGCGATCACCAGCCAGGCGCCGGTGTTCCGCCAGACCCTGGATCTGGACGGCGACGGCGCCGAACTGGCGGTGCGCAACGACAGCGAGCGGCGCCTGTTCGTGTCGGTGAGCACCCGGGGCACCCCGGCGCCCGGCCAGGAGCGGGCGGAAAGCCGCGGCCTCAATCTGAACGCCCGCTTCCGCACCCTGGACGGCCGCGAGCTGAACCCGGCGTCCCTGGCCCAGGGCACGGATTTCCGCGCCAGCGTCACCATCACCAACCGCAGCGGCCGCGACCTGGACAACCTGGCGCTCACCCAGGTGATCCCCTCCGGCTGGCAGATCACCGACAGCCGCCTGGCCGGCGACGACCAGGCCGCGCCCCTGGACTACCGGGACCAGCGCGACGACCGGGTGCTCAGCTACTTCTCCCTGCCCGCCGGCAAAAGCCGCACCTACCACCTGGGCCTCAACGCCACCTTCGCCGGCCGCTTCTACCTGCCCGGCTGGCAGGTGGAGGCCATGTACCGGGGCGACGTTCGCGCCCGGGACCAGGGCCGCTGGGTGGAGGTGACCGACCCGGCGCGGCGGCGCGACGGCGATTGAGGGAACGGCCGTGAGCCGCCGGTGGCGCCGGGTCGCGGTGCCGCTGGCGCTGCTGCTGGCGGCGCTGGCCTGGTTGCAGTGGGCGCCGTTGCCCGCGTCCCTGCAGCGGGTGGATTACGCCACCCTGATGCTGGACCGGCACGGCCGCCCGCTGGCGGCGCGCATCGCCGGCGACCAGCAGTGGCGGTTCGCGCCGGTGACCACGGTGCCGGACAAGTATCGCCGCGCGTTGCTCGCCTTCGAGGACCGCCGTTTCCCCTGGCACCCGGGCGTGGACCCGGTGGCCATTGCCCGGGCGGCGCTGGCCAACGCCCGCGCCGGCCGGGTGGTCAGCGGCGGCTCCACCCTGACCATGCAACTGGCCAGGCTGCTGCGTGACGATCCGCCGCGCACCCTGGACGAAAAGGCCCGGGAAGCGCTGCTGGCGCTGCGCCTGGAGTGGCACCTGAGCAAGGACGAGATCCTCGCCGAGTACGCCAGCCGCGCCCCCTTCGGCGGCAACACCGTGGGCCTGCGCGCCGCCGCCTGGCGTTACTTCCGGCGCCCGCCGGAGGCGCTCAGCTGGGCCGAGGCGGCGCTGCTGGCGGTGCTGCCCAACAGCCCGGCGCTGATCCACCCGGGCCGCGACCGGGAGCGGCTGCGGGCCAAGCGTGACCGGCTGCTGGCCCGTCTCCATGAGCAGGGCGAGCTGGACGCCGATGACCTGGCCCTGGCCAGGCTGGAACCGCTGCCCCGGGTCCACGAGCTGCCGTCCCTGGCGCCGCGCCTGCTGGATACCCTCAGCGCCGACGGTGGCGGCCCGCTGCTGCGCACCACCCTGGACGCGGACCTGCAGCGCCGGGTGCGCGAGCTGGCCGGCCGCCACGGCCGCCGCCTGGGCCGCCAGGGGGTGCACAATCTGGCGGTGGTGGTGATCGACCACCGCGACCTGGAAACCCGCGCCTACCTGGGCAATGTGCAGCACGGCGACGGCGACACCTACGGCGCCGCCGTGGACATCGCCAGCCGCCCGCGCTCCACCGGCAGCGTGCTCAAGCCGCTGCTCTATGGCCTGATGTTGGACGCGGGCCTGATCCTGCCGGACACCCTGATCCCGGATCTGCCCACCAACTACGGCGGCTACAGCCCGGAAAACTTCGATCGGGAATACCGGGGCGCGGTGCCCGCCCACGAGGCCCTGGCCCGCTCCCTGAACGTGCCGGCGGTGCGCCTGCTGCGTCGCTATGGCGTGGGCCGCTTCCACGACCAGCTCCGCGCGCTGGGCATGACCACCCTGTTCCGGCCCGCCGACGACTACGGCCTGACCCTGGTGCTGGGCGGCGCCGAGGGCACCCTGGAGGAGCTCACTGGCATCTACGCCCGGCTGATCGCCACTGCCCGGGACGGCCAGGCCGCCCCGGTGACCCGCCTGGCCGGCATCACCCCGGTGGCGGAGCCGTTGGCGATCAGCCCCGGCGCGGCCTGGCTGACCCTGGACGCCCTGCGCGACGTGGCCCGGCCCGGCACCGCCCGGCAATGGCGGCTGTACCGCTCCAGCCAGCCGATCGCCTGGAAAACCGGTACCAGCTACGGCCTGCGCGACGCCTGGGCGATCGGCAGCAACGGCCGCTACACGGTCGGCGTGTGGGCCGGCAACGGCAATGGCGAGCCGGCGCCCCACCTGGGCGGCGCCGACACCGCCGCGCCCTTGATGCTGGATGTGTTCAGCCTGCTCGGCCCGGCGCCGTTCCCGGAACCACCGCTCAACGATCTCAAACAGGTGCGGGTGTGCGCCGACGACGGCTATCTGGCTGGCGGGCGCTGCAAGGCGAACACCGTGCTGGCGCCCCTGCACGGCCACTTCCAGACGGTGACGCCGCACCACCGGCGGGTGCATCTGGACGGCAATGGCCAGCGGGTGCACGGCGGTTGCGAAGCGGTGGCCGCCATGCAAAGCCGCGACTGGTTCGTGCTGCCGCCGGCCCAGGCCTGGTTCTACCGCCAGCGCCACCCGGACTACCGGCCCCTGCCGGCCTGGCGCTCGGATTGCCTGGCCGGGGCCCGGGCCCTGGACGCCGACCCGCCCATGGCGGTGCTCTATCCCCACGCCGGCGCCGGCCTCTACATTCCCCGGGAGTTGGGCGGGCGGCGCGGCCAGGCGGTGTTCCGGGTGGTCCACGAGCGGGCCGGGGCACGGCTGTTCTGGCACCTGGACGACCGCTACCTGGGGGTCACCGAGCACTTCCACGAATGGGCCCTGCGCGCCGACCCGGGGTGGCACACCCTCACCCTGGTGGACGATCAGGGCTTCCGGCTCCAGCGCCGCTTCAAGGTGCTCGGCGACTGACGCTTGTGACCCTCCATCTGGGACGCATCGCGGTGTGGGGCCCCTTCCGGGAACGCCGTGAACCCATCCCTGGGGGCTCCCGGTTTGACATCCTGTCAAACAGGGTCCCGGAAGGGGCCCCACACCGCGATGCTTCGAGGTAGCGTCCCGCGTGACTTTGTAGTGGGCTCCAGCGCTGCTCGTGGGTGAAGCGGTCGCGGAAAGGGGAGGGCGGTTTCACGCGCCCTTGGCCGGGGGGCGGGCAGGCTTCCGGGATTGTCGTTCCGCTTTGGAGATTTGCCATGCGCCTTGCCTTGATCGGAGTGTTCGCGGTGTTGCTGGCCGCCTGCCTGAGCCGGCCGGAGCGGCCGCCGATTCCGCTGGCGGAGAACCTGGATCTGGACCGCTTCATGGGCGACTGGTACGTGATCGCCAACATTCCCACGCCGCCGGAGAAGGGCGCCCACAACGCCGTGGAAAGCTACCAGCGGCTGGGGCCGGACAAGATCGGCGTGACCTTCAGCTTCAACGAGGACGGCTTCGACGGCGAGCGCGAAACCATGACGCCCACCGGCTTCGTCACCGAAGCGGACAACGCGGTCTGGAAGATGCAGTTCATCTGGCCGTTGCGGGCGGACTACCGGGTGGTCCACGTGGACGAGGATTACCGCGCCACCATCATCGGCCGGCAGAAGCGGGATTACCTGTGGATCATGGCCCGGGAGCCGAACCCGGACGAAGAGACGTTCGAGCGGCTCTACCGGATCGCCGCCGAGGCGGGCTACGACACCGACCGCATCCAGCGCGTGCCGCAGCGCTGGTGAGCGTGGCTTGAAGCTGGCGTTCGCGCCCCCACCCCCGTAGGGTGAAAACGCAACGACCGGTCGGACCGAAGGAGACCGCAATGAGGATTCTGATCGCCGGGGCCAACGGCAAGATTGGCCGTCGTCTGGTGAAGCTGCTGGGCGACAGCGACCATGTGTGCCGCGCCATGGTGCGCGACCCGTCCCAGGAATGGGAACTGCGCGAGCTGGGCGCCGACGAAGTGGTGGTGGCGGATCTGGAAGGCGATTGCCGGGCCGCGCTGATCACCTGCGACGCGGTGGTATTCACCGCCGGCTCCGGGCCGCACACCGGGCCGGAGAAAACCGTGGACGTGGACCAGAACGGCGCCATCAACCTGATCGACCTGGCCCAGGAAATGGGCGTGCCCCGTTTCGTGATCGTCAGCTCCATGCGCGCCGACGACCCGGACAGCGGCCCGGAAAAAATGCGCCATTACTTCGTCGCCAAGCAAAAGGCGGACAACCATCTGCGCGCCAGCCACCTGAACTACACCATCGTGCGCCCGGGCCGGCTTACCGAGGACGAGGGCACCGGCAAGGTGCGGCTCGCCGAGCGCATCGAGGAGTTCGGCGAGATCCCCCGCCAGGACGTGGCGGCGGTGATCCGGGCGGTGCTCGACCACCCGGGCAGCAGCAAGCGGGAATTCGACCTGATCAGCGGCGACACCGCCATCGATCAGGCGGTGGCCTCGCTGGAGTAGGCCGCCGGCGTGGGGTGTTGTAGGAGCGACTTCAGTCGCGATGAAGTTGGCGCCGCCGGTGAATCGCGACTGAAGTCGCTCCTACAAATTACGGCTTGCGATTGAAATTGAGCCGCCGCCGGATGCGTTTCTCCGGCGGCAGGTCGGTGAAGTCGTCGGCTTCGAACACATCGGCGCCCACCGGCGTTTCCGCGTTGCGCTGATACAGCTCCACCAGCATGGCGCGGCGGTCCGCCCGCAGCTGCGACATCAGCACCCCCATCATCAGAAACAGCACCATGGCGAAGGGCAGCGCCGCCAGCAGACTGGCGGATTGCAGCCCTTCCAGGCCGCTCGCCACGATCAGCGTCAGGCAGATCGCCGAGATCAGCACGCCCCAGGTGAGGCGCTTGTAGAGCGGCGGGTTGAGCGAGCCGTGGTCGGTCATCTGCGAGACGATGTAGGAGGCGGAGTCCGCGGAGGTGACCAGGAACACGAACAGAATCAGCATGGTGATGCCGGACAGGAAGGTGCTGAACGGCAGCGCCTGGTACATCTGGAACAGGGCGTTGGCCACGTCGTCGGCCACCGGCCCGGCCAGGTCCACGCCGCCGCTGAGTTGCAGGTCCAGGGCGGTGGTGCCGAACACGGCGATCCAGGCGCAGGCCAGCAGCGGCGGCACCAGCAGCACGCCGAGCACGTACTCGGTGATGGTGCGGCCCTTGGAGATGCGCGCCACGAAGGTGCCCACGAACGGTGACCAGGCGATCACCCAGGCCCAGTAGAACAGGGTGAAACGGTTCATCCAGTCCCGGTCTTCCAGGGGCGGAATGGTCAGCGCCATCTCGATGTAGTTGCCCAGGTAGGCGCCCAGGCCGTTCACGAAATTGTCCAGGATCAGCACCGTGGGGCCGGTGAACAGCATATAGCCCATGAAGCCCAGGCACAGGGCCATGTTCAGGTTACTGAGCACGCGGATGCCCTTGTCCAGGCCGCTGTAGGACGAGGCCGTGTAGCACACGAACATGGCCCCCAGAATCGCCGCCTTGGTCCAGAAGCTGTCCGCCCAGCCGAACACCGTGTGCAGCCCGCCGTTCATCTGCAGAATCCCCAGGCCCAGGGAGGTGGCCACCCCCATCACCGTGGCGACCACCGCCAAGACGTCCAGGGAATCGGACAGGCCCTGGCGGCCCGGCAGTTTCACCGTGGCCGGCTCCACCATGGTGGACACCAGCCCGGGGCGCTCCTTGCGGAACTGGAAGAAGGCGATGATCAGGCCCACCAGGGTGAACGCCGCCCACTGGTTCATGCCCCAGTGGAAGAAGCTGTACTGCATGGCCAGGGTGGCGGCCTGGGCGCCGCCGGGCTCGGCCAGGCCATGGGGCGGCTCGGTGAGATGCTGGATCGGCTCGGCCATGCCGTAGAACACCAGGCCGACGCCGAAGCCCGCGGACAGCAGCATGCTCAACCAGGAAAACACCCCGTACTCCGGACCGGAATTCTGCGGCCCCAGGCGGATCTTGCCGTAGCGGCTCATGGCCAGCCCCAGCAGGAACACCACGAACACGAAGGTACTGATCAGATAGAACCAGCCGAAGTAGTGCCCCAGGGTATTGAGCACGGTCTCGGAGATGTTTTCGAAGGCCTGCGGAGCGGCCACGCCCAGGGCGACCAGAAGGGCCATCAGGGTGGTGGAGATAACGTATACGCGATGTCGTTTCAGCATCCGGCAAGACTACCAGCGGTGGCGCCGGACGCTACCCCAATTGTGAGCCTGTTCAAAAGTTATACATTTTCATCGCCGTTCATGGGTGGACCCGGGTTATTCAACGGTTGTAGAGTTTTTATTCATCGGCCGATGAATAATGAAAAAACGATCACAACAACCGATCAGAACAACAACGTAAAAACGGGAGAACACCATGATCAAGAAGGCCCTGGCCGCCCTCGCGGGCGCTCTGTTCCTGTTGGCGGCGCCGGTCCACGCCGGTAGCTGGCAGGACAACCTGTCCCTGGGCGGTTTCAACAACGTCCACCTCTACACCCCCGACACCGACTCGCCGGTGGGCGCCGGCAAGGCGCTGCTGATCGTGCTGCACGGCTGCACCCAGTCGATCAACGCCTACAAGACCGCCAACCTGGAAGTGGCCGCCGAGGAATACGGCATGGTGGTGGCGGTGCCGGACGCCATGAACAAGGCCGGCTTCAGCTGCTGGTCCTACTGGCAGGGCAGCAAATCGCGCAGCGCCGGCGACTACAACAACTTGATCGACCTGGCCAATGAGCTGTCCGGCGACGGTGCCCGTGGCATCGATCCCAACCAGGTCTACATCGCCGGTCTGTCGTCCGGCGCCAGCTTCGCCAACACCACCGCCTGCCTGGCCCCTGACGTGTTCGCCGGCGTCGGCGTCAGCGCCGGCCCCAGCGTGGGCACCAGTTAGGGAGCCTCTGACTAACGCCTTGCGTGCTCAGCGTGGCCTGAAGTGCACCGCCGTTGTGTCTTGTCTCGACGGACAGGGTGGTGCCCTTTCCAAGAGGCAAGGCGCGGCGGCGGTGCACTTCAGGCCGCGCCCTGCGGGGCTTACAGGCTGGCCCACACTCAGCGTTCCCCTTTCTCGACAGGCAACCAGCCTGCCTTCAAAAGGGCGCCTTGATTGTGAACCAGCCTGTAAGCCTGAGCACGTAAGGCGTTAGTCAGAGGCTCCCTAGCGGCGCCATCGGTGTGTGCGAGCAGGCCAACGTGGAAAGCCGCTGCCGCAACCTGGGCGGCGCCTACCGGAGCGCCTTCGACACCCAGGTGGCGTCCATCGCCCACGGCGACGCGGACACCACCGTGGACACCTGCTACAACCGCCAGAACGCGGAAGGCATGGCCGGCCTCTACGGCGTCAGCGAACTGTCCGGCAGCACCATGATTAGCCAGGACGGCGGCACCGCCGAGGAATTCCTGTGGCAGGACGGCCGCGTCTCCATGCTCTGGCTCAACGGCCTGGACCACTCCTGGTCCGGCGGCCAGGGCGCCAGCGGCAACTACATCGGCGGCGCCAGCATCAACTACGCCCGCTATCTGGGTGAATTCTTCAGCCAGAACAACGCCCGGGTGAACCGCAACCTGCCGCCCAACGTCGACGGCCTGACCCTGGCCGCCAACGGCGACGCCATCCAGATCAGCGGCCAGGCCGCCGACGAGGACGGCACCGTCACCGCCATCACCATCGTCATCGAAGGCCTGGCCGGCGGCGGCGACACCCTGACCACCACCGTGGCCGGCGGCGGCGCCTTCCAGGCCACCAGCGGCGGCCTGGCGGACGACCTCTACACCGTGGCGGTCACCGCCGAGGACAACGACGGCGGCGAAAGCGACCCGGCCATCGACACCGTGCGGGTGGGCCCGGCGCCGCCGCCCAGCGCCCCGGTGCTCAGCGACATCGCGGTGAGCGTTGACGGCCAGTGCGCCACGGTCAGCGGCCAGGTGGTGGACCGGAACCAGGATCTCGCCTCGGTCACGGTGACCTTCGCCAGCGGCGCCGTCACCGCCGACCTGGACGGCGTGCACTACAGCGCCCGCGCCTGCGATCTGCCCGGCGGCACCAACAGCGCCAGCGTCGAAGCCCTGGACCAGGGCGGCCTCGCCGACAACGACCAGATCACCTTCCAGATCGACGCCGGCCAGGTGGCCACCCTGGACCAGCACATCAGCGCCGGCCGCCTGGACTACACCAACTACGCCAACTGCTACCTGGAATACGGCACCGACACCTTCAAGCTCACCGAGCAGGCCAGCGGCGACCAATGCCAATGGCAAGACGACGACGCCAGCTGCACCGGCCCGATCCAGGCCTGCGCCGGCGCCGGCGACAACGGAGGCGGCGACCCGCAACCGGGCTGCCAGCAGGAAAGCGCCTACAACTACTACCACAAGACCGCCGGCCGCGCGTACAGCACCGGCAACTACTACGCCCCGGACTACTTCGCCCAGGGCAGTGACCAACCCATGGCCGGCTCCACCTGGGGCAACACCACCCTGCACAGCAGCGACGGCGGCGCCACCTGGCAGGTCGGCACCTGCCCCTGACGGTACGTCGTAGATACCGTCTCTCCTATCCGGACTCAACCCCCAAGGGGATGGGTCTGGAATGGGGTTTGTCGATTCAGTACGCCGAAGGCGATGTGCACCAGT
>MDTA01228895.1_pt1 | contig 99602 bp, 98 predicted proteins | sample 811151 | NCBI WGS metagenome assembly MDTA01 (sample SAMN05326648, study PRJNA326480) | marine metagenome | isolation source: seawater | place: Indian Ocean: South | collected 2010 | reverse complement strand
GCAATCGTGATCATTGATCGATAGCTTTTTTGATCTTAAAGGATACCTACCGCCAATAGCGCGGCTGACATTTTATCGGCAATAATTGCCGCCTAAGCTCAAAAAAATCGAACAAATCATTAAATTTCTCAACAATTACGCGGTTTCCCAGGCGCTCTGACATGGAGGTTGGATGGCACCTTCCTTGCATATTGTGAGCCTGAAAGGAACAGGTTATGACCACCGCTATAAGCGCTCCAATCAACACTGCCGCCGCATCTTATGCATCCGCGCCCAAGCCATCCCTAGCATCGGCGCCAGAGCCAGAGGAAATCGAACATCCCTTTGCCGACATTGACCATAATTATGAAGCAGAGACCATCCTAGCGTCCGAAGCTGAAAAAGTATGGTCTGATGACAACTCGAAGGATTTATTCGGCAAGGATGGGTTCACTTTTGGAGATTTTTTGGACATCATCAATCCGCTCCAACATATACCCGTGATTGCAAATATTTATCGATCAATTAGTGGTGACGAAATTGAACCTGGATCCCGCATCGCAGGCGGCGCTCTATTCGGAGGCGGCCTCGGGCTTGCGGGTGCGTTGATCAATGCAGTAATTGAAGACAGTACCGGAAAAGACCTGGGTGACCACGCGTTAGCCATGATTGAGAGCGATACGTTCAGAAATCAAAACACCACCGAGCAAGTGGCAGCAGCTCCAGCCTCCTCAAGCAAATCACCTAGTGGCACCGCTTCTCATGCTGAAACGGCAGCGATAAAATCGCCAACCTTAGTTAGCCAGAGTGATCCCAAAATTCGAATTGGCCGTAAATCGGCATTATTCGACAAGGCCCCGACCATTGCGGTAAACACTGCACGTGGCCAGGCATTCGGCGGCATCATGATGCCGCCCAATGGAAACGCGCCTATCGCACAAACCAAAGAGGCTGCAGCGACCGACGCTCTATTAAACGCTCGGTCGGCCGTGCCTAGCGCTAGCGTTAGTAACCTTACGGGGCGCAGCAGCGCAAATCGCATTGCTTACGGCGTTGGCCCAAAGACCATAAGTAGTCTTGATGCCAGGCCAGTCGTCAACCCAAAAGACCCAATTGCTCTTTCGCCTTCTATCGAAGCTCAATTGAACACGCTATCCCAGCAATCAACAGCCTACAACAATGCTAAATCGCCACCAAAATCAAACCCTAAAAATATCTTGCCAAAAGGACTTCAAAATCCGGTTGGTGAAACCATAAATTTTAGCAATGCCACCGCATCTGCACCATTGCCAAACGTGATGCTCAACGCACTTGATAAATATGAAATAATGATGCGAGAACGGCGCCAGAAAAACGGCTAGACTGTGACGCCGTCGATTTGGTGCTCAAGCTTTGCGTCGATATTCTGACACTATGGATATTATTGTAGAGCCCAAAGGCTGGTTGATAGCTGGGTCCACCCATTACCGCTGCTCACTCGGCAGAGCGGGCATTGTCACAGACAAAAGAGAAGGTGACGGGGCAACCCCGTCAGGCGTTTTTCCGTTACGCCGACTTTTGTTCCGTCAAACCCGTATTTCAGACCCAAAAACAAAGCTGCCCCGCCAGGCATTGGAGAAGTACGATGGGTGGTGCGATTCCCCAGCAGACCCGCAATATAATCAGCTCATAAAATTACCTTACGACGCAAGTGCTGAGTCCCTCTGGCGTTCAGACCACCTCTACGATTTAATTGTGGTGCTAGGATATAATGATGATCCAATTCAGCCGGGACGTGGCAGTGCTATTTTTTTGCATTGCGCACCAGCGAATTATGCGCCAACGGAGGGCTGTATTGCACTATCTACGGAGGATTTATTAGATTTGGTAGTCGACTGCAGCCAAGATGATCGCTTAATTGTGCCGCACATTAACTAATACGCTCCCCAAAAATAGCTCTGCCGACCCTGACATGGGTCGCCCCGAATGCTATTGCACATTCATAATCTGCGCTCATGCCCATGCTAAGAAGCGGTAAGCCGTTTCGTGCAGCTATTTTTCGCAATAAGGCAAAATGAAGAGATCGTTCTTCATTGGCCGGAGGAATGCACATGAGGCCTGCAACCGGCAAATCAAGCTCATGAAGACATTGGTCAATAAAAGAATCTGCTTCGTTCGGCAGAACCCCGGATTTTTGTGATTCTTCGCCAGTATTTACTTGGATAAAACATGGGATTCGGCGGTCTAGGCGGTCCATTTCCCTGGCCAACGCATACGCAAGCTTCAAACGGTCCAGGGTCTCAATAACATCAAACAACGCCACGGCTGTCCGCGTTTTATTGGTTTGTAGTGCGCCTATAAGATGCAATTCCACAGACGCCCCGGCCTCTCGTAAGGCAGGCCATTTCCTCTCAACCTCCTGAACCCTGTTTTCACCAAATTTATTTTGGCCAGCCTTTATCGCCTCTAAAATTTTTTCTTCCGCAATGGTTTTACTAACTGCCAATAGAGACACGCTGACCGGGTCGCGTTCTGCATCTTTTGCAGCCGTGGCGATCTTTGCTTTTACAGCCCGAATATTTTCAGAAATTTTCAATATGCAAACCCTTACGCTTCATATTATCAGTTCTATACAATCCGTTTATACGACAATTAAGAGTAAAGGCATTTGCTTACACTCGTCAAAACGCTAAAATCCGCCGTGCTGCACCATCAACTCAAGCACAAAAATTTTGTGGATTTCACCAAACATTTTCCTGCATATAGGCGCATGAGACAAATTTTAATAGTTCTGTTCATGAGTTCGGCCATTCTTGCTAGCGCTTGCTCCAGCAACAAGAAGAGCAGCCAGACAACCGAAGCGGAACCCTTAAACGCAACTAGTGCGCAAAACTCCGGCAATGGCGGTATTCTAAGCGCGGTTTTCGGGGGCGAAGGAAACCCTGCCGGCGGAGGGACCTCGATAGCGGTAAACGGCTATTTGTGGCGAGCTTCACTTGATACGATTTCGTTCTTACCTCTAAATACGGCGGACCCTTTTGGTGGCGTCATTATCACCGAGTGGTATAGCCCGCCTGAATCGCCTGGCGAAAGGTTCAAGATCAATATTTATATTCTAGATAAGTCGTTAAGAGCCGACGGGTTGCGGGTCACCGTATTCCGACAAAAGCGTTCTGGAGCCAATCGCTGGGTCGAGGCGCGAGTAAGTCAAAAGACTAGCACCGATTTAGAAAATGCTATTCTCAAACGCGCCCGACAAATGCGCATAAAATTAGTCCAATAACGGGTCGCTATCCCACCAACACCGATTCCATGATCGGAGATAAGGTGCCCAACCTTACTGCACCATCTCTTAGGAATTTCAGATGAGCCGGTACAATTTCATAACAACGGAAAAAAAATGGCAACGTATCTGGGAAGAACGCGGCTGTTTCGAGGTTAGCGAACAATCGGATACGCCAAAGTATTACGTGATGGAAATGTTTCCTTACCCGTCCGGCAGAATACACATGGGGCATGTGCGTAACTATACATTAGGCGACGTTGTCGCTCGCTATAAAAGAGCTCGTGGTTTCAATGTTCTACATCCAATGGGGTGGGATGCATTTGGTTTACCCGCCGAGAATGCAGCCTTTGAGAATAATGTTCACCCGGCAGATTGGACGCGGGAGAATATCGCCTCGATGCGCGACCAGCTGAAATCTATGGGTCTATCTTTGGATTGGAGCCGAGAGCTCGCCACTTGTGATCCGGAGTACTATGAGCAAGGGCAAAGGTTATTTTTAGAATTTTTGAAAGCTGGTTTCGCCTACCAAAAAGAATCCTGGGTAAATTGGGACCCTGTCGAAAATTCTGTTTTGGCTAATGAGCAGGTAATCGACGGGAATGGCTGGCGCACAGGTGCGCTTGTGGAAAAGCGACTCTTAAAACAATGGTTTTTCAAAATCACCCAATTTTCTGACGCTCTGCTTGACGGTCTCAACTCACTTGACCGGTGGCCGGAAAAAGTGCGCCTAATGCAAAAAAACTGGATAGGCAAATCTGAGGGAGCACGCGTTCTTTTTAAGCTAAGCAATGGCGATAACCTTGAAGTATTCACTACGCGGCCCGATACATTATTCGGCGCCTCTTTCTGTGCGATCTCCGCAAATCATCACCTCGCACAACAGCTTACCAAGAACAATTCTGAAGTCGCGGATTTTATAGACGAATGCAATCGTATGGGTACAAGCGAGGCCGCAATAGAGATCGCCGATAAAAAAGGTGTCGACACAGGCTTTACCGCCGACCACCCTTTTTTGAAAGGCAAACGCTTACCCGTTTACGTTGCGAATTTTGTCCTGATGGATTACGGCAGCGGAGCTGTCTTCGGCTGCCCAGCCCACGATCAACGAGATTTAGATTTTGCCCATAAATACAAGCTAGATGTGACGCCGGTTGTGCTGCCAAAGGGCGCCGACTTAGAAACCTTCAAGATCGACAAAGAGGCTTATGTAGGTAACGGATCAATAATTAATTCCGATTTTTTAAACGGGCTTGAGGTAGATGCTGCGAAAAAAGTAGCCATCGAACGCCTACAATCAATAAATCGTGGATCTGCGGAGATAAGTTATCGGTTGCGAGATTGGGGGGTGTCTCGGCAACGCTATTGGGGTTGCCCGATTCCTGTAATTCATTGCGAGGATTGTGGTTGCGTAGCGGTGCCCGACGCAGATCTGCCTGTTGTATTGCCAACCGACGTCACCTTTGATGAGCCTGGGAATCCGCTAGAACGCCATCCCAGCTGGAAACACGTAGACTGCCCAAACTGCGGTAAACCAGCGTTACGCGAAACCGATACTTGCGACACGTTCTTCGACTCCTCCTGGTATTTTGCACGCTATTGTTCCCCGCATGAGAAATTGGCTCCCTTCGCCCGCAGCGCAACAGATTACTGGATGCCCGTAGATCAATATATAGGTGGCATCGAACATGCAGTGTTGCACCTATTATATTCACGCTTCTTCACCAAGGCGCTGCACCACAAGAAAATGCTAACGGCGGACGAACCGTTTGCCGGACTTTTTACGCAAGGCATGGTTTGTCATGAGACATATCGAGACGAAGACGGAAAGTGGCTTTTCCCGGCAGAAGTTGTAAAAAGGGGGAGTGATTGGGCGAATAAGAAAACCGGCGCCAATGTCACTGCTGGGCGTTCGGAGAAAATGAGTAAATCTAAGAAGAACGTAGTTGACCCCGCTGAAATCATATCCAGCTACGGCGCCGACACCGCCCGCCTTTATATGTTGTCCGATAGCCCACCCGACCGAGACTTAGAATGGACGGAAGCCGGCATTCAAGGGGCATGGCGGTTTTTGAATCGGTTATGGCGGATGATGGATTTTGATAACAAAGATTTGTTCGATAGCGCGCAAGAAACACCAGAAGACTTGGGCACCTTAACATCGACACACCGAGAAATGCATAAAACAATTGCTAACGTAACTAAGGATTTCGACCGATTTCACTTCAACCGTGCCGTAGCACGAATTAGAGAGTTCAGTAGCTTGATTGCGGATATTGCCAGCACAAGTGATGAGGCTGTGTGGCTCAAACGGCATGGTTGTAAGGTAATCTTGCAACTCATCGGGCCAGTCGCACCTCATATTGCCGAGGAACTTTGGCAACGTCTCGGATATAAAGATTTACTCGTGGATTCTCCTTGGCCAGAATATGATCCATCATTGTTAATGGATGATACGGTAACGATAGCCGTCCAAGTCAACGGAAAGCTGCGCGGAACGATTGAAGTGCCGCGTGACAATAACAAAGAAAAGACGAAAGCAGAGGCCTTGTTGCTTGAAAATGTTCAGCGAGCAATAGATGGCAAACCGCCACGCAAAGTCGTGGTAATTCCAAACAAGGTGGTTAATGTTGTTATTTAGAAGAATATTCGCCCTAAGCCTTTTCATAGCGCTTGGAGGGTGCGGTTTTCAGCCACTCTATAAAAAGCAACAGGCTGGCGATGCCGTGATCGAAGATTTAGCGCAAGTCCAGGTGCTAAACTTGATTGACCAAGTCAGCTACGACGACCGTCTAGGTCAGAAAATCAAGAACCTTCTGCTAGACCGTTTAAACCCCGGCGGAAGGCCCAACAATCCCTTTTATGTCCTCGCCGTAACCGTGAGCACAGCGAGGACCGAATTGGGTTTAAAATTCTCCGACGAGGCAACGCGCGCGAAACTTTCAATAAATGCGAGTTATTTGTTGAGAGAGAAAAAAACTAACGCGGTATTGTTTCGGGGCAGCGCACGGTCCGTCAATAGCTACAACATTGTCCAGTCTAATTTCGCCACTCTGAGCGCGGAGAATAATGCTAAAGACCGCGCCGCGCGTGAGATCGCTGATGATATTAAACTCCGGCTCGGAATCTTTTTTAAAGAATTGCGAAGCGGTACCTAGATAAAGACAGCCAGTTGAAAATTTCGAATAATCAGGTCGACTCTTTTATTGCCAACGGTGCGAAAGCCGTTGAAGCAGCTTTGGTTTATGGGCCCGATGTTGGTCTTGTGCGAGAGCGCGCAAAAACCATGGCAAAAAATATTGTTAGTGATTTAAATGACCCGTTTAACGTATCGACACTTTCAGGTAGCACGATTTTGGAAGATCCTGCGATGCTATCGGATCACTTGAACGCCCTTTCTATGACCAGCGATAAACGGCTTGTGTTAGTGTCGGATGCATCTGATCGCATCGCGGATATTGTCGAGTCATCATTATCACTAGGCAATTTAGCCGCATTCTTGATTTTAAAGGCTGGTGATCTCAAACCACGAAGCAAACTTCGGTCGCTCGCTGAAACCTCAAATTCTATAGCTGCACTCGCTTGCTATTCAGATGATAACCAATCAATCGCACGCTTGATAGACGATATATTTTCGTTCGACAAAATAGGGTGCGACCGCGAGGCCCGGTCTTACTTAGAACAAAATTTAGGAAATGATCGAGGAATCTCACGGTCCGAGCTCAAAAAACTAGCAATATTTGCTGGCCCAAACGGCCAGCTGGGGCTTGAAGATATCGCAACGCTGATCGGCGACAATACCACCATTACACTTAGCGATATCGCCTTCAGCGCAACCGATGGCAGCGCCGCGGAAACGGATCGTTATCTGAGTCGCTGCGTGTCTGAAGATATCCCATCGATCGCAATATTGCGCGCGGTTTCCAACCACCTTCTCAGGTTGCAGCTTACTGTTAAGAAAATAGCCAATGGCGAACCTCCAAACCAAGCAATAAACGCGTTGCGTCCACCGGTATTTTTCAAAACACGAGACCGATTTATCCGGCAACTAAACCGGTGGCGCGACCGGCAAATATCAAAAGGCCTAAGCCTACTAATAACAGCCGAACAGGAATGCAAAAAGGCAGGCTCCCCAGACTTGGCCATCTGCGGCAGGACACTACACCAAATTGCCGCATTAGCGCGCCAGGGCTACCGCCGATAACCGGCACGCCAAAACCCTCGACCCATTAGCCGTAACTCAGCCGCGGTTCAATAGTTGAATTAGATCATCCAATTGTTCAAGGCGCTGGTAGTGGATAGAAAGGATGCCAGCCTCGCCCTTTTCGTCAATTGCGACCTTCAGTCCAAGCGTATCACTTAAGCTATTTTCAAGATCTACAGTGTTAGGGTCTTTTGCCGTAGCGTTGTCGACAGCGATCCGATAGTCTTTTAACTTTTCTTTCGTGTTGGGTTTTTTGGATAATTTTTCCGCTTCGCGAACGCTCATGCCTTTAGAAATAATCAACTGAGCCAGTTTTTCAGGATGTTCTGCATTCACGAGTGTCCTTGCATGACCAGCACTTATTTTACCTTCTAGTAACAACAACCGAACTGATTGCGGCAAGGTTAATAGTCGAAGCATATTGGCCACATGGCTACGGCTTTTACCAATTGATTTGGCTAGACCCTCTTGGGTGTGGCCAAAATCGCTCATCAGTCGATGGTAGGCTTCAGCCTCTTCGAGCGGCGAAAGATCTTCACGGTGTAGATTTTCCACCAGGGCTATTTCAAGCGCCTCTTGATCATTTAATTCTTTGACCACCACGGGAACATCGTGAAGCTGCGCCGCCTGCGCCGCACGCCACCTCCGTTCGCCAGCAATAATTTCAAACTCACCCTCAATAGACGTCAATTCGCGGACTATTATTGGCTCAAGCACACCCTTTTCTTTAACCGATGCAATAAGTGTTGCCAAAGAAACGTCATCGAAGTGGCGGCGCGGTTGAAATTTTCCTGGCTTCAAAAGATGAATAGGCAAAGTCGTCGTTACGTGTGCAACGGTCTGACCAGCACCTTGCGCACTGTCACCAAATAGGGCTGATAAGCCTCGGCCTAGCCCGCGGCGCTCCTTGTCCTCAGCGGCAATCATGCGGCGACCCGCCGCTCTCGTTTCAACAACTCGCTTGCTAGATGCATATAGGCCCGGCTACCGGCACAATGATGATCATAAAGTAATACCGGCTTACCAAATGATGGCGCCTCAGAAATTCGCACGTTGCGTGGAATAATCGTTTCGTAAACTTTATCGCCAAAATGCTGGCGTACATCGGCCGCAACCATTTCAGATAAATTATTTCGACTATCAAACATCGTGAGCACCACACCCTGGATTTCTAAATTCGGATTAAAGGCTCGCCTGACACGTTCAATCGTATTCATTAGATGACTTAACCCTTCAAGGGCATAAAATTCGACTTGTAGCGGCACTAAAACAGCGTGGGCCGCGGTCAGCGCATTCAGGGTCAATAAATTCAAGGATGGAGGGCAATCGATTAATATATAATCAAAGTCTTTAATACTGAGAGCGCCAAGCCCAGCCTCCAAACGAAATTCACGATTAGCTACCGTTACTAATTCAATTTCTGCTCCAGCCAAATGCACAGAAGCCGGCACAATGGATAAAAACGGAATATCTGTCGGCAAAATAGCGGACTTAACACTCGCACCGTCAACAAGCACATCATAAGATGATGTTTTGATTTTTGAACGATCTATTCCCAAACCTGTGGTCGCATTTCCCTGAGGATCAAAATCCACGATTAAGACCTTTTTCCGGACCGCTACCAACGCTGTCGCTAAATTTACCGCGGTAGTTGTTTTGCCAACACCACCCTTTTGGTTGGCGACTGCCAATATTCTGGGGCGTGCCGCCCCCTTAGTCTGATAGTTCATAGTTTGCTGCCTCCAGAACAAGGATTTTGCCTCTTGGATCGCTTAGGCTTTGTCGGATACGGGCAGTCACCTTCCAGTCCGAAGGCAACGCTTCTATTTCCTTATCAATACCTTCTGCTTTAGGAAATATACATAGTTTTTTCTCATTTAACACTGGTTTAATTATATTTAATAACGGCTCAATAGCTGACAGCGCGCGGGCGGTAATTACCTCCGCATGCTGGACTGTGTCTATTACATCTTCAATACGATGAGCGTGCACCGTAATTTTGCAATTCAGTACGCGCGCAGCCTCTCGCAAGAACGCAGCCTTACGTTGGTCCGATTCAATTAATTCACAGCCTATTTCCGGCCTAAGTATAGCGAGGATCAATCCAGGCAACCCTGCGCCACTGCCGAGGTCAATGAGGTGCCTCGTGGTCCGTGGAATAAGCGGTGAGAGCTGAGCACAATCGAGAATATGTCGGCGCCACGGATCAACTAAACTACGCTTGCTTACGAGATTAATAGCACCATTCCACTTTTTAAGAAGCTTCAAATATAGCTCAAATTTTTGAATTGTTTCACGTGAAACACCTATTTCGGCCTTTAATTGATCAGCCGTTAGGGGATCAGAGGCTTCTGCTAGCATCAGACCGTTTCACATGGCGAAGCAACGCGATTATTGCCGCCGGCGTCACCCCAGAGATGCGCGCCGCAGACCCAAGCGTAGCGGGGCGTGCATTTTCTAATTTCTGCCGAACTTCTGTCGATAGACTGCCGACAGCGCCGTAATCCAAATCCATCGGCAGCTTCAGAGCTTCATCTTTCTTATAAGCCGCAATGTCAGCATCCTGGCGTTTTAGGTAATGCCGATACTGAGCATCGATTTCAAGCTGCTCGGCAATCACCGAACTAATGGAGCCCAGGGAGGGCCTAATCTGAGACAGGGCAGACACCGTAATGCCGGGCAGAGATAGCAGATCTGCAACAGTACGCCGGGCGCCATCGCTTGGCACCTCAAAACCAATTCGCGCCAGTTCGGTTGGATTAACGCTCAAATCTCCGACCATGATCCGCGCCGCTTCGAGCGCAGAATCTTTAAAGCGCCACGCTTTAAGCCTTTCCGACGATAGACAGCCTAGACTTTCGCCTAAGGGAGATAAGCGTTGGTCTGCATTATCGGAGCGCAACCTTAGGCGGTATTCCGCACGCGAGGTAAACATGCGATAGGGCTCTGACGTACCTTTGGTAACCAAGTCGTCAATCATAACGCCAATATAGGCCTCACTCCGATCAAGGATAACCGGCTCTTGACCTTGCGCTGAACGCGCAGCGTTTATGCCGGCCATGAGGCCTTGGCCTGCAGCCTCTTCATACCCGGTTGTACCATTAATTTGACCGGCAAAATAAAGACCGCTTATGCGTTTGGTTTCCAGCGAATGCTTGAGCTCCCGCGGATCAACGAAATCATATTCGATCGCATAACCCGGTCGGATCATCTCCGCCACCTCCAGCCCAGGTATTGTTTTTAGAAACGCTCGCTGAATGTCTTCGGGCAAAGACGTTGAAATACCATTTGGATAGACTGTGTCATCATCAAGCCCCTCCGGCTCAAGGAATAACTGGTGGCGCGCCTTATCTGCAAAACGCACCACTTTGTCTTCAATAGACGGGCAATACCGAGGGCCCAAGGACGCGATCTGACCAGAGTAAATCGGCGCCTTATCAATATTTTCCCTTATTATATTGTGGCCATCTTCCCTCGTATAAGTAATGTAGCAATCAATTTGCGGCGTGGTAATTTTATTGGTCATAAAAGAAAAAGGAACGGGCGGATTATCGCCCGATTGCACATCCAGGCTTGCCCAATCGATTGTCCTACCATCGAGACGCGGCGGCGTCCCCGTTTTAAGGCGACCAAGCCGAAATTCATATTCAGCGAGGACCTTTGACAAACCATAGGCTGCATCCTCACCGACCCGACCCGCGGGCGTTTGGGATTTGCCAATATGAATAATCCCCTGCAAAAACGTTCCGGTCGTCAATATTACAGACTTCGCCGATAATAAAACGCCCCCACTGGTTACAACGCCAACAGCTCGGCCATTGCCATCAATTTTCAGCCCCTCAACGGCAGCTTCATAAACCTCCAGACCCGTTTGGGCATTCAGAGCATCTTGCATTGCTTTGCGGTATAATTTGCGATCGGCTTGAGCGCGCGGGCCTCGCACTGCCGGCCCCTTGCTCTGGTTGAGAATTCGAAACTGAATGCCAGCCGCGTCTGCAACTCGCGCCATTAAGCCGTCTAGGGCATCGATCTCGCGCACTAAATGCCCCTTGGCCAACCCACCAATAGCTGGATTACAGGACATTTCGCCAATTGTGCCCAGCCGATGTGTCACCAAGAGGGTGGAACCGCCACAGCGTGCAGAAGCAGCGGCAGCCTCACACCCTGCATGGCCACCACCAATAACAACGACATCCCAGCGATTTTTGTCCAATTCCATAGAAAGGAATTTAGGCCCTTCCCGACGCAAGGCCAAGGAGTCAATTCGATTTATTTTAACCTGTAACTACGATTGCAGGTTCTGGTTGGCATTGTTCCACGTGAAACAACTGGACTTTCAAATACAATCAGCCCCTAATAAAATAGGTTTAAAAAAAATTAGAGTTTTATTTTCCGATACAGAAATCCAGAAAAATAATATCCAACAGATCTTCGATGTCGACCGAGCCAGTCAAGACGCCCAAAAACCTAACCGCTATTCTTAGATCTTCCGCGCATAATTCCGAATTCTCTTGAGACCTTACGCGCTTTGGAGCCTCCAGACATTTACCAAGTGCCGTCCGGTGCCTATGACGTGTAATGGTTGGCGAGCTCCCGGTGTTTAGGCGCTTTCCAACCTCCTTAATTAGACATTGGACCAATTTTTCGAGGCCAACTTCGCGAGTGACAGAGACTGGATATAAATTCTGCTCAAAATCCCGATACTCCGAAGTGATTTTATCCGTCTCAGGCTCAAGAAGATCAATTTTGTTCAAAACAAGTATTGTTTCGCTATCGACAATATCGATATCATGAATTGGCGTCGAAGTCTGATCGGCGGCAGCTACAACAATTTTTAAGTCCGATTCTGCCGCTCTTTGAAAAGTTCTTTCGATTCCTATTGATTCGACGTCCGATTGTGCATCGCGAATGCCCGCAGTATCCGCCAAAACAACGGGAAAACCACCCAGATCCAGATGTACTTCTATCACATCTCTTGTCGTGCCGGCTGTCTCGGATACTATGGCTGCGTCTCGACGCGCTAACCAGTTTAACAAACTGGATTTTCCCACGTTTGGAGGGCCAAATATAGCAATCTTCAAGCCATCCCTTAGTCTTTCTCCCCTATGCCCGTCTTCCAAATGGTTTTCAATCTCTTGAATAAGAGTTTTAACCGTAGGCCCTATTGCCGCTTCCACTCCCTCGGGTAGGTCTTCCTCAGGAAAATCAATTGCCGCCTCTAAATGAGCAAGGCAAGGCAAAAGTTTGTCCCGCCAGGAATTATATAAATCTCCGAGTACACCGCGGGACTGCAGCAATGCTTGGCGCCTCTGCGCATCCGTTTCGGCATCTATCAGATCGATCAGCCCTTCAGCTTCCGTGAAATCGATCTTGCCGGCAAGTACCGCGCGTCGAGTAAATTCTCCCGGCCCGGCCATTCGAAGACCATCAAAGCGGTTTAAAATTTCAAAAATCCGTTGGCGAACCGCAGTGCCGCCATGAAGGTGAAGTTCCACTACATCATCACCCGTATAGCTGCGCGGCGCGGGAAACCAAAGAGCGAGACCATCATCAATTTGTTCACCACTTGTGGGATCGACCACGCTGCAGCGGGACGCCAGGCGAGGCTTTGGTAAATTGCGCCCGGTGATTGTAGCCAATACTTTGCTGCTTTGCGGTCCGGACAAGCGATACACCGCAATGCCGGCCCGTCCGGGAGCACTAGCCAATGCGTAAATTGTTTCACTCATGCGCGGTTTTAACCTAAAGGAATGTGCATATGTAGCAGATAAATTCGTTTAATTTCTCTGCCCTTTTTATATTTCCGTAAAATGCTGCGTAAACCTATGACCTCCGCTCCTATCATCGACCCTGCCAAAATAAAAGAAGACCTTTTTTCAAACCAAGCGTGACATCAAGTAACCGAGAACATATGTTTTAAGCTACTAATACCAACAAAAAAGGAAAGAGGGGAGGACAGCATGCCCGATATCACCATCAACGGCCCAGACGGGGATTTCTCAGGATATCTCGCAACACCTGCCAACGGATCTGGAGGTGGAGTATTAGTCATTCAGGAAATATTCGGCGTCAACAAAGACATGCGTTCGCATTGTGACCACTTGGCCGCGGCCGGGTATTTTGCTTTGTGTCCCGATATTTTTTGGCGACAAGAACCAGGCATCCAATTAACCGACCAAAGCGAAGAAGAATGGGCCCGCGCTTTTGAACTATATCAAGGTTTTGATTTAGAAAAGGGTGTGGGTGATCTAAAAATATCTCTCGCACTCCTAAAAACAATCGATGGTTGTAATGGCAAGGCTGGCACGGTGGGCTTTTGCCTCGGCGGCCTATTAGCATATTTAGTGGCAGCTCAGTCTGATGCGGACTGCAGTGTAAGCTATTATGGCGTTGGTATTGACGAGCAATTATCGGCTGCCAGCACCATCAAAAGCCCAACCCTCTTGCATATTGCCGAAGAAGATGGGTTTGTCTCAAAAGAAGCACAGGCAAAAATAAACGAAAAATTGTCCAATCATGGCTCCATCGAAATTCATAATTATGCCAACGTTGATCACGCTTTCGCTCGCCATAACGGCCTGAATTTCGATTCAACCGCAGCCGCCCTAGCGGAAGAACGGACGATGGCCTGCTTTGCAGCAAACCTATCCTGACGTTCAGTCGCACGATTATACATAGCCTTACTAAAACGGAGTTCCATAATGCCATATGCAGTGCAAATTAATGAGACCGGTGATCCTGATGTTATGCACGTTATCGATACGGAGTTACGGGAGCCCGGAGCCGGCGAGGTCCGTATTAATCAAACTGCAGTAGGTCTAAATTTCATCGATACATACCATCGGACTGGCCTTTACCAAGTCCCAACACCAGCCATACTAGGGATGGAAGCTGCGGGAACCATTGATGCGGTAGGAGAAAAAGTGACTGGTTTCGCCTGTGGTGACCGCGTCGCATATGCCGGCGGTGGCCTTGGGGCATATACCGACAGCCGAATCATCAACGCAGCCAGCATTGTAAAAATACCGGATACTTTAGGCGACAACGAAGCAGCAGCACTCATGCTTAAAGGGTTTACCGCAACTTATTTGCTCCATCGAACGTTTCCAGTCAAAAAAGGCACCACGGTCTTGTTCCATGCAATTGCAGGCGGCGTCGGCTTAATCGCGTGTCAAATATTAAAACAGATGGGTGCAACAGTAATTGGCACTGTTGGAGATGAAGCCAAAGCGGAATTAGCAAAGGAACATGGATGTGATCATCCGATCATCTACACCAAAGAGAATTTCAACGATCACGTTGCTGAGATAACCAACGGCGAAGGCGTACCGGTTGTATTTGATTCGGTTGGGGCGTCCACCTTCGAAGACTCGCTGGAATGCCTATCCCCATTTGGTATTTTGGTCTCTTTTGGTAATGCATCTGGACCTGTACCTCCCTTTGATCCAGGTATTTTGTCCCAGAAGGGCTCTCTCTATTTCACTAGGCCTACATTGATGAGCCATATATCTAATCCAGAGCAAATCGCAGAGCTAGCAAAATGGTTGTTTCGCCATAAAGAGAAGGGTCTAAAAATCAACGTTAACCAGACCTTTTCCCTAAAAGAAGCGTCAAAGGCCCATGAGGCACTAGAAGGACGAAAAACCTCTGGCTCCACTGTGTTAATCCCCTAGCAAGCTCAAAAATCATCCCCTGATCTTTAGGCCGGAGTTTTTATATTAGGTTGTATATCCAACTAAGATTTATCGTGAATTATGAGGAACGATAGCTGCGGGCCATAAATCTAATATCATACTGCAGATTTACACTCATTTATCTGCATCAGTCGTTTACATCATTTTTTTGGATAGATTGATAAATTACTGGTTCATTGAGTCGAAGAAATCAGAATTATTCTTCGAGTGTTTTAGTTTCTCCAGCAAGAATTCCATCGCATCTGTAACGCCCATGGGTAGCAAAATACGCCGCAGAACCCACATCTTAGATAACGTCGCTTTTTCAACCAGCAGCTCTTCTTTCCGCGTCCCAGATTTCTGGATATCTATAGACGGAAAAACGCGTTTGTCAGATAATTTACGATCAAGAACAATCTCAGAATTGCCCGTGCCTTTGAATTCTTCGAAAATAACTTCATCCATGCGGCTGCCTGTATCAATTAGCGCCGTGGATATTATAGTTAGAGAGCCCCCTTCTTCAATATTTCGTGCTGCGCCAAAAAAACGTTTGGGGCGTTGCAATGCATTTGCATCAACGCCACCAGTCAGCACCTTGCCCGAACTTGGCACTACGGTGTTATAAGCCCGCGCCAATCTTGTAATAGAATCGAGCAAGATAACCACGTCACGTTTATGTTCCACCAGCCGTTTAGCTTTCTGAATAACCATTTCGGAAACCGCTACATGTCGGGCTGCTGGCTCATCAAAAGTGGAACTTACCACTTCGCCTTTTACCGACCGAGCCATATCCGTGACCTCCTCAGGACGCTCGTCGATTAGTAGTACAAGTAGATATACTTCGGGGTGGTTTTGGGTGATCGCATGAGCAATATTCTGCATAATTACGGTTTTACCCGTTCGCGGTTGAGCTACAATTAAACCACGTTGCCCCTTGCCAATCGGCGCCACCAATTCGATGACCCTGCACGTAAAATCTTTACTCTCGCTATTTTCTATTTCGAGATTAATTTTTTCTTCCGGATACAGCGGTGTCAAATTATCAAAATTGATACGGTGGCGTACGGCTTCAGGTTCGTCAAAATTCACTTTGCCGACTTTAAGAAGGGCGAAGTACCTCTCGCCATCCTTTGGGGCACGTATTTGTCCCTCCACTGAATCTCCCGTGCGCAATCCAAATCGTTTTACCTGACTTGGGCTTACATAGATATCGTCCGGCCCAGGTAAATAATTTGATTCGGGCGAACGAAGAAATCCAAACCCATCCTGAAGCACCTCGAGAACACCATCACCAACAATCGGTACGTCATCAGCAGCCATTTGTTTTAGAATGCCGAACATCATATCTTGCTTTCGCAAGTTACTAGCATTCTCCACTTCTAATTGTTCTGCCAGAGATAAGAGATCGGCTGGTGCTTTTTGCTTCAATTCATGAAGACTTACTTCTTCAAATTTCATCATTTATAGCTCAATTTTATTTGATTGCGCGGTCGGCACCCCAATTTGGGTACAGCCACTTAAAGAGAAAGACTTTAAAAATTCTTAATTATCGCCGCGAATAGGAATTGGCAGAGAGCCAGTGGAATAGCGATTGAAAGAAAGAAGTAACCTTAATATGCTCAAATTTATACCCCAATTCAACATTGGGACAAGTGAAATTCACATCATAATTTAAAACGGTCGAACAACGACTAAAATAACAATGCCTATCATTAATACGGTCGGCACTTCATTTAGTAATCGATAAAATTTAGCCGGCCTCGTGTTTTCATCTCGTTCGAAAACCAAACGGTAATGCCCCAGCAAAAAATGTACCCCTGTTAAGACTGCAACCAACAACAACTTTAAAAACATCCACCCCTCACCCACAAACCCACCTTTTACTATCAGAGCGCACCCAAAACCCCACGATAATATCAGAGCTGGTGTCATTATTGCTCTGTAAAGACGGCGCTCCATAATCTTAAATGTCTCAGATTGAATAGAACTAACTGCAGATTCACAATGATACACATAAAGACGGGGCAGGTAGAGAAGACCAGCCATCCAAGCAATCACACTGATAATATGTAGTGCTTTAATCCAAAGCATTTTGAAAACCAAACAACTCTAAACGCTTATAAAAATCCGGCACACCGGTATTCATGAAAATCTACTGTCATGGTGTTACACGTAGGCGAAAACGATCAATTCACCTCAAAATCACGCACTGCTTTTACCAAAAACTCTACAGTTTTGGGATCCTTCTCTTTAATCACACCATGACCTAGATTAAAGATGTACGGATTTCCGCCAAAATGAGACAAAGTATCAAGTGTTTTTCTATACAACGTTTCAATATCGGAAAGAAGATAAATTGGATCTAGATTGCCTTGAACAGGCACTACTCTTTGGATGTTTTCCGCAGCCCATTTGCATGAAACATACTGGTCTAGGCCAACGCCTTGTACTTCCAGTTGATTGATATACGATAATAATTTCGTGCCGGCGCCACGCGGAAATCCAATTATAGGTATTTGTGAAAAATGGTTACGGACTTGGGCGACGACTTTCTTTGTAGGCTCAACGATCCATTTTTCAAAGCCCTCTTCATCCAAAATACCTGAATGGGAATCAAATATTTGTACAGCTTCAACGCCTGCTTCTATTTGACCAATAAGATGAAGACTGGTTGCTTCTACGAGAACAGCCATAAATTTTTCAAAAGATGTTGGGTCTGTAACAGCCCAATGGCGTATTTTCTCAAAACTGCGACTTGTTCCACCTTCAATCATATATGTCGCAACAGTCCATGGCCCGCCAGCAAACCCAATCAACGTGCAGCCAGCAGGCAAACCTTCGCGGATAATCCTTATTGCGTCATACACAGTTTTGAGTTTGTAATTTTCATTATCATATAAATTATCCAACGCTGCTGGATTTAGGGGATCTCTCGGGGAAACTGGTATTAATCGGGGCCCGACGCCTTCCTCAAACCAAACTTTTTGGCCAAGCGCATCCGGCAACACGAGTATATCAGAAAATAAAATAGCAGCATCAAATCCAAACCGCCTAATTGGCTGCAACGTAATTTCAGCAGCTAATTCCGGTGAATAGCATAAATCAAGAAAGGACCTTCTTTGTTTCCTAATCTCACGATATTCAGGCAGATACCTGCCAGCTTGCCGCATTAACCATATAGGTATCGACTTTGGCACTTTTCCTTGAAGCGCAGCAAGAATGGGTTTCCGAGAGAGTAATTTTTGGGTTTCATCCATTGTTTTTTATGCTCTTAAACCATCATAAATTATTTTTTAAATCTATAGGTTGTTGTAGCTGTAGTACGGTGTGAAACGGGGATTATTATTTCTGAATATTTGTCCATATCTTTTTGTGGACGATTAATTTTTTTGTGGACAAAGCTCGAATAGTTCTGTTCGACTCGCTGCAGATTAGGGAAATTAGGTTTGGACGCAAATTGGGGATAGCTATCATTTTCGATTATGTTTCAGGTTATCTTTTTTGGTGTACAACTCTTTTCCACCTGAAGACAAATCTTAGCTACTTGTTATTAAGTTAATCTTTATTACCTTAGTCATGTCTGGCTTGTGGAAAAAACCTACTTAACCCCCAAAACTAGTTATTTAATACACTAGTTTTCCTACCGGTAGTGTGCCTTGATGTCGGAAAAATATCATTTACATCTCGTATCGGTCGCGACGGGGGAAACTATACACAGCGTCGCGCGAGCTTGTCTTTCACAATTTGATGCGATTGAGCCGGAGGAGCACCATTGGTCTTTGGTTCGCACGGTTGGCCAGATTGAGCGAGTCCTCGAAAAAAATAAAAGAAGATCCAGGGATTGTTATGTTCATAATTGTTGATGACGATATTCGCCATCGCCTTCAGGCGGGTTGCCGGGCATTGCAACTTCCTTGTATTCAGGTGCTTGATCCGGTCATCGCAACGTTGGCCGATTATCGACGTGACACGGAGGTCAATTGAAGAAACAGCTGCCGCCATTTTGCAACTGCTAGTGAAAAAACAATAAATGACAGACACTAACGTATCAAAAATTGTTCTTGCCTCCGCCAGTAGGTCCCGTGCAAGCCTACTCAAACATGCAGGAGTGAATTTTGAAGCTATCCCATCAGATTGTGATGAGGACGCTATCAAAATAAAAATGAGAGAGAACGGTGCGATCGTGGACCAAGTTGCGGAGCAGCTTGCGATGGCAAAGGCAAAAATAATTTCTATAGACCATCCTGATAAATTTATCATCGGGGCAGACCAAATGTTGGCGTGTGAAGGTGTTTGGTATGACAAGCCGGAAGATATTGAGTCTGCGCGGGGGCATTTAAAATCACTTCGCGGCAAAACTCATCATTTGGTTTCTGCCACAGTCATATTATTTGGCAAGAGATGCGTCTGGCGCTATGTAGACACGTCGAATCTAACCATGCGAGAATTCAGTGACGATTTTATCGAAATATATTTAAACCAAGTTGGTGAGAAATTGTACCGGTCAGTCGGAGCCTACCAGCTAGAGGGTTTAGGTGCGCAGCTATTCTCTGGTATTGAAGGGGATTATTTCTCAATACTTGGGCTACCGCTGTTGCCTATGATGGAATTCTTGCGCGCAAACAAATTGCTAATTGACTAATGGACGGCGGTCAAACCAGATTTGCGGGGGTGATGGGGTGGCCGGTGGAGCATTCTAAATCTCCCCGGCTGCATCGGTTTTGGCTGGAACAGCTTAAAGTTGATGGCGCCTATATACCGCTGCCGGTCTCGCCGGGAAGGCTTCCGGAAGCAATTGCTGGGTTGCCGCTACTCGGATTCCGTGGCGTAAATTTGACGATACCCCATAAAGAGCTTGTCATCCAGCTGTGTGATAAGATCGATGAGACAGCGCGCCGAATTGGGGCGGTGAATACGGTCGTTGTCGAGGACGGCGTTCTGCATGGTACTAATACTGATGCCTTCGGCTTCATCGAAAATTTGCGCCAAAATAGTTCCTGGACCGCACCCGCCGGCGCTGTGGTATTGCTTGGCGCCGGCGGAGCTGCTCGAGCCATAGCTGTGGCTTTGTCGGATAATGGTGTGCAGGACCTGAGAATTGTTAACCGAACCCGAGAACGAGTGCAGTCTTTGATTCAGTCGACAGGACTCAAAAATGCCTCTTTTGTGCCCTGGAATGAGCGCGATCAAGCACTAGACGGTGCTGCTTTGGTAGTAAATGCCACGAGCCTTGGTATGCAGGGTAGTCCTAATTTAGACCTTAATTTGGCCGCGCTACCAAAAACTGCTGTGGTTAATGATATAGTTTATGCGCCGTTACTGACGCCACTGTTGGCGGACGCTGCCGCGCGCGGCAATCCGGTTGTTGATGGTCTTGGTATGTTGCTTTATCAGGCGGTCCCAGGATTTAAAGCATGGTTTGGAATTTCCCCCGACGTTACAGAAGAATTAAGAGAGTTTGTCCTTGCCTAACAAGCAGGCAGATGAATGATTTGCAGTGTGGAAAATTGGCCTAACCGGCTCTATAGGAATGGGAAAATCGACCGCCGGTAAAATTCTCAATACATTAGACATTCCTGTTCATGATGCGGACGGGGCAGTGCATCGCGCTTTTGCCCAAGGCAGCAGCGCCATAACCGATATAGAAGCGGCTTTTCCAGACGTTGTTGAAAATGGGGAGGTCAACCGCCTCGCCCTGGGGAAAATTGTTTTCCACGATATTTCTGCAATCCGACGTTTGGAAAAAATCCTTCATCCCTTGGTGCGCGCTGACCGTAAGCGCTTTATCGCTGCGCATCAACGGCAGCGTCGTTTCGCGATCGCTTTCGATGTGCCGCTATTGTTTGAGACAAATACGGATCGAGAATGCGATATCACGATTGTTGTGACTGCCCCGTCTTTTGTTCAGGCCTATCGTGTTCTTGGCCGACCTGGGATGACTGTTGAGCGTTTGCAAGCCGTTCGGCAGAGGCAAATGCCAGATTTCGAAAAGCGCCGCCGTGCGGGCTTTGTAGTGCCAACAAATTTAGGAAAGCGATTCACCGTGGATAAACTTCGCAAGATTATTGGAGCTCTTCGGGCCCAGAGCCAACCTTAGCAATGCTTGAGAAGTCGGCGGATATATTCCCGTGTGACGTGCCTCGCGAATTGGGATAAACTGTTTCTATTCTAAAGTTCTGGACTGCGGATTTGATGCATTACTCGGTGAGGCCTTTAAGCGATGTCATGGCGGTGGAAATCGAAGGAATCGATTTACGGGAGCCACTAAATGCTGAGACTATCTCTGCCCTTAACGATATTTTTCTAGAGCATTGCGCGATTTGTTTTCGGAACCAAAATCTAGATATAGCCTCTTTTGTAACGGCAGCGAAAAATTTCGGCAAGCCGAAACAACATTTGTATAGAGCCTACCGTTTGGACGATTTCCCCGAAGTTTCAATTGTATCTAATGAGGACAAAGACACACACGGCACCGGAAAAACTTACAATCGTGCGGCTCACTTCCATTCTGACGAAATTTATAAGGAAATCCCCTGTAAAGCGACAATGCTTTATGCGGATGTCGTTCCTCGGGTTGGCGGGGAGACGCGGTTTATCAATTTAAGGAAAGCCTATGTCGCGTTACCAGAGAAAAAAAAACAAAAAATAGATGGATTAAAGGCGCTGTTTCGCCATCAGCATTCTATATTTAAAAAATCCACTAACGACCCCTCACTTGTGTTGCCGAAACTATCCAAGGAAGAAGCCAAAGAAGTGCCGGATGTGATCCATCCTGTTGTGCGAACTCATCCGGAAAATGGCACGAAGGCCCTGTTCATAACCAATACGCGTACCGAGTTTGTTATCAATATGGAGGCGTCGGAAAGCGAAGCGTTATTGCAGTCCCTTTACAGTCATATTTATTCGGACCGGTTCCAATATCATCACCATTGGCGCAAGGGCGATATGGTCATGTGGGATAATCGGTGCTTGCTCCATGCGGCAACGCCGAATGTCCCGGATGGAGAAAAACGGCGGCTATTTAGAACTATATTGGAGGGCAGCCGACCTGTCTGATCAGTAAAACCAGTAAACGGAAGGGTAAATCGATTGCGTGAAATCGTACTGGATACAGAAACTACCGGGCTAGACCCAGCCTCTGGCGACCGTATTGTCGAAATTGGTTGCTTGGAGCTAGAGAACCATGTGCCTAGCGGTGCGACCTATCATCAATATTTAAACCCAGAAAGGGACATGCCCGACGAGGCCTTTAGGATACACGGTTTGTCCGAGGGATTTTTGGAGGATTATCCGACTTTTGCGCAAGCCGCAGATGAATTTTGTGAGTTTATTGGGGATGCGCCGCTCGTCATTCACAATGCCGCTTTTGATATAGGTTTTATTAATGCGGAGCTCGTTCGCCTCGGTCGGCCAGCCATTCACATTAGCCGCGCCATAGATACGGTTCAATTGGCACGTAAAAAGTTTCCCGGCGCACCGGTTAGCTTAGACGCTCTGTGTCGTAGATTCGGAGTAGATAATCAAGCTCGCACTCAACATGGTGCGTTGCTAGATGCAGGCCTTCTTGCGGGTGTTTATTTGGAATTGGTTGGAGGACGTCAGCAAGATCTGGCGCTTAGAGCAGACAAAGCCGTTGTGCCACTTGCGGTCGAAAAAATAGATCGACCATTTCTTACGCCTCGCAAGCATGAACACACTTCCGAAGAGCGTATAGCTCATGCTGCCTTAGTCGACGAACTTACTGAACCGGTTTGGCGACGTTAGCAATCATCGTTTTTGTTATTTTCGTCTTCGTCTTGTGCGACAGCAATTCCTTGGGCGTACATATCGAGAAAATCAACCGGCGCCATTAGCAGCGGTGGGAAGCCCCCCTCTCGAACAACGTTCGATAAGATCTGTCTGGCAAATGGAAAAAGAAGACGCGGTGTTTCAATGAATAGAAGTGGCTGGATTACTTCGTCTTCGACATCGCCCACGACCACATGAGCACCATATTGAAGCTCTGCTATGAAGACGGCCTGCCCCTCATGTTCTGCGCGCGCATTCAGATACAAAATTACTTCGAAACGTCGGTCGCCCAAGGGGGCGGCGTTGGCGTTAACCTGTATCGAGATTTGCGGGGTTGCGTCCGCCTCAACTAAAAACTGAGGGGATTGCGGGTTTTCGAAGGAAAGGTCCTTTATGTATTGATGCGTAATGTCAATTGGCGGGGTAGAAAGGAGGGTTTGGTCTTCTTTCGCTTCGCCATTAGTGCCCTCTTGTGTTGTATCCGCCATAGTTCACCTCTATTGGTAAAATTCCGCGCTGGCTAACACGGATTGCAGCTATAAACAACTGTTCCGCCCCCCGGGTGCGCGGTTTTAGGGTCAAAAGCAACAACGTCACAATTCTGTGCACGAATATTTGTGAGGCCTAGAATAAATCCCCAATGTGTAACGAAAATTGACTTATCGTTAAAGCTTTCCTTGCAGTTTTTACGGAATAGTGCACATCGGCGGTCGAGAGAATCCAAATCCTCATTGCCTGGATGCCACCACGTTTCCTCATTTAAATTCAAAAAATCGATATGAGGAAAATCGTGACGTAGTTGGGTGGTGGGGCTCCCAATATCACAACGGAATACGGCGCGTTCGGCAATAAGCGGTGTCACCGTAATTGGAAGCTTCAGCTGCGCCGCTATAATTGATGAGGTTTCTAAAGTTCGCCGATAGGGACTCGAAACGATTTGGTCGGCGGCAAAGTGTGTCAGCTGATTCGCGGCATCATTAGCCTGAGTGCGCCCCTTTTCAGTTAGTTTTGGGTCGCGAATGCCCGGGTCTTGGCGCGTCTTACCATAAATTACGTTAAATTCTGATTGTCCGTGTCGAAGAAGCAGCATGATCTACGTTTTTAAATGCCCGAATGTTAGACAACCCATTATTATCGTCGCGCATCATGGATTGAATGGGTTGATTTGTTCTTGTTGGCAGATGAATTATTTACTTCATGAAATTCCCCGTCAATAACAGGCGCCGGCCCAGCGTCGCAAGATGGGTCATTGCCTGAGGAATGGTCGTCTCCTCTCGTACCACCCATCCAGATTGATGTGCGTCCGCTGTTCACAAAATGTCGAAAAACAAGCACGCCAAGAAAGTGCCTGAAGGGGGAGACTAGCAGTGCGAAGCCAATCAAGTCCGTTAAGAAACCAGGAGTTAAAAGTAGAGCGCCTGCCACCAGCAAGCAGATTCCTGTTGCTACCTCTTCCACTGGAAGCTTATGGCGCCGCAGTGCCGCTTCCGCGCGGCGTAACGCACTCATTCCTTGCTGCCGAAGCAAAGCTGTTCCAATAATCGCTGTCAAAACAACGACTGAAAGCGTAGCCCAAAAACCAATTAAATTACCAGCTTCAATGAAAATTGCGATTTCAGCAATTGGTAATGTTATAAAAAGTAAAAGAATTAGGCGGGCCATACTTGTCCTTTGGTGACTGTAGCCGTATGTAATTACTTAAAGGTTCGTTTCAAAAAGGGTTGCGACGGTTGCGTCAGTTTCTCCCTTAACTTAAGGTCGGGGCAAGGTTGGCGCAAGGAACTAGAGATTTTTGCGCTTTCAGGGCGAACCATAGAAAGGAAAAGAAGGAAGCGATGGGCGGCGATTATATCGATGTCATAATTTTTGCGGCAATAGCGGCCTTTTTGGTTTTACGCCTAGTAAGCGTGCTTGGAAAGCGAACTGGTGAAGAACGTCCACGTGATCCGTTTGGAATGGCAAGAGGTAGCGACATGGCTCGTGGCAATGAAAACACGCCCGAAAATGTTGTGCCGCTTCCAGGTGCAGATTTATCTGAAACGCCGCCTGAAGTCGAGACGCCGCTGGAAGCTGCGCTCAAAAGAATATCGGAACTGGATAACCGCTTTGATCCGCTAGAATTTTCGAATGGGGCGCGTAGTGCGTTTGAAATGGTAATCACTGCGTTTGCGCTGGGAGACACCAACGCCCTGAGCGCGCTCGTAAGTAATGCAGTGTTCGCTAATTTCGAAAATGCGATTAAACAGCGAGAACGAGCGGGCGAGACGCAAGAGATTTCGGTGATTGGTGTCGACAAAGCAGATATTATTGAGGCCAGCCTTGCTCACACAGTTGCGCAAATCACCACAAAATTTGTCAGCCAACAAATCAGTGTCACGCGCAACGAAGCCGGTGATGTGATCGAAGGCGATCCAGACGCCGTCAATGAGGTAACTGATATTTGGACATTTTCTCGTGATTTGCGGTCGAAAGACCCCAATTGGAAGTTGGTGGAAACGCGCAGCTCAAATTAGTTCGGGTTAGGTGTCTTGATTTTAAAACACTGCGTAATTCGGACCTGTCTTTTAATCTTATCGTGGGCGGCGGCGAGCTGCGCCCCGGAACAGGAAACTATCAAAAGCTTTCGTATAGAGCCGGTTGAGTTCTCGGCCCTACCTGGGTGGCGTACTGATAACCAAGCCGCGGCTCTGCCGGCGCTTCGTGCGTCTTGTCGGAAATTGTTGAAACGCCAGGCCGCTGCTGCCGTCGGCACTGCTTGGATTGGGCTCTCGGGTGATAATTGGCGTAGGCCCTGCCGAGAAATGCCTGAGGACTCGGCTAGTACAGTGGCTGCGCGCGCGTTTTTTCAGGAGTGGTTTAGGCCATACAAAGTTTCGGGTTTAGAGGGTAGTGAGGGTTTGTTTACCGGTTATTTTGAACCTGAGTTGACCGGCAGCCGCCGCCGTCAAAATACTTTGCAAGTGCCGGTTTATCGAGTTCCTCGCGATCTTGTTACGGTTGATTTGGGGCAGTTTGATAGAAAGCTAAAAGGCAGACGCATTGTTGGCCGGGTGGTCGGGCAGAACCTTATGCCTTATTACAAACGCGGCAGCATTGTTGACGGTGCGTTGAAGGGGCAAGGTTTGGAATTGATCTGGGCAGACGACACCATTGACTTGTTTCTTATGCATATTCAAGGGTCGGGGCGTGTAAGTTTGCGTGACGGTAGCGTCATGCGGGTCGGCTTCGCTGGACATAATGGCCATCTTTATCGGTCAATCGGGCGACTGCTTATTCAGCGTGGTGAGCTGAATCCTGGAAAGGCGTCATGGTCGCATATCCGACAATGGATCGAAAGTCATCCTAGAGAAGCTCGTGCACTACTTTCTGAAAATCCGCGTTATATTTTTTTCCGCCAAATGGATGGTAAGGGCCCAATAGGTGCACAAGGGGTGGAGCTGACGCCCGGGCGTAGTCTTGCTGTGGATCGAAGTTATATTCCCTTTGGTACTCCCGTCTGGTTGTCTACACAGTGGCCTGCCGACCCTAGTCGGCCGCTGGAACGTCTCATGGTAGCCCAAGATACGGGGGCGGCGATCAAGGGACCGGTGCGGGGCGATTTTTTTTGGGGTCATGGTGAAGAAGCGCTTCGCCTCGCAGGAAATATGAAAAGTCGTGGAGTATATTTTGTACTGCTGCCTAAGTCGGCTTATTGACCTTGGCAGAACATTCCCTGGTAAGGTGGGTTCATGAGGAACGCCTTGGACAAAATGAATGACCGGCCTCTTGTGGGGGGCATGGCTCGAGGCGTTTGCACATTATAATAGTTGGGAAAAATGGCTCCTAATCGTAAGAAATCAATTAGTGACGATGGTAAAGAACTCTGGAGACGTGTTTCACGAAGCGTTACGCCTCTTCAAAGGGGTCGGCAGGCTTTTGAATCCGAATCCAACGATGAAAAGCTTTTTGCTGAGTCTATAGAAAAAGCTGATGCCAATAGGCTCCGCAGAGTTGCGCCGGTTTGCATGCCCGCTCCAAAGGCAAAACAAACGCCACCGCCTTTATCACACGGGATCGTTGCAGGGTTAGACAAACGCTCCGGCGAACGCTTGCGCAGAGGCAAACTTCCTATTGAGGCCCGTATCGATCTCCACGGTATGAACCAGATGGAAGCCCATCGGGCGTTAGTTGATTTTATCGATCGCCAGCAAGCTGCCGGGAAACGATGTGTTAGCATTATAACTGGAAAAGGTATTTACCGTGGCGGTGTTGGCATATTAAGGGAAGCTGTTCCTCGTTGGCTAAATGAGCCCAGTATTCGCAGACATATCCTTGCTTTCTCGCACGCGCAACCCAAAGATGGCGGTACTGGCGCACTTTACGTCTTGCTGCGCCGAACACGCTAGTTTTGTAGATTATAAATAGAACTAGTTATCTACTCTGGCAAAAAAATAAGCCGTACTTTAAAGGTCACCGTTTGGAAAAACACGCGAGATGCGTGCCGAAAAAGCTGTAACGCTTACTTATATGCAAAATCTTGCTTGGTTGTCGGCGCCACGTGTGGTGGTCGATACAAGTGGTTTAACGTCTCGCGCAACTGAGTTAGCGAACTTGTTTGCCGAGCATAATGCCACGTTTACAGAAAACGAAATAGAATCGTTGCTAGATTTTTTGAAGCTTAAAATTCAGCCCAAAAAACATATCAAATAATCCCTTCAATTGGACTGGAAACTCATAAAATAAACCTGGAAAGATCTGCGTCTTTTGCGAGATCCTCAACGCGTGCGCGAACGTAGTCCTTATCAATAATGATTTTCTCTCCGCCCTTATCTGTAGCACTAAAGCTGATCTCTTCGAGAAGCTTTTCCATTACAGTGTGAAGGCGTCTGGCACCAATATTTTCTACATTGTCATTAATTTCAGCAGCAAGCGTTGCGAGTTCGTCAATGGCTTCGTCACTGAAACTTAACGTGACTTTTTCGGTCTTCAGCAGCGCTATGTATTGGCGGATTAAGCTATTTTCGGGCTCCCGTAGAATGCGTTCGAAATCTTCTCTTGTCAGTGCCGATAGTTCCACGCGGATTGGCAATCGGCCCTGCAATTCAGGCAAGAGATCAGACGGTTTTGCGATATGAAAGGCACCAGAGGCAATGAACAAAATATGGTCAGTATTGATCGATCCATGTTTTGTAGAAACCGTGGTGCCCTCTATAAGCGGTAACAGGTCTCGCTGGACACCCTCGCGGCTAACGTCGGCACCATGTCGGTCGGATCGAGCGCAAACTTTGTCAATTTCGTCGAGAAATACGATGCCATTTTGGGCAACATTATCAAGCGATTCACGGACAATCCTATCCTCGTCTACCAGCTTGTCGCTCTCTTCATCTACGAGGACCTTATAAGACTCTGAAACTGTCATCCGTTGTGTGCGTGTCCGCTCCCCGAATGCTTTGCCCATAATATCATTCAGGTTTATCATTCCCATTTGTGTGCCGGGCATGCCAGGAATGTCTAAGGTGGGCATCCCAGAGCTTCCATGATCAAGAAGCTCTAGTTCAATCTCTCGATCATCTAGCTCACCGCCACGGAGTTTTTCACGAAAAGAATCGCGCGTTTTTTGGCTCGCCGTATCTCCGACAAGTGCGTCCAAAACCCGCTCTTCAGCCATTAACTCTGCTTTGGCAACCACTTCGCTTCGATGTAATTCGCGAGTCATGTGAATGGCGTTGTCCGCCAAATCTCGAATAATTTGCTCCACATCGCGGCCCACATACCCGACTTCGGTAAACTTTGTTGCCTCGACTTTCAGAAATGGAGCTTGCGCAAGTTTTGCTAGGCGTCGTGCTATCTCGGTTTTGCCAACACCAGTAGGCCCAATCATCAGAATATTTTTCGGTAAAATCTCGTCGCGCATGTTTTCAGGCACTTGCTGTCGGCGCCAGCGATTGCGTAATGCGACTGCAACTGCACGCTTGGCTTCATTTTGGCCAACGATGTATCTATCTAATTCGGATACGGTTTCTCGGGGTGTTAATGCACTCATAGCTTTTCGACAGTGACGTTATTGTTTGTATAGACGCAAATATCGGCCGCAATACTCAGGGCTGTCCGAGCAATATCCTCGGCACTTAAGTCGCTTGCCAAGACGAGCCCACGTGCAGCGGCAAGCGCGAATGGTCCGCCAGAGCCGATGCCAATAAGCCCGTCTTCGGGTTCCAGGACGTCACCATTGCCCGTTAAGGTTAACGAAACAGACTTGTCGGCCACCGCCATCATGGCCTCAAGGCGTCGTAGATAGCGATCCGTTCGCCAATCCTTAGCAAGCTCAACGCAAGCTCGTGTCAGCTGGTTTGGGTATTGCTCGAGTTTTGCTTCGAGGCGCTCGAACAAGGTGAATGCGTCTGCTGTAGCACCGGCAAACCCCGCTATTACCTTACCTTCGCCTAGTTGTCGTACCTTTCTCGCATTTGCCTTGATAATTGTTGGGCCAAAACTTACTTGGCCGTCGCCGGCTATTACGACTTCATCGTTTCGGCGCACCGCTAGAATGGTGGTTCCATGCAAAGCTGTTTCTTCTGCCATGATTTGGCTCTCCCAAATGCTGGTTTTGCCCAGCCGCTGCTACCATGTGGCAATTATTACTCTCGGATCAAGACCAACTTTAAGAAACTTAACTTGTTCGCTCTGATGTGACCCTGCTAGAAACAGGCTGACTTTTGTCTTAGGGCAGAGGGAAGGGTAAGGATTTTGTCATGCGCACAGCAGTGGTAGAACGCAATACTAACGAAACGCAGATTTCCGTTGACATCAATCTCGACGGGAACGGTTGTTATGATGTTTCGACCGGCATCGGATTTCTGGACCATATGTTGGAGCAGCTATCGCGGCATAGCCTGATCGACCTCAAAGTGAAGGCGACCGGGGATCTGCACATCGATTTTCATCACACCACGGAAGATAGTGGATATGCGGTTGGTGAGGCGGTCGCGCAAGCACTAGGTGACCGCAAGGGTATAAACAGGTATGGCAGTTTTTTTATTCCTATGGACGAAACGTTGACGCGGGTCGCACTTGATTGCTCGAACCGACCTTATTTGATTTGGCGGGTTGATATGCCGGCGCCCAAGCTTGGTGATATGGACAGTGAATTGTTTAAGGAATGGTTTCAGGCTTTTGCTCAGTCTGCAGGCATTACACTGCATGTGGAAAACATTTATGGCGAAAATACGCACCATATTGTCGAGTCCTGTTACAAAGGATTGGCGCGGGCTTTAAAGCAGGCAATCGATATAGACCCTCGCCAGGCTGATTCGATACCTTCGACTAAAGGCGTGCTCGGTGGGTCTTTATAAGATTTTGCACGCACCTCAGCCTGCGATAGCGTTTAACCGGAAGACGGAACCAATTTTCTCATGACCGTAGCGATTATTGACTATGGCTCTGGCAATTTGCATTCGGCAGCGAAAGCTTTCGAACGCCAAGCGAGTGAGAAAGTTTTAGTCACCGCGTCCCCTGAGGAGGTTCTTGGGGCAGATCGCATCGTATTGCCTGGGGTGGGCGCTTTCGATGATTGTAAAAAAGGGCTGGCCGCGGTCGATGGTTTAATGGAGGCGTTGGAATATGCGGTTATAAAAAAAGCGAAGCCGTTTATGGGCATTTGTGTAGGTATGCAATTGATGGCCACAACTGGCCTGGAGCACGGCACGCACGATGGTTTTGGGTGGGTCGCTGGAACGGTTAGGCCGATCTGCCCTACAGATACAACATTTAAAATCCCCCACATGGGCTGGAACGAATTGTTAATGCGGACTCCCCACCCCGTGCTGAAGAACCTACCGCCGAACCCGGACGTCTATTTTATACACAGTTTTCATTTCCAGCCTGATAATATGACGGATCTTATAGCCGTAACAGAATATAGCTGTAATGTGACGGCCGCTGTTGGACGTGAGAATATGATTGGGACACAATTTCACCCAGAGAAAAGCCAACGGATTGGACTGAAGGTTATTTCTAATTTTTTGAATTGGCGGCCGTAGGGCAGCAAAAATGGTGGAACCTAAAAAATCCAAAGTAAAGCCTATATCGACCGGCGCCTTAAAAGAATTGGCACCCAACATGTTGGTCGAACGGGTCATGGAACTTAGTGAGCCGGATTTGCAGGATCTATGCGAAGCCACCGAGAAGTCTATTGTCGCCGGCGGTGGTTTCGGTTGGCTTGTTCCACCATCTCGCGGCGGCCTCGAAAATTATTGGCGTGGTGTTATGTTGGTGCCGGAACGTTCTTTATTTATTGGCCGGGTGGATGGGGTTGTGGCCGGTTCGACTCAGTTAGTGCGGCCAACTCGAAACAATGAAGTTAGGTCAAGGGCTGCAACATTAACGATGAATTTCGTAGCGCCGTGGGCACGGGGCCATGGTTTGGCGCGGGCACTGGCGGTGGCGGTGGAAGAGGCAGCCGCGGACGAAAATTTTCAGGTGCTTAATTTAGATGTACGTGAAACCCAGGAGGCGGCAATTGCTTTTTTCGAAGGCCGTGGCTTTGAGCGGTGGGGCGTACATCCTCGATACGCTATGGTAGATGGGGAATGGATCGCCGGCTTTCACTATTTTAAAGACCTCAACAAAGTATAGAAAAAAGTATAGAAAAAGATGATTATCTATCCTGCTATTGACTTAAAAGACGGAGAATGCGTCCGACTTCAACAGGGTAATATGGATCGTGTCACGGTGTTCAATAACGACCCCGCATCCCAAGCCCAGGCCTTTGAGGCGGCTGGGGCGACATGGTTGCATATTGTAGATCTCAACGGTGCGTTTGAGGGCCGGCCAGTAAACGGTGAAGCTGTTGAGAGAATCATTGATGCGGTTAAAATACCTGTTCAGCTGGGTGGCGGTATTCGCACCGAAAAAGGTATCGAAGGCTGGCTCAACAGGGGGGTTGCTCGGGTTATACTTGGCACTGTTGCTTTAAAAGATCCTGGGCTAGTCCGGCTCGCTTGTGATCGCTTTTCCGGAAGAATAGCGGTTGGCGTTGATGCGAAAGACGGCATGGTTGCTGTCGAGGGATGGGCTGAGGTTTCCACGGTCACGGCATTAGAGCTTGCCAGCCAATTTGAGGACTGCGGGGCTACGGCGATTATTTATACGGACATTGGGCGCGATGGTGTTCTAAGGGGCCCTAATATTGAAGCGACAGTTAGGCTGGCGCGCAGCTTGCAGACGCCGGTTATAGCGAGTGGTGGCATTTCCGATGGTGAAGATATTAAATCCTTAGCGGCGATGAATTCCATTGCTGGCGCAATTGTCGGAAGGGCACTGTATGACGGTCGCGTAAGTATGGCGGAGGCGATCGCGGCGGGCCAAGGAAAACTCGATGTTTAAACCATGCTGAAAATCAGGATAATTCCCTGCTTGGACGTGCATGCCGGGCGGGTTGTCAAAGGCGTTCAGTTCGTTGATTTAATCGATGCTGGTGATCCGGTAGAACAGGCTAAAGTTTATGACGCGGCTGGCGCGGACGAGTTGTGTTTTCTCGATATCACTGCCTCCCATGAAAATCGCGACACGATTTATCAAGTTGTCGCGGGCACATCGGAACAATGTTTTATGCCACTCACGGTTGGGGGTGGCGTGCGTCAGACTGAAGATATTCGAGAACTTTTATTGGCCGGCGCGGATAAGGTTTCGATTAATACTGCAGCGGTTCATAACCCGGAATTTGTGGGTGAGGCGGCGGAGCGCTTCGGTTCTCAGTGTATCGTTGTTGCTATCGACGCCAAGCAAACTGGTCCCGGGAAATGGGAAATATTCACTCACGGTGGCCGCAAGGCGACTGGGATTGATGCGGTAAAATGGGCCCAGAATATGGCTGATCGAGGTGCGGGAGAAATCTTGCTTACCTCTATGGACCGTGATGGCACGAGAGAAGGTTTTGATAATGCGTTGACCCGAACCGTAGCCGATTCCGTTCATATTCCAGTGATCGCGAGTGGTGGTGTAGGCACTTTAGGTCATTTGGTGGATGGCATCCGGGAAGGTCACGCATCTGCGGTTTTGGCTGCATCGATTTTTCACTTCGGCGAATTCACCATTGGGGATACAAAAAAGCACTTGGCGGCTTGCGGAATTGCGGTACGCTCTTGACCATTGCAGCATCTTATTCTGGCCTAAGCGGGCAGAAACCTGAAGAGTGATAATATAAGCGAGTAACGTTGAGACCTGGATAATCGTTTCGATACTATGGAAAGTTGGAGTGGCAATCGCAGCTATGCGGGTGACTTAAAAATGGCGGCGAAAAAATTACAGGTTTGTTTTATCCCCTCCTTGATTCATTTTACTGTCAAGACCTGAAGCCGGGGAAAGTATGGCAAGCGCTGGGTGAACGTCTTAAAGGATAATTGGGATGGCTTACGACAACGGTAATATATTTGCTAAAATTCTTAGCGGTGAAATTCCTTGCGACATAGTGGCGGAAAATGAACATGCGTTGGCGTTTAGGGACATTAATCCGCAGGCGCCGGTGCACGTGTTGGTAATTCCCAAAGGGAAATATGAATCCGCAACAGATTTTGGTGCCGAAGCAACCGAAACGGAGCAAGCCGCTTTATGCCGCCTTATCAGTCACGTGGCTGAGGTTACTGACATTCATAAGGATGGCTATCGGCTAATTGCGAATACCAACAGGAACGGTCATCAAGAGGTACCTCATTACCATGTTCACATTTTAGGTGGTGGGGATTTAGGCAGGATTTTACCTTAGGTACCTACCGGATTATCATCAGTACTTTTTCTTCAGTGCGGCGATCTCTGTACGAAGGACTTTTAATTCATCCAGAATGTCGTCATTGGATTTTTCCGACTCGCGGTCAGCGCGCTGAACATCGTCCATGGCATTAACTATGATTGCGATAAATAAGTTCAGAACTGCAAATGACGTGCACAGGATAAAAGGTATGAAAAATAACCAAGCTAGCGGGAATTTTTCCATCACTGGCCGCGCAATCCCCATGGACCATGATTCAAGTGTCATAATTTGAAAGAGCGAAAACAGAGAATCTCCAATTGTACCAAACCAGTCCTGGAATTGTTCACCGAAAAGCACCGTTGCCATAACAGCGCCAACATAGAAAACTAGTGATAATAACGCTATGACCGACATCAATCCGGGAATGGCGCTTATTAACGCATTAATAACCAAGCGCATGGACGGGACCACAGATATAAGCCGAAAAGCCCTGACGATGCGCAGTGCGCGCAAGACTGAAGCTCCTTCACCGAATGGCAAAAGTGTTACCGTTACAATAATAAAGTCAAATACGTTCCACCCGTTTTTGAAAAAACTCAGCCGGTATACTATTAGCTTTATGGAAAGCTCTATGACAAAAATAATAACAGCAGCTTGATCCAACAAGTGGAGCCAGTATCCCCCGTGCTGCATGGCAACTTTGGATGTCTCTAAACCTAAGACAAGGGCATTGCAGATTATGACGCCGAGAATAAAATTGGAGGTAGCCTTAGACTCTATAAATCGCTGGAGGTTTGCGATGAATTTCGAATAGGCATCGCTAGCGTTCTGCGTAGTCATAAATCTAAGTCCCTGTCCGGAACTTGGGCCGGATTGCTTTCAGACACACCAAAATATCGAGAATTATATTTGTCGCAAGCGTAAATTTACGCCCTACCTTCAGACTCCTTTGACCTAAAAATTAATCTTACGGGTACGAGCTGCGTACAGTGTTAGCTTGGCTTATGGACATAAATATGTTATTCTTCAGAGGCTTAGTAGGTATTTTTTGCCTAGCAGCTCTTTGGTGGACCAAGGTGAGTGATGCATTGTGAGTACGATCAGCGGATTTGGCGCTGATACCAATAAGTTTTTTGGTACGTTGCCAACAAATCCTGGCAGTTTATTTTCGGTTTTACCAGACGCCGCCGCCTCGCGTGGTCTCCAGTCGGCTGCGCGGGCGAGTGCTGTTGCCGCCAGAAACCGAACCGCAGATATCGAAACCAGGCAATTACAAAGCAAAGCGCGCACCGCGAAGCGTGAAGCCCAAGATCTCAGTCGCATTACCGCGCGCCTTGATCGAGTAGTCAGAACGGTTGAGAAGGCAGTCGAGAGGCTCGGTGAAATCAAAACCAATATCACCGACATGCGACGCCAGGTGGTCACCGCGAAGGGAGATAGTGTTCCGACTAGCGAGAGGCGCGTATTTGCAGACCGGTTTGATCAAATTTTGGGTAAACTTAACCTTCGAATTAAGACGGCCGGTTTTATTGGTACAAACCTTATTGGTACCTCGGTTCGCGACGATTTTGAACCAGATGAAATTACCTTTCAGACAAAGCCCGACAGTCTCGAAAAAAAAACTATATCGGGTCTTTTCTCGCAAAACGACTTTTTCATAACTGATTCGAATGGTGATAAATTTTATCCAGATATATTCGGTTCAATCCTAACGAAGTTTCCCAATCCCAATGAAGAAACTGGTGAGCTTGTTAGTACTAACGATACGGTAGTTTTTGATGAAAGTAGCGGCGCTGTATCAATGACTCGTCCTGGTTCTGGAACCCCCTACTTGGATGGCACTGTTACCCGCAAGGGGCTCGGAGTTTTGAATACTTTTCTTTACAATAATTTTGAGGATGATTCGAGCCTCGACCGGGCACTATCGGACGTAGATAATGCGTCGTCAAAAATTCGATTCAATATAGGATTTCTCGAAGGCGAGCTCGCGAAAGCACGAGCAGCGCAAATTTTTGTGGAGGGCCAAATTAAAGAAAAAAACAAATTTGCAGCCGGCGTGGAAGCGCAAGCTTTTGGCGATGAGAGGCGCGCGGCACTCGAGGCCGAGCGGCAAGATATTCTATTTTCTGCAGCTTTCCAGGGTACCCTTGGATTCAATCGTCAGGCTGGCCTTTTAGCTTTGACGGGGCCAGCTATATTTAACTTCTCTGTTTAGTGCGCGGCGTTTTAGACCGATGTTTCTTGTATCGGCTCTCGATTGCATCCCAAATCTTTTCCTCGATCTGCCCTTCATCAAAGCCGTTGATTTCCTGAATCCCGGTGGGTGATGTAACGTTGATTTCGGTTAGGTAATCGCCGATAACGTCGATACCAACGAATATTAGCCCTTTCTCTTTCAGAGTCGGCCCGATTTCTCGACATATCTCCCGATCACGCTCCGTCAGTTCAGTTTTTCCGCCGGACCCGCCGGCATGAAAATTTGCCCTTGCTTCGCCAGGCAGTGGTACGCGGTTTACCGCGCCAGCAGGTTCGCCATCAACCAAAATTATTCTTTTGTCACCGGCGCGAATTTCCGGGAGGTAACGCTGCGCTATAATGGGTTCGTGATTAATTGTTTGAAACATTTCTATGAGCGCACTCAAATTTTCGTTGTTTGGATCGACATGAAAAACGCCAGCACCGCCATTACCAAAAAGCGGTTTTATTATGATGTCCTTGTATTTTGCCCGAAAAGCAACAATCTCTTCCAAGTTGTTTGTAATCAGAGTTGGTGGCATCAAATCGCTAAAAAGGGTCACAAACAGCTTTTCCGGGGCATTACGTACTTCGACCGGGTCGTTCACTACCAATGTTTTAGGATGCACATGTTCCAATAAATGTGTGGCAGTGATGTAGGCCATATTGAAGGGCGGGTCTTGCCGCATAAGGACGACGTCCACGGTTGCCAAATCGAGATACTCCGCATCACCCAGAGTAAAATGGTCGTTCCTTTTGCGTTGGACTGTTAGGGCGCGCGCTTTGGCGTACAATCGGTTGTGCCGAAGTGACAAATCCGTTGGCAGGTAGTGGTAAAGTCTATGGCCGCGGGTTTGTGCTTCTAAAGCAAGTACAAAAGTGCTGTCGCCATCAATATCGATGTTTTCGATGGGATCCATTTGTATGGCGCAGGCAAGGCTCATTTTTCCCCCGTGAATACTTGGTTTTAAACTGATTACGGTTTATGTCTCCTAATCAGAGACATATATTTATATCAGCAGACAGGCTCTACTCGCGACTAATTAAGTTGTTTACTGAGATTTTTGATTAACGCGGTAGCGCGAATTCTCTGGCTTTTATCATCTTCGAGCACAAGATACTCATTCAAAGCTTTTGTGGCTGCGTTTAGATTACCAAGATCCGCATTCAGCATACCAGATTCCCACCAAAGCGATTTTACGTTCGGCGCAAATAGTAGCATGTTATCTAGGGTGCAAAGGGCTGCACTAGCGTCACGCTTTTGCATGTGGCGAAATTTAATATTGTTTTGCAGCCGCAGCAGTATCTCGCGGTCGCTGACTCGGGCATAGTCCGCTGGTGTTAACTCCCGATCGCTGCCAGCTATGGTTTTTATCAATTCCCGCAAATCGCCCGCATTAAGCAGCTTGCCGCAGTTGAAAGGGTCCATGATAACCCGCTCGCCATTATCGTCTAGCTGGATGAGGAAATGGCCAGGAAAGGCGAGGCCATGCATTGTCCAGCCCATTTTTCTCCCAACATGAATGTAGAGAATACCAAGAGCAATTGGCAAACCGCGGCGTCGATCAATGACGTGCATCAAATTTGCGTTTTGCAAACTGTCATAGGTTAATCGATCGCCTTCATATCGATTCTCCCCAGCGATGATCCTTTGTAGGACGCTGGCTCGGGATAGTGCAGTCGAATCGCTGGGCTGGACTGAAGCGCGTGTTGCGTGCGTGAGGTCTTTCAAATGTTCCTGATAATGATCGAGTGCTGCCCGCGGGCGATCAAAAGCGGCCAAAGCAAGTGCTCCTCCGGCAAGATCAAAACCGTTATCCGGCCCAGACCCGATGTCAATCAAAGTAGATTTATTTTGGCGGCTTGTCATTTAATGATTTTTGACCTTAACGTAACTAACAATACGTCTTACGTAGGCAATGTCTCGTGCATAGGCTAATACGCGCTCTAATTCACTGCCATTGCGTGCAATTCCCATCAAATAGATATTTTTATTAACGGTATCGATTGAGTAATTGACCGCTCTAATTTCCCTGTCGAATGTAATTTTCACCCTCAGGGTGCTAGAAATCCAGCGATCTCGGGCAACATCTGCTAAGGTTGAATTGTCCATCACCTGTATTTCGTTCACCACTTCACGCACACCGTTTGCTCTCCACGCTATTTTCACAGCTTCGATGCGGCTATCCGGTTTGGTTACCGATCCGGTTAAAAAGACCTGCCCCTCTTTCACTGTAACCCGGACATCGACAAAGAGTTCGGTGGAGAAATTAAAAAAGTTTCCCTTTATTTGAGCTTTTGTAGTTGCGTCATTAACGACAGTGCTAAAAGTTCTTTCTTCCATCGCGGCAGACCCCACTTCGGCGCTTGCGCCGATGGCCACGCTCGCTGGGCTGCAGCTGCTCGCTTGCCCTAAAGCAAGGACTAAAAGTGGCGCGAAATAAAAAAATTTATTCAGGCCCAATTTTGTTTCTCCAATTTGGATCAAATCTTTTCTATTCGTAATTGCTAGGTCGCTAGGACCCTTTTCTTCGCGAGGCTAAAATGGTGGGGCAATTAAGACTTTGGTATAACGGACGCAATAAAGGGTTAAAGTAGTTTTTTGGAAAAATCCCTTGGTAGTTTTGACGATACCGCAGCTGCAGTTGAGAAAATGAGTGATTGCCAATGTTTCAGCGACGCTTGCTGGTTTCCTGGGTTCTTTGCGCGAGGTTTTATTCGGGATCATCTTCACACCGCAGTTTCAAAGCGCGTTGATATATTTCCCTCCGCGGCAGCCCCAAAGCACCTGAGACGTATTCGGCGGCAGATTTAACGCCTAATTCTGCTAACGCGGAGGTAATCTCCGCATCAATCAATTCACGGCTAGGTGGCACCTTTTGCGATGGTGGGTCGATGATTACAACAATTTCTCCTTTTGGTGTTGGCCTCGCGCCGTAAAACTCAACCAGCGTTGCTAGCGTACCGCGCTGTATTTCCTCGAATTTCTTGGTCAGCTCACGGGCGACAGCCGCTTCGCGATCTCCGAATACGGTTTCCATATCTCTTAAGGACCGGGCGAGACGTTTCGCAGATTCGAAAAAAATTAAGCTTGTTGGGCAAGCGATAAATTCCTGAAAAAAGGTTTGACGAGCTTTCTGCCGTGGGGGCGGAAATCCGGCAAATAAAAACCGATCAGTTGCGAGGCCTGCCGCTACAATTCCTGTTATTGGGGCGCTAGGGCCCGGCAGGACTGTCAGGGGAAAGCCCGAATCGATTACTGACCGAACTAATTTGAATCCAGGGTCGGATACTAACGGTGTGCCCGCATCGCTAACTAAAGCTATGCTTTTGCCGTTTTTTATTTGTTTCAACAATCGTGGTTTTATTTGTTGGGCGTTGTGCTCATGATAGGCAGCCATTGGCGTTTTTATTTCGTAGGCATTCAACAACCGTGAGGTGATGCGAGTATCCTCGCAGGCGATTAGATTGACGCCGCCCAAGACATCCAGAGCGCGAAGTGTTATATCTCGCAGGTTTCCAATCGGCGTAGGAACGATAAATAATCCAGGACCCGGTTTACTTGCCGCCGTTCGATGATTACCTTCTGACATGTGAAATAGCCCCAACCTAATTAAGGAACGGCTCAACCCGTGTTTTTGCGTCTAGCCTGTTTTTTTGGCCCTATTGGTCTGTTATGTGGACAGTGCCTTACGACTGGCCTTTTGTTTGCTCTTTCTAGTACAACATTTGTCCAACTCAAAACCAACAGTGCACTTGCTGCAGATACGGTTGTCCAAAACGTGGCGGCTGGACGAACCGCGCAATATACGCCTGCGGTGCCTATACAATCGGCGCCGGGAACCATTCCCGCGCCTTCATCGCGGACCAAAATTTTACTGAGCCCACACGTTAGACGTTCGGATAACACAAAGATTGGCCTATTGTTACCGCTCACTGGACCGCAGGCTGTCCTCGGTCAAGGCATGCTAGACGGAGCGCAACTGGCTCTATTCGAAATGGCGACGGAGCAGTTTACGCTCTACCCGTTTGATACAAATGGTACACCCAGCGGAGCGAGGGCCGCTGCAGAAGCGGCAATCCGAAGTGGCGTTTCTCTAGTATTGGGCCCGTTATTGGCCAGTTCGGTGCGTGCCGCTGCGCCGGTTGCCGCCCATGTCGGGGTAAATATGATCGCCTTTTCTAATTCTCGTGAGGTGGCAGGGGATAATGTTTTCATTATGGGCTTTGTACCCCGCCAACAGGTGATTACGGTTGTAGATTACGCGGCACGGCGTGGGATGCGGCGCCTGGCGTTGTTGGCGCCCGACAATTCCTATGGGCGGGCGGTTTTTCAAAGCCTTCAAAATGTAGCGGCAAGCCGAGGCGCCAAGGTTGTGAAATTTTCTTTCTATAAGCCAGGCGCAACGGACTTTAGTGATGAGATCAAAGCTATTTCGAATTATGATAAGCGCCGAGCTGCTCTTTTAAAACAACGCGCCTTATTGGAAAAGCGTGAAGATGAAGTTTCCCAACAGGCTCTGAAAAGATTAGAAAATCTGGATACGATTGGCGAAGTAGATTTCGACGCAATCCTTTTGCCTGATACAGGCTCTTCCATGAGTGTGTTGGCGGCACAGTTGGCGTTTTTTGATGTAGATCAACCAGCCGTTCGGTTTTTGGGCCTCAGGAATTGGGATCAAATCCCTAACATTGAACGTGAACCCGCGCTGCGGCGTGCTTGGTTTGCAGCCCCCTCTATGCGGGAAAGGCGGTTATTCGTTGATCGGTTTTCGCGAGCATTTGGCAAGCCACCTCCGCGGTTGGCGTCGCTCGCTTATGATGCAACGGCTTTAGCGGCGGTGCTCGCACGGTCCCCCGGTGGGCCAGATTTCTCCTGGCCCACCTTGACCAACGCCAATGGCTTTGACGGAGTTGATGGGTTGTTTCGGTTACGCGAAGACGGCGTTGCAGAACGCGCCTTTGCTGTTCTTGAGGTACGTGAAAAAGAATTTCGTACGCTTAATCCATCGGCCCGAACGTTCGAGCAATTTCGCCGTTAGCAAACTCGGTCAAGAAGTTTTGGCATAATTGCGTTCAAGCGTTGTCGCCCGGAGCGGGTCGCTTTGAGATGGTCGTGGGACTTTTTCATAAGCCCGGCGGAAATAAAATCTGCTAAGGCGTTTTCGTTGATTAGACTAGATAATGGCTGTCTGGTTTGGTTTTGCAGTGTGGCTAAGTCGATGCCGCGTCGAAGGCGCAGTCCCATCAATATCATCTCCTCGAACACCTCGGCCGAAGTCAGCGGTGTTTTCTCCTGTGTGCCGTGACTTTTAGCGACGACCTGTAGCCGCCAATTTTCTGGGTTTGCAATGCGCTTTACTGCTATTTTCTGATTGCCGTGCTGAATCCGCCCGTGGGCGCCAGGACCAATGCCAACATAGTCGCCGTATTGCCAATAGGTAAGGTTGTGGAGGCTTTCGCTACCAGGTTTTGCGTGGTTGGAAATTTCGTAGGCTGGCAGTCCAGCGTTCTCCATAATTACTTGTGTTTGCTCGAACTGCGTTGCCGAAACACTCTCACAAGGCATTTGCAGGTCCCCATCGCGCCATAACGCAAAAAATGCAGTGCCCCTCTCTATAGTGAGCTGATAAAGCGAAATATGGTCCCCAACATATTCGAGCGCCGCTGCGAGCTCATGCTCCCATGCAGCAAGTGATTGTTCCGGGCGGCAATAAATCAAGTCGAATGAATACTGTGAAAAAACTTTACGCGTTATGTCCAGTGCTGAAAGTGCCTCGCGGGCAGTATGCTTCCGCCCAAGGAATTTTAAGGCGCCGTCATTTAAGGACTGAATGCCCAGGGATAGGCGATTTACGCCGGCGTGATTGAAATCTTTCAAGTCACCGGTTTCTAACGAAGTTGGGTTCGCTTCAAGCGTCACTTCGACGTTTCTATCGACCTTCCAATATTTAAAGGCGTAATCCAGAATGTCGCTTACAGTGCCCGGCGCCATAAGCGAGGGGGTCCCGCCGCCGAAAAAAACACTGGTAATTCGCCTTTTAGGGTTTTCGTTTATTTCTGTTTGAAGTTCTTGTAGGAGCGCTGAGCGCCAAAGTGATTGATCTATAGAGTCGCGCACGTGGCTGTTGAAATCGCAGTAAGGGCATTTCGAAAGGCAAAAGGGCCAATGAACATAAAGTGCAAGATTATCAGTACTGTGATTTACTGCATTTTCAAGCATCGCTGAACTGATCTGCCGTGAATAGGCGAAATGCTTCGGCCCGATGGCTGATCTGATGTTTTTTTGGGGGATGCATCTCGCCAAAGGTTTCAGAAAACCTTTTTGGGCGGAACATCGGGTCATAGCCGAAACCCAATGTACCCTTTGGTGGCCATACGAGGGTGCCCTGAACCATGCCTTCATACGTGCGTATTTCGCCGCTGGGGAGTGCCAGCGCCAACACACATACAAAGTGAGCCTCTCTGCTGGCTTTTGGGCCTAGTTTTTTTTCAATTCGCGCCATGGCGGCGTCAAAATCTTTCTCTGGCCCGGCCCATCGGGCGGAGTAAACTCCTGGTGCGCCACCGAGAGCAGGCACCACAAGGCCGGAATCGTCGGCAAGAGCGGCTATGCCACTGCCTTCCGCGGCGGCAACGGCTTTGAGCTTTGCATTTTCCGAAAATGTGGTGCCGGTTTCTTCAGGTTCTGGCAAATTAAGGTCGGCAGCAGACTGGGTGCTCAGCTCAAATTGGCTCAGCAGATCCCGGATTTCGCTTACTTTTCCAGGATTATGGCTGGCTATTACCAGTCGATCGGTTAATAGTCGCTGTTTCATGCTCTTTGTCCGCATTTATAAGCCAAGGGCTTTATTTTGTTCGGCGCATAATTCACCAACGCCTTTTTCTGCTAAATCAAGCAATTCTTTGAATTGCGCGCGACTAAAAGGGTCCGCTTCCGCGGTGCCTTGCACTTCTACAATTTTGCCGTCTGCAGTGAGAACAAAATTAGCATCGGCTTCTGCGGTCGAGTCTTCTGCATAGTCTAGATCTAGTAAAGAGGTGCCTTCCCATATACCGCAGGAAATAGCGGCAACCTGCCCAGTAAGGGGAATGGTTTTGAGAACTCCTATTTTTTGCAAATGCTGAAAAGCAAGATGAAGGGCGACATATCCGCCGGTAATGGAAGCCGTTCGGGTGCCACCATCTGCCTGGAGCACATCGCAATCCACATATATTTGAATTTCGCCGAATCCCGTTAGGTCAGTTACAGCGCGAAGGCTTCGACCTATCAGCCTCTGAATCTCTTGCGTGCGGCCTGATTGTGCTGTTCGTCGACGGTTTGAGCGCGTATTCGTGGCGCGTGGCAACATATTATATTCTGCGGTAATCCAACCTTTTCCGGAATTTCGTAAAAAAGGCGGTACACTGTCTTCGATGCTGGCGGTGCATAAAACATGTGTCTCGCCAAATTTGGTAACGCATGACCCTTCAGCATACTTGGAAACACCAGTTTCGATAGTCACTTCTCGCACTTGGTCCTTAGACCGGCCGGATGGGCGCATTAATTTTCTCCTAGTTGGTTGCAAGAAGCTATCGGTCCAAGTGACGCTCGTCCAGAGAAGAACGCAGGATTGGTGAAATTTAAGTCGTTTGATTGACGCCTTGCAGCTCGAACACTAGATTTCGCGTATAATGATTGAAGATTTAAACGAACGTGCCCGGACAGTTTTACAGCACGTGGTTGAAGCCTTTGTAGAAACAGGCGCTCCGATCGGATCAAGGACGATTTCACGGCTATCCGAGATTTCTCTATCCGCGGCATCCATTCGCAATGTGATGTCAGATTTGGAGGAGCTAGGTTTATTGTATGCGCCGCATACATCCGCAGGCCGGCTGCCAACAGAGCAGGGCTTGCGGTTGTTCGTGGATGGTTTGCTTGAAGTAGGTAATTTGAGCTCTAAGGAACGTGACGATATCGAGGCTAAGTGCATCGGGTCAGGGCGGAGCGTTAATCAAGTGCTCGAAGAGGCCTCCTCTTTCTTAGGTGGATTGTCCAATTGTGCCGGATTAGTAATGGCGCCCAAGTCGGAAGAGAATCTTCGCCATGTGGAGTTTGTTCACCTGGGGCCAGGCCGCGCGCTTGTTGTAATGGTGTTTGAAAATGGCGTGGTTGAAAATCGTATTGTCGATGTGCCGCTAGGTATGCCTGCATCGAGCCTTATTGAGGCATCCAATTATCTTTCCGCTAAGTTTGTTGGCCGGGACCTGAGTAAAGCTGCCGTTGATGTGCAAGCCGAAATCCAGTCGCAACGCACTGAAATTGACACTTTATCACAAAAAGTTGTAGAGGCAGGCTTGGTGACTTGGTCGGGCGATACCGAGAACAGCGTTTTGATTGTACGCGGTCAAGCAAAGCTGCTGGACGATGTGACTGCCCTTGACGATCTGGAGCGCATACGGGCGTTGTTCGAAGCGCTGGAAACCAAGGAAGCATTGTTACGCTTGATAGAGGCAGCCGACGAAGCGGAAGGTGTGCAAATATTTATCGGTGCAGAAAACGAACTATTTTCACTAGCCGGGTGTTCTATGGTCATTACCCCCTTTAAAAACCGCAACCAAGCAATTATTGGTGCTATTGGCGTTGTAGGACCGACCCGCATCAACTATGCGAGGGTAATCCCAATGGTGGATTACACCGCAAAAATTGTCGGCCGATTGATTGGATAATGGGATAAGTAAGACATATGAAAAATAAAAAACAAAAGACCCCCGAGGACGAGCCTAATGAAAGCGAGGCGTTAAGTGGCGATCAAGAAGCTTTGGAATCGACAGATGTCAAAAAAGTTGACGCCGAAACAACTGATACTGAGCTTACTCCGGAAGCCCGAATCGTTGAATTGGAAGCTGCGCTTGCCGATTTAAAAGATCGCAGTTTGCGGGCACTTGCGGATGGGGAAAATACTCGCAGGCGGGCAGAACGCGAGGTGGCGGATGCAAAAAAATATGGACCAAGCGGACTGGTAAAGGATTTGTTGAACGTATCCGACAACCTACACCGGGCGCTAGAGAGTGTAAGCGAAGAGTTAAAAGAGAGTGATGAAACCATTAAAAACCTGGTAGTCGGCGTGGAAATGGTGGCAAAGGAGTTTCTATCGGCGTTTGAGAAGCATGGTGTCACCAAGCTGGACCCACTAGGCGACAAATTTTATCATGCTTTCCATCAAGCTATGTTTGAGGTTGAGGACTCTACCCAGCCCGCTGGGACGATCGTACAACTTTTGCAGCCGGGCTATGTTTTGCATGACCGACTGCTCCGCCCGGCTATGGTCGCGGTCTCTAAGGGGGGCGGGGATGAGGTGTTAGACGATGTCGAACATTTGGACACAACTGCCTAGTCGATGGAAGCCATATGGAATCCGTAGATGCACCAAGGGCCGAACCTTAGGGTTCAGCAGTCGTTACTGTTGATAGGGCCCGGCAATCGTTTTCTTGCACCCAGCAACTGTTGCACCTCACTCGTATTTGGAGCGTGAGTATAGTTTGAAATTACTCTAATTCGCTTTGATTTTTGGAAAAGCAGTCAAAATTTCAGGTGCAGAGAAATAAATCTCGTCACGTACCCGGGACAAGTGAACACTAAGGGATCTGGCCATTAGGAGAATTGTCTGTTTCATAGGGCAGGCTACGAGGCGTTTCTCCAACTATTATTCTTAAAATGTGAGGATGCTGGCTTGAAAGTAAGCGGACACTTAGAGCGCTTTGATACTAGTTTCTGGAGGTTAATAAACGCAGCACTTATTTTAAGCGTTGTAGGCACTGAAATTTCTCAGTTGAAAATGGGTTGTAGAAACTCGGCAACGTTCCTATATCTCCGTCAGAGCAAAACAAACGGATAAACCGGGATATAAAAACCGCACAGTCCATCGGTCCGCGGGGGAAAGTCAAGTTCCGGAACCGAGATGGTGTTTTCCATAGCGGCATTTCTGTCCGGTTGGTCGACTGAAAAAATGAGGATGTTATGGGAAAAGTAATTGGCATTGATCTAGGGACGACGAATTCCTGTGTTGCGGTGATGGAAGGCAGTCAGGCAAAAGTTATTGAAAATTCTGAGGGGTTTCGGACAACGCCGTCCATGGTCGCGTTTTCCGAATCTGGGGAGCGGCTTGTTGGTCATGCTGCTAAACGTCAAGCGGTTACCAATCCGGAGAACACATTTTTCTCGATTAAGCGATTGATTGGTCGGCGATTTGGCGAACCTGAGGTAGAGAAAGACCGTGCAATGGCTCCGTTTGAGATCATTGAAGGTGAAAATGGGGATGCCTGGGTCCAGTGCAGTGGCGAAAAATATGCGCCTAGCCAAATTAGCGCCTTTATATTGCAAAAAATGAAAGATACGGCGGAGGCTCATCTGGGTGAAGATGTAGACCAGGCTGTTATTACGGTGCCAGCATATTTTAATGATTCTCAGCGTCAAGCAACTAAGGATGCGGGTAAGATCGCGGGCCTTGAGGTCCTTCGGATTATTAATGAGCCCACGGCGGCGTCCCTAGCCTATGGGCTCGACAAAAAAGGCAACGGTACGATAGCGGTATATGATCTTGGCGGCGGCACTTTTGATGTTTCAATCCTTGAGATTGGTGATGGTGTGTTTGAGGTCAAATCCACAAACGGCGATACCTTCTTAGGCGGTGAAGATTTTGATCAACGGGTAGTGGACTATCTTGCCGATGAGTTTAAGAAGGAAAACGGCGTCGATTTGCGGGAGGATAAATTAGCGCTGCAACGACTAAAAGAAGCCGGCGAGAAAGCTAAGGTCGAACTCTCCAGTTCTATGGAAACAGATGTCAATCTACCCTTTATTACTGCTGACCAATCAGGGCCGAAGCATCTCAACATTAAACTGAGCCGTGCCAAACTAGAGGCCTTAGTAGATGACCTGATTCAGCGAACTATTGGCCCTTGCAAGAGCGCCCTAAAAGATGCGGGATTAAAGGCAAGCGAGATTGATGAGGTTATTTTAGTCGGTGGTATGACACGTATGCCGAAAGTCGGAGACACCGTGAAAAGCTTCTTCGGCAAAGAGCCGAGCCATGGTGTGAACCCAGACGAAGTGGTAGCTATTGGCGCAGCTATTCAGGGTGGCGTTCTGCAGGGTGACGTCAAAGACGTTCTTCTTCTTGACGTTACGCCTCTCTCGCTTGGCATTGAAACCCTAGGAGTAGTGTTTACCAGACTGATTGATCGTAACACGACTATCCCTACCAAGAAGAGCCAGGTTTTTTCTACAGCTGAAGACAATCAAACGGCGGTTACCATCCGAGTTTTCCAAGGGGAACGCGAAATGGCCGCAGATAATAAGGTACTTGGCCAATTCGACTTGGTGGGCATTCCGCCGTCGCCCCGTGGTATGCCGCAGATTGAAGTGACGTTTGATATTGATGCGAACGGAATTGTTAATGTGTCCGCTAAGGACAAAGCTACAGGTAAGGAACAGCAAATTCGCATTCAGGCATCTGGCGGGTTATCCGATGGTGACATTGACCAGATGGTCAAGGACGCAGAAGAACATGCTTCTGAAGATCAGCAGCGTCGTGAAATGATTGAGGCAAAAAATAATGCGGACAGCTTGGTTTATTCGACCGAGAAAAGTCTTGGCGAATATGGCGAACAAATTGATACGACTGACAAAGAAGCGATTGAAAAAGATATCGCAAGCTTAAAAGAAGCTATTGAAGCGGAAGATTTAGAGGCTATTACCAAGGGTACCGAGGCCTTATCACAATCTTCCATGAAACTTGGTGAGGCAATGTATAAGGCTAGCCAGGAAGAAGCTGCAGCTGGGGGTGAAGATGGCGACGGGGAATCGCCCTCTGGTGAGAAAGAAGATAAATCGGACGATGTTGTGGATGCGGATTTCGAAGAAGTTGACGACGAGAAGGAAAAGAAAACTGGATCGTAAGTTTGGTCTTGGTGATCAGCCCCGTTGCAGAGATGTGCCGGGACTAGTTTCGGCCTCATTCGGGGCCGGTTTCGTTTAAGGGGTTGTGATGGAAAAGCGCGACTATTACTAGGTGCTTGGCGTGCCGCGCGCTAGCGATAGCGATGGGCTAAAAAGAGCCTATCGCAAGCTGGCAATGCAATATCACCCTGATCGTAATCCCGACAATGAAGAAGCTGAGGCAAAATTCAAGGAAGTTAACGAAGCATATGAAATTCTGAAGGATGACGATAAACGAGCGGCTTACGACCAGTTCGGCCATCAAGCATTCGAAGGTGGTGGTGCCGGCGGGGGGTCGAATTTCTCGGGTGGGTTTTCAGATATCTTTGACGAAATGTTCGGCGACTTCATGGGTGGAAATCGTCGGAGTGGACGTCAGGGTAGCGCCTCCCGCGGGGGCGATCTGCGTTATAACTTGACGATCTCGCTGGAGGATGCCTTCAAGGGCCGCCAGGTTGAAATTCGTGTGCCCACAACCGTAGTCTGCGGCGATTGCAACGGGACCGGGGCCGCCGAAGGTGCACAGCCAGTTATTTGTCCGGCTTGCGGCGGCACTGGCAAGGTGAGAAGTCAACAAGGATTTTTCACCATTGAGCGTACTTGCGGGCAATGTCAAGGCCAGGGCCATGTGATTGATGATCCGTGCAGCACCTGTTCCGGTACGGGTCGCGTGCACAAGGATAAGAATTTGGCGGTAAATATTCCAGCTGGCGTTGAAGATGGGACCCGCATTAGGCTTTCTGGAGAAGGTGAGGCGGGAATGCGCGGTGCACCGCCAGGCGACCTATATGTATTTCTAGGCGTTGAAAGTCATAGAATTTTTGAGCGTGAGGCAGCGGATATATTTTGTCGCATCCCAATCCCCATGACCACAGCGACGATAGGGGGCTCAATTGAGGTGCCGACTATCGATGGAACGCGGGCAAAAATGAATATTCCTGATGGCACGCAGACTGGCCAGCAGTTTCGTCTTAAGAGTAAAGGAATGTCAGTACTAAATGGTAAAACCCGCGGCGATATGTATGTTGAAACATCTGTAGAGACGCCGGTTAATTTGACAAAAAAACAAAAAGAATTGCTGAAGGAATTTGAGAAATCCGGCGGTAAAAGTTCCCAAAGCCCACAGTCGGAGGGATTTTTCTCAAAGGTGAAGGAAATTTGGGAAGATTTGACGGATTAGAAATTTAGCGCAACTTTTTCTTTTTTTGCTTCCATATGCTACATCCCGCCTATCGGGAAGGATTTTTGATGTCCACAGAAATGAAAATAGGAGTAGTTGGCGCCGCGGGACGAATGGGCCAGATGTTCATTCGTCAAGTAAACGAGACCGATGGCTGCGTTGTGTCCGGTGCGGTTGAAGCGCCGGGGCACGCTTTAATAGGCCAAGATATTGGCGTACTGGCCTCGGTTGGAGAGATCGGTGTAGCTCTCGGTGACGATGCTGGCACTATGATTGAAATTGCGGACGCTATTATTGATTTTACTGCACCAGCGGTTACCGCGAGTAATGCAATGATTTGCAAAGAAGCGGGTACCGCGTTGATTGCCGGTACTACGGGCCTCAACGACGATCAAAATGCTGCCATTCTCAAGGCGTCCAAGTCTGTTCCCATTGTTAGTGCCCCGAATATGAGTGTTGGTATTACCTTACTACTGGGTTTAACAGAACAGGTAGCGGGCCTGTTGGGCCCCGAATTCGATATTGAGATCGTCGAGATGCATCATCGTCATAAAGTGGACTCACCGTCGGGCACTGCCATTGGCCTTGGCGAAGCTGCTGCTGCCGGCCGGCAAGTAGCGCTGCGTAACGTTAAACAAGCGGTGCGCGACGGACACACTGGCGCACGAAAAAAAGGCGAAATTGGTTTTGCAACGCTGCGCGGGGGTGATGTTGTGGGTGATCACACTGTGGTTTTTGCAGGTGAAGGCGAACGCATCGAACTGACCCATAAAGCTGCATCCAGGGTAATTTTTGCAGGCGGCGCGGTGCGAGCTGCACTTTGGACGCGTGATAAGGCGCCGGGTTTTTATTCGATGAAGGCAGTGCTAGGGTTTGAGGATTAGAGTTGCCCTGGGGCCTATCGCTGAGCTTTTGTTGGTCCGACGAGCCAAATGCCTAACAGAATCATCGATAATGCGAGCAAGCTTTGCCAGCCGGGTGTTTCGTTTAGAAAAAGCATTCCCCAAAACACACCGGCAACCGGCACCAGATAGTTGCTCATCGCAAAAAATCCGGTGCCCGCCTGTAGAACTACAAAAAAGTATAGAAGCGTAGCGAGGCCTGTAGGAAAGATGCCAAGCCATACCACGGCAATGTAAGCCTCGGTCGTTGGGGCGATGTCAAAAGGCCAATCAAAAAAGACGGCAATCGGCAATGCGGTTATCGCTGCGGCGACCATCACACCAGTGCTTAATATCGAGATTGGGAGATCTGGCGCCCGGCGAGTCAAGACGGCAGCGATAGCAAAACATAGTGCACCACTGACGACCGAGAGTTCGGCGAATACATGATCGCCCAGCCCAGATAGGGCTGAAGGGCCGATAAGCAAAATAATGGCGGTAAACCCAGTCAAAACACCGGTCCATTTACGCAGATTCAATCGTTCTGCCGAATCGTTAAAAAAATGCGCTAAAATGACGGTGGCTACTGGCATTGCGCCCATAAGAATGGCCCCAACGCCTGATTCAATATGCTGCATGCCATAAAGAACAAGCAAAAAAGGCAGCGTATTGGCAACAAACCCTAATAATAAATAATAACGCCAGTGATCCCATTTTAGGGAAAGCTGGTTTCCCTTTAGCCGCATAAAAACCCATAAGATAAGTGCGGCGACGAGCAGTCGAGATAGTGCGGCGGTGGCAGGTGGTATCGATGCGACTGCAATTTTCAGCATCACAAAAGCCAAACTCCAAAACATTACCAAGGCAAAAAGCGCACCAAAATGTGTTAATCGCAAATGCTGCTTCATGTTGAGGTTAGAGACGATCGGCTTTGCCAATCGTGTAAAGCATCCTTTAATGCAAATGCCACTTGAAGCCGCTCTTCTGGCGTTAGAAATGTGCCGATGACCAGCGACCTGCCATGACTACGTAGCCGCAGTTTGCTATGGTGTTGCGGTGGTTCGTCCATCAACACTTGTAGCCAGGTGGGCTCCATCTTCCATTTCTGGACGCTGCCGTGGGGGCTAACACGAGTTATTTCCAATGCTTCCCGAGTGAGGCAGAGTTTTTCGTAAGCGTGCCCGGCTCGATAATTGGACCGAAACGCGACATATAGAACAAGTATTTCAATTCCACAAAAACCTAGTACCGGCCAAGCACCAATAATTAGAAAGACTGTTCCGCTGCAAAGGACAAAACCGGCTGCAACAAACATCAAAATTCGGAATCCCGCTGGGCTAAGGCTGCGGTTTGGCCGTAATGCAGCGGCAAAGTATACGTGATTAACGTCGAGTGTTTTTCCGGATGGGTTCATTCTGGTAGTCACTATCACCCTCAATTGACTAACTGTCTAGCGTTATCGGCTTATTCGGGCTTGGCGAGGATGGGCAAGGTTAGTAGTGTCTCACTTATGAAAAAAACCGATATTGAAGAATTTTTTCGGCGCCTAGAGGCGCAACGGCCGGACCCACAAGGGGAATTACATTACTTAAACCCCTATACACTTTTGGTGGCGGTGGTTTTGTCCGCACAAGCAACGGACACAGGGGTCAATCGGGCGACTAGGCCACTATTTGATAAAGTGGACACACCGGAAAAGATGCTCGCTCTGGGTGAACGCAAGCTCAAAAAATACATACAGACCATTGGTCTTTTTAATAGCAAAGCCAAGAATGTTATTGGTCTTAGCCAAATACTCATTGAAAAATACAATAGCGACGTACCCCGTGACCGTGAAGCCCTGCAAAAGCTTCCGGGCGTGGGGCGTAAGACGGCCAATGTGGTTTTAAACATCGCCTTTGGCGAACCGACGATTGCGGTCGACACACACCTATTTAGACTTGGTAACCGAACAGGTATGGCACCTGGAAAGACTCCTCTGGCCGTAGAAAAAAATTTTTTAAAGGCTGTGCCGGATCGTTATATGTGCCACGCTCACCACTGGCTGATTTTGCACGGCCGGTATGTTTGTAAGGCTAGAAAGCCTGATTGTGCAGCCTGCGTGGTTGAGGATCTCTGCCGGTTTAAAGAGAAGACGTTTTAGTGGAACCGCTGGCGTGTTTTTTTTTGGCGCGCCCCTGAAGGAGTTTTGCAAAACACCCTTGCTTGGGGCTCGTGCCAATACCGTCTCCGCGCACTTCGGCATGCTGTACTGTTTTGTCTATCGATTTACCATACATGAACAAATCAAATATGCAGGCTTTTGACCGATATTGCCAAATTTCCACTATCCTCTCGTGTCGAACGAAATCTGGTAGCCCAATGAGACCAATTAAGGACTCAGACTTTCGGCCTATAAATTCTTTTGCGTTTTTCTCATCAAGAGATGAAATGCCGAGCAAGGTGGTTGTTGATAGCACTAAGGATACGTTGCCAGGCTGATCATTTATGATTAAAGGCGAACTTGGGTTTTCGCTGAATTTCACCGGATCCAGAATTATACCTGAGCGTCCATCGGGGATTACTTCACAAGCGCTAATTAAAAAGGTAACGAGCAAAGCGCTGGTATAAAATGGTCGTACTGATTTAAGCCACACGTTTAGGCGGCTCCCACATTTTCTTCGCTGCTTTCGTTTGCTCCTTCGGGCAGGACCTCGACGGTCCCAGCAATTTCACCACCTTGTTCGATTTCTAAAGCACGGTACCGGATTTTACCGGCAACCACGCCGGTACGGCGAATGATGAGGCGAGTTTTAGCGGTAAGTTCACCTTCGAAATGTCCCCGAATTTCTGCAGTGTCGATTTCGACTTTGCCCTTGAAATCACCGCTCTCGGTGACTTCGAACATACGAGTGCCGGTCAGCGATGCGTCGACCTGACCTTCTACTACTAGCGTATCACAAGCGGTGATTTCGCCCGATAGGCAAATTTCTTTGCCAACGACGAGCCTCTTTGACGCTTCGGGGTTATTCAGCGAAGCTGTGCCGCTCGAGCTAGGGATACTCACCACGCGTTTGGCAAACCCCTCGGGCAGTGCTGATGGTGTTTTTTGATCTGCGGCCATGGCGTCCCTCCGATGATTGTGTATCTTCATGCCCAAATTGAGCAATATACAGGCATGATTCATAGAGTACACGAGCCCAGAGTCAACATAAGTAGTATTTTCAAAACTAGCGGCCTTTAAGGTGCCATAAGTTTCGCTGTTAGCTATCGATCGAATGAAAAAAATGCACCATGAATGAAGTTGCAATGACTGGCGCTAGTAAATTGACGACCGGAATCGTCATTATAAAAAATAGCAAAACGCCTGCCAGCTGAATTCGACCGCGATGGCGTTTTCGAAGCTGTTCGGTTTCATTCGGATCGAGCCGGAGATTACTGACCAACTCAAAATATTCTCGTCCCGTCAAGTAGCCGTTGACAATGTAAAAGAGAATTAGATTGAGGGGTGGTATAAAAAATAGGACAATATAAAACGGGAGAGCGATGGTGTTTACCAATGAGACAAGGCAGGCAAACCTTAGTGTTGATTTGAAAATCTCTCTAGCGGGCTGTGCTCGGCCCTTTGGAAGGTCGGGGAAATGCTTTGCCTCTACTGCTTTCGCTGCATCTTCGAGGAAAAAACCAACAACTATAATCACAAGGCCCGGAAACAATAACATAGTGAGAAAGCCGATACCGCTGGCGAAGAGTAATCCGGAAATCCATTCAAAAGAGATGCCGAGGTAATCGAGAATACTTGCTAAGTAAGGTATGCTTTCAGCAGATATTTGGCTTAACAGATAAAAAAGCCCTATGGCAATCACTGTGAACACGATTACAGACCCTAAAACGCTGAAATACATTACGCGCCTAAGGGCTGGGTCTAGAAGTTGCCCAATCGTCTTAAGTAAGAACTTAATCATGAAGTATCATTACCGACGCGGGTGTTGCGTCGCAAGTTTGGGTTTCGGCTGTTCTTGCTGGTTTCTATAGCGTGTCTATACTCTCTCAGCCGGCATGACTTAAACTATCTATTTAACTGGAGAACACAATGACCACCTACGATCTGCTCGGAATAGGCAATGCGCTTGTGGATGTATTGGCGGAAGCGGACGACAAATTTTTAATGGAACGCGACTTGCCAAAAGGTGGCATGCAGCTCGTGGATGCCCATCAAGCGGACGGGTTGTTTGAGGTAATGAGGGCTCCTCATCAGGCGTCTGGCGGCTCTTGTGCTAACAGTATGGCAGGTTTTGCCTCGCTTGGCGGTATGGGTGCGTTTATTGGAAAAGTAAAGGACGATCCATTTGGGCGAGCTTTTAAAGAAGATATGGCGGCAATAGGCTGCACATTTGCCGGGACGCCGTCGGACGAAGGTTTGCCGACCGGCCGCTGCCTTGTGTTCGTTACGCCTGATGCCCAACGCACAATGGCCACACATCTGGGTGCGGCGTCTTTATTGGCACCTGAGGATTTAGATGAAGAGGTAATTTCTAATAGCAAAATTGTTTATGTAGAAGGATATTTGTTTGATCAGCCGGTGGCCCAGAAGGCCATATTGCGGGCAGCAAACCTTGCCCATATGGCAGGGAGATCTTTCGCTGTGACGCTGTCAGATAGCTTTTGTTTAGATCGGCATCGCGCTGCGTTTATTGATCTTGTTGAGCACCACACCGATATCTTATTTGCTAATGAACAGGAAATTATCAGCCTTTACCAAACAGAAAACTTTGAGGCAGCGCTGCGGCGTGCTGAGGGGAAAATAGGCATTGTCTGTGTCACCCGTGGCGAAAAGGGAGCTGTTATTCTCGGGAATGGTAAGCGAGTAGAGGTTGCCGCTGAGCCGGTTGAGAAATTGGTAGATACGACTGGCGCTGGTGACCAATTTGCGGCCGGATTTTTGTTTGGCCTAAGTCAGTCGATGGACCTTTTGGAATGCGGTAGAATTGGTGCGATAGCGGCGGCAGAGATTATCAGTCACTATGGAGCGCGGCCAGAAGAGAATCTCGCAGCCTTGGTTGCGGCAAAGCACGTTTAGGGGCCTCAGCGTGCTAGTATCGGCTCATCGAAGTTGGCGCGCGGCATTTGCGATTTATGGAGAAAAATCAGCAATTGCGCTCTTGTTTTTGGGGTTCTCCGCAGGGCTACCGTTTTTATTAGTATTTTCGACCTTATCCTTATGGCTGCGCGATGTGGGTGTAAGTCGGACGGCTATTGGGTTTGTTAGCTGGATTGGGATTACCTATTCAATCAAGGTGATTTGGGCGCCTGTTATTGACCATACACCGCTAATTGGTCTTTCGGGTCGCTTGGGTCGGCGTCGGGCATGGATGTTTTTTGCGATTGCTGGAATTGGGCTTGGACTTTCGGGGATGGCATGTGTCGACCCCTCTGCTTCGCCTGGGCTGTTAGTAGGGTTAGCGTTAATTGTAGCTTTTTGCTCGGCAACTCAAGATGTGGCGATTGATGCCTACCGGATAGAAATTGGATCTCCGGAAATGCAGGGCGCACTTGCTGCATCCTATCAGCTAGGTTACCGAATAGCTTTGCTCGTGGCTGGAGCCGGGGCGCTATATATTGCTGAATTGCAAAGTTGGTCCGTCAGCTATGCTGTAATGGCCGGGCTCATGATGGTTGGTCTTATAACGGTTTTGATCATTCCGGAACCGCAATCGAAGTCTGACAAAAATAATCCGACCGAGGGGCCGCCTACTCTCTGTGAATGGTTTGAGCGGGCGGTCGTTCAGCCCTTCAGTGAATTCTTTCGACGCGCGGGTCGGTTGGCTATTCCCATATTACTGTTCGTCGCGGTTTATCGTATCAGTGATATTTCTATGGGGGTGATGGCCAATCCCTTTTACATAGATCTTGGCTTTAACAAGGCTGAAATTGCCAATGTTACAAAAGTTTTTGGATTTGGCATGACGATCCTTGGCATCTTTCTTGGCGGCGTCTTGGTTGCGCGGTATGGAATAATGGGGCCGCTTTTGTTCGGTGCTGCCCTTATAGTTTTAGCAAATCTATTTTTTGTCCTTTTAGCTTGGGTGGGTCGCGATCTAACCTTGCTCGCCGCCGTTATCAGCGCGGATAATATTAGCGGCGGCCTCGCGGGTTGTGCGTTTATTGCTTACCTTTCTAGCCTGACGCGAACGCCTTACACGGCTACTCAATATGCATTGTTTAGCTCTTTGATGACACTACCAGGAAAATTGATCGGTGGGATTTCCGGTGTCGTGGTCGACGGGTCCGGATATATGATCTTTTTTTTCTACGCCGCCATGCTTGGATTACCGGCAATTTTTTTGTGCCTTTATTTGATGGTGCAACGAGGAGCGCCGGAGAAGCGCACATGATGTCTGCCACAATGAAAAATTCAGGGCCCATACTCTGAGGGCCGATGAGGTTTAGTGAAGATCCAATTTACAAATTATCATCGAAATTACATACAATTTGCCGTGTCATTAAAACCATATATTTTGACACCATTTACACCGGCACCTAGCGGTTGTGATTAGAGCGAACAACGTTAATTTCTGTCGAAGTGGTTGTTAGAGCGCTAGCGACTGCTTAGATCAGTAAAGCTCCCGCCCTCAAGGTGTAAGATAAATAGGGTAGTTTAGTTCAGTTTATGGAGTCATAAGCTGCAAAGGCTGCGGCTTGCACCAGGTCGTTGACGCGGCAGCCTAACTGAACAAACTGAACCGGCTTTGATAAACCCTCTAGCACCGGCCCGATAACTGTTCCGTCACCGAGTGCCTGAAGCAGTTTTGAAGATATGCTAGAGCTATGTAATTCCGGCATAACTAACACATTTGCTGGCCCCGATAAGCGGCAGAATGGATAGAGTCTTTGCATGAGATTAAAATCCAGAGCGGTGTCCACATTCATTTCACCGTCATATTCAAAATCTACTTTACGTTCGTCCAGCAAAGAAACCGCTTTGCGTACGCGCTCCATCTGGGACCGTTTCGGTTGGCCAAAATTAGAAAAGGATAAAAAGGCAACACGCGGTTCTTGCCCAATTTTACGTGCATAGTTCGCGCCGCCGCAGGCTATCTCGGCGAGCTCCTCGCTTGTCGGCAATTCATGGATGCGGCTATCTGCAATAAAGATTGTTTTTTCTTGGGCCATCATAATGGTAATGCCCATGGGACATTCGCCCTCTTTCGCGTCTATTACACGCGACACTTCCGAATATGCGACAGCAAAAGGCCGAGTAACACCTGTGACCATGCCGTCTGCGTCGCCGCAGGCGACCATACATGCGCCGAATATATTTCGATCTTGATTAACTAGTCGCGCACAATCGCGAAACAGAAACCCGCGTCGTTGTAGGCGCCCAAAAAGGTAATCAGAATAAGTGGTTTTATCAGTACTTAAAGCCGCATTGTGAATTTCTAAATCTGCAGTACCTTCAATGCCAAGGGACGCCATAGTTTCCTCGACACGTTCCGCGCGACCCAAAAGAATGGGTTCGCCATACCCTGCGTTTCGGAAGGCTAATGCTGCGCGAATGACGCGTTCTTCTTCACCTTCAGCAAACACAATTCGCTTTTTCTCTGCTCGAACACGTTGGAAAATAAATTGCAATTTTGACGTAGTCGGGTCCAGGCGTGCTGACAATTGCTGACGATACCCATTCATATCGGCAATCGGTTTACGCGCCACTTTGCTGTCCATCGCTGCTTGAGCAACCGCAGGCGGGATGGCAGAAATCAATCTTGGGTCAAAGGGTACTGGAATGATATATTCTGGCCCATAGCGCAGTCTTCTGCCGCCATAGGCTGCATCAACTTCGTCTGGCACGTCTTCACGCGCCAATGCTGCTAAAGCCTGGGCAGCCGCAGATTTCATTTGGTCATTGATCGTTGATGCGCGAACATCCAGCGCGCCCCGAAAAATATAGGGAAAGCCAAGCACATTATTAATCTGGTTTGCATAATCTGAGCGCCCAGTCGCCATAATGGCATCGTCGCGGATCGCAGCAACCTCCTCGGGTGTAATCTCAGGGTCTGGATTGGCCATGGCAAAAATAATTGGCTTGTCCGCCATGGATTTTACCATTTCGGCAGATACTGCTCCTTTAACGGAGAGGCCAAACAAAACATCTGCATTCTTAACTGCGTCGGCAAGCGACCGTGCTTCGGTAGGAACCGCGTGCGCCGACTTCCATTGGTTCATGCCGTCTTCACGGCCTAGATAGATAACACCTTTGGAATCGCAGAGAACAACGTTGTTATGGGGTACGCCCATAGATTTTATAAGTTCTATGCAGGCAATGGCAGACGCGCCGGCACCATTTACCACCATATTAATGTCTTTCATTTTGCGCCCTGTTAGATCTAGGGCGTTGATCATGCCGGCTGCGGCAATTATTGCTGTACCATGCTGATCGTCGTGGAATACGGGCACATTAAGCTCTTCGCGTAATTTTTGTTCGATGATGAAACATTCCGGCGCTTTGATATCTTCGAGATTAATGCCGCCAAAAGCGTTGCCGATGAGGCGCACGCAGGAAATGAAATCATCTACGTCCTCAGTTTCGACCTCAAGGTCGAAGCCATCGATATCAGCGAAGCGCTTAAAGAGCACCGCCTTTCCTTCCATAACAGGTTTTGAGGCCAAGGCTCCAATATTACCTAGCCCCAGAACGGCAGTCCCGTTAGAAATGACAGCAACCATGTTGCCTTTAGACGTGAAATCGTAGGCAGTGTCTGGGTTTTTTTCGATTTCCAGGCAAGGTACGGCAACGCCCGGCGAATAAGCGAGTGATAGGTCGCGTTGTGTTGTTAGTGGCTTAGTAGCACGTAAAGCAATTTTCCCGGGTTGGCCGCGAGTGTGGAAGTCAAGTGCTTCTTGGTCAGTGATTTTTGTATCAGACATTGTTGTGAGATGCCGCCCTTTGTTTTATTTTTGCTACTGGACCGCACCGGTCGAGCGAGGGCCAGTTATCGAAATTAGTTTGACACGAAGCGATGCACCTGGCTAGCACTGCTATCAGGTAAATGTTGTCTTAATAATAACTACGCGGCTCTAGTCAATGAGTTCAATAGCGCGGATAATCGAAGGTAGCTGTTCAATAAAATATATATTTTTTAAAGGCTGATTGTAACCGTGGTCACCTATCCTGCAGAAAGCAAAAAAACAGCGCAGCCCATAAAGAGTGGCCCGGCAAAGCCAGGGAAAGGCTCTCCAGCCACGCCAATGATGGTGCAATATTTAAAGCTCAAGGAAGCCTATTCCGATTGTTTGTTGTTTTACCGTATGGGCGATTTCTATGAGATGTTTTTCGATGATGCGGTCGCAGCCTCTGCAGCTTTGGATATCACGCTTACGAAACGAGGCACTCATAAGGGCGAAGATATTCCTATGTGCGGCGTTCCAGTTCATGCCGCGGATGGTTATTTAGCCCGGCTTATAAAATTGGGCTTCCGTGTCGCTATTTGCGAGCAGATGGAGGACCCTGCTGAGGCTAAAAAGCGGGGATCTAAAAGTTTAGTGCGGCGGGATGTAGTTCGGTTGGTGACCCCGGGGACGCTGACCGAAGATAGCCTGCTAAATGTACGTGCAAACAATTACTTAGCTGCCCTTGGTCGTGCCGGTAGTGAACATGCTTTGGCGTGGCTTGATATTTCGACAGGGGAATTTTTTCTCCAGACCATCAACCCGTTTTTACCTGCCTCACTCTCAGCCATGCTCGCTCGCGTTGGGCCTGGCGAAATATTAGTTCCTGAAAAGATCTATCAAATTGAATCCTTTCAAATGATTTGGTCTGAATGGGAGAGCGCTATCGTACCGCTGCCTGATAGTCGGTTTGACTCGACGAATGCCATTCGGCGACTCCAGCTTCTATTTGATGTTTCTACGATGGATTCTTTTGGTGATTTTTCACGCGCCGAACTGGCTGCAGCCGGAGCATTATTGGATTATGTGGAACTCACCCAGGTTGGTGAAATGCCCCATCTATCGGCACCGAAGAGCTTGACAACTGGTGCGATGATGGAGATTGATACGGCGACGCGGCGCAACCTTGAGCTCACCGTAACTCTTTCTGGGGACCGGCAAGGTAGTTTGTTGGCGACGATTGATGAAACCGTTAGTGGGTTAGGCGCAAGATTGTTGGCTTCTCGCCTAAATGCACCGGTGACAGATAAAGAAATTATTTCGGACCGGCTTGATGCGGTAAGTTGGTTTTTAGAGAAGTCGAATGTTAGGGATAGCGTTCGGGCCGCTCTGCTTAAATGTCCCGACTTTGAGCGGGCCCTATCGCGTGTTTCGGTCCATAGGGCAGGGCCTCGCGATATTGCCGTAATTCGTGATGGCCTGATGGCTGCGAGTGAAATGGTGGTGATATTACGTGACTATTCAGACACTGTTCCAACCGGCTTGACAGGGGCGCTCGCCTTGCTCGGCAAACACGGTCCATTGGTTTGCCTGCTGCAGCGTTCCCTTGGCGACAATCTGCCGCTAAACGCACGGGATGGTGGTTTCATCGCTGAGGGGTATTCCTCGGAGCTAGATGAACTGAGAAAAATAGGCGGTGAAGGCAGGCGATTAATTGCTAGTTTGGAGGCAAAGTATAAGGAACAGACTGGTGCCGAAACACTGAAAATCAAAAACAACAATGTGCTTGGCTATTTTATTGAAGTTTCTACGCGTCAGGCAGAAAAAATAGGTGATGACTTTATTCACCGACAGTCCATGGCTAATGCTATGCGGTTTTCCTCGACTGAGTTGGCAGAGTTAGCGCGTCGAATATCGGAGTCTGGTGAACGTACAAAGTTATTAGAGCTCGAAATCTTTGACGAGTTGGTTCATAAAGTTGTTGCAAAAAGTCAAACTATCAGCCTCGAAGCGTCTGGGCTTGCTGCACTGGACGTGGCCGCAGCCTTAGCAACACTGGCGGTGAATCGCCGCTATTGCCGCCCCAAAGTTGTAGCTGGCACCACATTCAGTGTGATTAAGGGGCGTCATCCAGTTGTTGAGGCGGTTTCGCATGCTGACGATCAAACAGCCTTTGTCGCCAATGATTGTAATTTAAATGATGCACAGCGCTTGTGGTTGGTGACAGGTCCGAATATGGCCGGCAAAAGCACATTTCTTCGGCAAAACGCCTTGATAGCTATTATGGCCCAAATTGGTAGTTTTGTGCCCGCAGAAAGTGCTGAGTTAGGCATTATTGATCGTTTGTTCAGTCGCGTAGGGGCGGCTGACGACCTGGCCCGGGGTAGGTCCACCTTTATGGTTGAAATGGTCGAAACCGCTTCGATTCTTAATCAAGCTACTGAACGGTCATTTGTTATTCTCGATGAAATTGGTCGCGGTACCGCAACTTTCGACGGCCTGTCGATTGCGTGGGCTGCGGTTGAGCATGTGCATGAGAACAATAAATGTCGCGCCCTTTTTGCTACTCATTATCACGAGTTAGTGGCCCTTTCCAAACGTCTTGACGCGCTGAGACCGTTCACGATGCGAGTTAAGGAATGGGAAGGCGATGTTATTTTCCTTCATGAAATTTCTGCGGGTGCCGCCGACCGATCTTATGGAATTCATGTTGCAAAACTAGCAGGTTTACCAGAAACCGTTATACGCCGTGCTGAACAAGTGTTGGTTGCTTTAGAACAGGGCGAGCAATCGAGCGGTGTCACCAAATTGAAAAATGCCCTGCCACTTTTTGCTGCGATGGCCGAACCTCCGCAGGCACGTGAGAATAGGCGGTCTGAGGTAGAAAGCTGTGTTGCATCTATCAATCCAGATGAGATGAGCCCGCGTGATGCTCTAGAATTTCTCTATAAACTTAAAAAAATCACGGTTGATGGTTCAGCGTAATTAGCCATTTCGTTTTAGTTTTTTGGGTTTTGCTTGCATTGGACCGTTACCTAGCGCAATTCTCTAAACATGGAAGTTGTTAAAAATCGCCGCGCGATTATCGATCGCCTCGCATTTCAGGAGGCGGCTGTCGACTTGATTGAAGCTTATGGCGTCGAAGAAAAGGGGCGGAATGGTCTGTTTGCCCTATACAAACAGCAAATTAACCAAGGTTATGCAGAAATAGAAGGGCGGTTTGCGGAAGACCAAAACGGAGCGGTTGCGGTGAAAAGCCACTGCTTCCTGATCGATCAGCTTATTCGCGTAATTTATGATATCGCCGCAACTTATTTTTATCCTGCTCCAAATCCAACCGCAGCGGACCAACTTTGTATTATTGCATACGGTGGTTATGGGCGTGGCGAGCTGGCGCCGAAATCTGATTTAGATTTGTTGTTTGTGCTGCCCTACAAGCAAACGCCACGCGGTGAACAGCTGGTCGAACACATTCTTTATATGTTGTGGGACTTGAGTTTTAAGGTGGGGCACGCGACTCGCTCAATAGACGAAAATATACGCCAGGCAAAGAAAGACATTACGATCCGGACAGGTCTTTTAGAATCCCGCTTTGTTTGGGGTGAGCAGGCTTTATATCAAGAGTTGCGGCAACGTTTTTTTAAGGATGTCATTAAAGGGACCGGACCAGATTTCGTTGAGGCGAAGTTGGCTGAGCGCGATGAGCGTCATGAAAGAATGGGAAACTCACGCTATGTGCTTGAGCCTAACATTAAAGATGGCAAAGGCGGGCTGCGCGATTTACAGACACTATTTTGGATTTCTAAATATCTTTACAAAGTGACCGATGTGGGTCGGCTGGTTGACAAAAAAGTGTTTACCACGAGAGAAGTTCGCTTGTTTGACAAAGCACAGCAATTTCTCTGGACTCTAAGGTGTAACCTTCATTATGTGACTGATCGCGCGGAAGAGCGTCTTACTTTCGATGTGCAGCCGCTATTGGCGGAACGTATGGGCTACACGGATCATGCGGGCACATCTGGCGTTGAGCGGTTCATGAAACATTATTTCTTGATTGCAAAGGATGTGGGCGACTTAACACGTATCTTTTGCGCAGTCCTTGAGGAGCGTCATCAACGTCGAAGTATTTTCCAAATGCCAGCGCTGTTCCAACGGGAAATTGAGGGGTTTGAGGTCAATCGTGGGCGCCTTGCTGTAAAGTCGCATACGCATTTTACCGAAAAGCCAATCGATATGTTACGGTTGTTTGAAATTGCTCAGCGGCATGATTTGGATATTCATCCAACCGCGCTGCAATTGATACGGCGCAATCTTACCCGCATTGACAATAGTCTTCGCCGCGACCCCGAGGCTAATCGTTTGTTCCTGGCGATGTTAACATCCAAAGAAGACCCCGAGACTACTTTGCGGAGGCTGAACGAAGCAGGGGTTTTAGGCCGGTTTTTGGTCGACTTCGGCCGTGTAGTGGCACAGATGCAGTACGATATGTACCACGTCTACACCACTGATGAGCATACCATAAGGGCCATTGGAATATTAAATCGGATTGAAAATGGTGACCTCAGGGATGAACATCCACTTGCTAGTGAATTAGTCCACAAAGTCTTGTCGCGTGAGGTTTTGTATATAGCCGTTTTATTGCACGATATAGCGAAGGGCCGGAGCGGCGATCATTCCGAAATTGGCGCTGAAGTGGCCCAAAAACTCTGCCCGCAGTTAGGTTTTTCGCCAGAACAAACTGAAACGGTTGCCTGGTTAGTTCTGAACCACTTGTATATGAGTAATGTATCATCGAAGCGGGATCTAAGTGACCCAAAAACAATTCTAGATTTTGTCGAAGTGGTCCAATCTCCGGAAAGACTGCGATTGTTGCTTTGCCTGACAGTTGTAGATATCCGTGCTGTGGGGCCTGGGCGTTGGAATAATTGGAAAGCTACTTTGTTGCGGGATCTGTATAGCCGTGCGGAATCTGTAATGTCCGGAGGTTTGGCGATTGAAGGCCGGGATGCACAGGCACAGGCGGCCTTGGGACAGTTACAAGAAGCGTTATCCCAATTGAAATGGGCTACTGAGGATATCGCAATCCATAGCCAACGCGGGCATCCGGCTTATTGGGCCTGCTATGACCACGAAACGCTCGTTCGGCATGCTTCTTTTATTAGAGAAGCCGAAGTGAAAGGTATGCCAATTGCGCTTGCCAAAGAGGTCAATATGCAGAGAGGAGCAACGGAAATCACGATTTACGCTGGGGATCATCCTGGGCTATTTAGTCGAATCGCTGGTGCGCTAGCGGTTTCCGGCGCTAATATTGTAGATGCAAAAATTAATACGCTTTCTAATGGCAAGGCACTTGATAGCTTTCTAATTCAAGACACTGATGGGGGAGCCTTCGCTCGTCCCGACAAGTTGGCTAGGTTATCTGTTTTTATTGAGCAAGCACTTCATGGGGAACTTGAAACTAAAGCCGAGATAAAAAAACGGCAAAATCAGCCGCGCCGTCTTCAGGTTTTTACAGTAGAGCCTCGGGTGTTGGTTGATAACAAGGCCTCCAACCGCTACACGGTTATCGAAATCAATGGCCGTGATCGCCCAGGACTCTTGTATTTCGTTACCCAGGCGCTGTATCGCTTAAGCCTTCAGGTGCACGCTGCGAAAATCGCAACGTTTGGCGAACAGGTGGTAGACGTGTTTTATGTCCAAGATATTTTTGGTACTAAAGTAGATCAATTGGGGAAAATTGAGAACGTGCGCGCTGTTATCCTGGCTGCGTTGAATGCAGCTGATAGCTTGGCGGCTAATCCAGTGCCTATCTCGAAAACAGCATAAAATAGAATAAAGGGTATCAATTTGGCCCTTAGAGACCCTTAATGACTAGTAAATCGTTGAAAATTGACAAAAACGATCAAAATTTGTTTCTACAATAAATTCCGAAGCGAAATGCCTAAGTCAGATACTAAAATAACAGGATCGCCCAAAATGTTATATCGCGCGATATTTGCGCTGGGCGGATGGACAATGGCGAGTCGCATTTTAGGGTTTTGCAGAGATGTTCTGGTCGCTGGCGTCATTGGCGCGGGAATGATCGCCGACGCCTTCTTTGTAGCTTTTAAGTTTCCTAATTTTTTTCGGCGGTTATTTGCGGAGGGCGCTTTCAATGCTGCATTTGTCCCGTTGTTTTCCCAACGTTTAACTCAGGAAGGCCGTTTTTCTGCAAAATTGTTCGCTGAGCAAGTGGCGAGTATGCTGGTTAGTATTCTTGCGGCGTTCACGCTTCTTGCGCTTCTATTGATGCCATGGCTCATGCTTTTGATAGCACCTGGATTTAGTGAACAGCCAGAAAAATTTCAATTGGCGGTAGAGCTTACGCGGTTAACCTTTCCGTACCTATTGTTTATGGCGCTTTTATCACTGTTAGGCGGGATGCTTAATGCGTTGGACCGGTTTGCAGCTACTGCGGCGGCACCGATTTTGCTGAATATTATTATTATAGCTGTCCTTTTGATGGTGCGCGTTGGGATTTTAGCAGCTCCAGGCCAAGCACTTGCCTGGGGTGTTTGTTTGGCCGGCGCGGGGCAATTTATATGGTTGGCTATTGCATGTCACCGGGCGGGCCTTATGATCCGCCTTCCTCGGCCACGCTTGACACCTGGCGTCAGACGGCTGCTCATATTAATGGTGCCAGGAATTATCGGAGCTGGCATAGTACAAATTAATTTGGTGGTTGATATTATATTAGCGACATTGTTGGCGGAGGGATCGGTTTCTTGGCTTTATTACGCAGACCGGATCAACCAGCTTCCGCTGGGGGTGGTAGGAATTGCCGTTGGCGTCGCTTTATTGCCTATGCTGAGCCGACAATTAAACGCAGGTGAAACGGACGCAGCAATGAATACCCAAAACAGGGCTATCGAGTTTTCGCTCGTTCTTTGCATACCAGCGGCGGCGGCGCTGGCGGTATTGGCGGAGCCTATTGCTACGGTGCTATTTCAACGGGGGCAATTCTCTACCGAAGATGCGAAAGCGACTGCGCAGGCTCTTGCAGCTTTTGCGTTCGGGTTGCCTGCGTTTGTCTTGATAAAGGCAGTTGTTCCAGGGTTTTTTGCGCGCCAAGATACTGCGACGCCGGTCAAAATAGCGGTTGTAGCCATGGTGGTTAATATTGGCCTAGCGATGATATTGATGCAGTTTTTGGCACACGCCGGGATCGCATTGGCGACAGCCTTATCCGCTTGGTTGAATGTCTTAGCGTTGGGCGTTGTGTTAATTCGGCGCGGCCACTTCCAGGCGGACGGCCAATTAAAGAGCCGTTCTACGAAAGTCATTGTGTCGGCTGCAATTATGGCGGCGGGGTTGTGGTTTGGTGCTGATCAGATGCGAGCTATTTTTGAGTCGACCGAGCTAATTCGTGCGGTTGCGCTGACCTCTCTTGTGGCTGGCGGTCTAATTTTGTTTTTTGGCTGCGCACAACTGACCGGAGCGATTCGAATCGCAGACCTAAAATATGCCCTAAGACGCAGTTAAATTAACGGATGTTCGCATCACCTTTCGGCTTATTTAGTATTTGGAGGGCACCTAATGGTCAGGCTGAGTGATTTATCCGAAAAAGAAGCTAAACATCTCTTAGCGCTAGAGTGCCCACAATTTTCTGATAGCCCGTTCGCGGGGGCTCCAGAGCTTAAGGGTGCGAGAGTCGCGCTGATCACCTCTGCTGGCTTGTCGAGGCGTGATGACTCCACTTTTCGTCCCGGTGCGACTGATTACCGTGTTATCCCGGGCGACATTGCTTCAGGGGATTTATTGATGAGCCATGTATCTGCTAATTATGATCGCACTGGGTTTGTCCAGGATCTTAATGTTGTGTTCCCTATCGACCGTCTAAGAGAGATGGAAAGCGATAAGGCGATAGGGTCTGTGGCAGACTATCATTATTCTTTTATGGGGGCGACAGAACCCGAGGCCTTAGAGGAAAGTGCGCGCGAGCTGGCGGGTTTTCTAAAAGAAGATAAGGTCAATGCAGTTTTCCTTACTCCGGTGTGACCAAACTGTACGCGCGCCGTTGGTGGGCTGGCTCGATATATTGAAGACGAAGGCATAGCGACTGTGCTGATTAGTTTGGTTCGCGAACATACTGAGCAAATGAACCCCCCTCGCGCACTTTGGGTCCCATTTGATTTGGGCCGCCCTATGGGCGCGCCGAATGAGCCGGGTTTTCAGCGCCGCGTATTAGAATGCGGCCTCTCTCTTTTATCAGAAAAAAGCGGCCCGGTACTTGCGAGTTTTCCGGATGATGCGCCGAGCAGCAAGCTCGAAGATCCGTCTGACTGGGTTTGTCCGGTCAACCTTGCGCCGATCGATTCTGATACCATTGTTAGTAGTTTACGCGCTCAGCTGGAACAGGAAATGACGTCGCTGCAGCCTTGGCACGATCTCCAAGTGGAGCAAAAGTGTCGCACAACCGTAGGCGTTGCCACTGCCAACATTCGTGACTCGGCAAAACTTATTGCTAATTTTATCGAAGACACTAGCATTGTTAGTCCTTGTGACGACCGTCCTTTGGCATTGATGTTGAAATACAGTGCGGAAGATTTAAAAGCGTGGTATTTCGAGGCTGCAACGGCGCAGCCGGGTGGCTCTGGCAGCGAGCTCGTCGATTGGTTTTGGAAGGCGACCGTTGCCGGGAAGTCTTTGCTGCAGTTAGCATCTTCCATGCGTGCTTGTGAGAATAAGTCGCTTCGAGCGGTGGGTGCCAAGAGTATTGTGCCGCGCGCTTACGAATCTTTAGTGCCTTAGGGAGGTTAGCCTTTGGTTCGTTTGAAGGACATGGGTGCGCTTGATGCTCGGCATTTGCTTGAGAAAGAGGTTCCGCATTTTGAGACTGAGCCGTTTGTTGGAGGCCCGTCGTTGGCAGAGCGACGCCTTGCAGTTATTACTACTGCAGGTTTGCATCGCCAAAATGACAAAAACTTTTTCCTAGAAGATACAGGCTACAGGGTCCTGCCGGGTGATATTGATCTCAACGATATAGTTATGAGCCACACGTCGGTGAACTATGATCGTATCGGGTTCCAACAAGACGTCAATGTTGTCTTTCCGCTCGACCGGCTCCGGGAGTTGCGGGACAAAGGTGAAATAGGATCCTTGGCCGATTACCATTATTCCCTCATGGGGGCCGGTTGGTTGCCTCATGAGATAGAGCCTACCTGCGCCGAGCTAGCGGGTTTCCTAAAGGAAGACGGCGTTAATGCAGTGCTGCTTGTGCCCGTCTGACCTAATTGCACCCGCGCCGTTGGCGCAGTAGGTCATTATTTGGAAGAACGAGGGATTGCTACGGTGAGTATTAGTTTGGTGCGTGATAATACAAAACGTATTCGACCTCCCCGTGCACTTTGGGTTCCTTTCGAACTAGGACGCCCATTCGGCGCGCCGAATGAACCCGTCTTTCAAACTAAAGTTTTGAGGTCGGTCCTCGCGTTATTTGAGCGCGTAGATGGCCCGGTTATATTGGATGACTTCGACGAAGATCCTCCAAGTGGCTATTCATATGACCAAGTCGGTTCGACTTGTCCTATAAGTTTTTTGCAGGCACGAGCAGAAACGGACGCTAGTATTTTGCAGCTAGTTTTAGATGAAATTGACCGTTTGAGGCCTTGGTATAATTTGGCGGTTGAAAAGCGAGGTCGGACAACATTCGGCGTGGGCAAGCTGGATATTGTTGATGCAGTTCGGTTTATTGCTGGGTTTCTTGATGGAACGCCGGATAATCCGCGTGATAACATTACTCTGGGTGAGGCACTGAGGTTTACCTCCGAAGATGTTAAAAAGTGGTATTTCGAGGCAGCCACTGCACAGCCTGGCGAGACTAATAGTCGGGCGGTGGCCGATTGGTTTTGGGGAGAAACTTCGGCAGGTCAGTTGTTTTTAGAGGTTTATCCGAGAATTATTGAAAATACAGATAAAGGCGTGCACCGGGTTGCAAAAAGTCAATTTATTCCGCGTGCGCAAGAACACAGGCTGTCTTAATCGCAAAGCTTGACCCGCTTTTAAGCAACCGCCATAACCCGATATAACCAGTAACCAACAGCCCGCGTGTCCAAAGCGAAAGGGTCGCAACTATGAAACGTGTATTTTCCGGCGTCCAGCCTACCGGTAATTTGCACCTTGGTAATTATCTCGGTGCTATTCGCAATTGGGTGGCGTTGCAGGAAGACTACGAATGCATTTATTGCGTTGTTGATCAACACGCGATTACAGTTTTTCAGCACCCGGCGGAGCTGACTGCGAGTACGCGCGAAGTTGCGGCCGGTCTGATAGCAGCGGGGATAGACCCGGAAAAAAATATTTTATTTAATCAAAGCCAAAACCCTGACCATGCAAACCTTGCTTGGGTTTTTAATTGCATCGCCCGTCTTGGTTGGTTGAACCGAATGACGCAATTCAAGGAGAAGGCGGGTAAGCATCGTGAGAATGCATCGGTTGGTTTGTACGCCTATCCAAATTTAATGGCGGCAGACATTCTTGCCTATAAGGCAACCCATGTACCTGTTGGGGAAGATCAGAAGCAGCACTTAGAGTTAGCGCGTGATATTGCGCAAAAATTCAACAATGATTTTAAAACTAATATATTCCCGCAGCCCGAACCGTTGATTCTAGGCACCGCAACCCGGGTCATGTCGTTACGTGATGGTACTAATAAAATGTCGAAGTCGGACCCTTCTAAATATAGCCGAATCAACCTTACGGATACGGCCGATGATATCGCACAAAAAATTCGCAAGGCCAAAACTGACCCTGAGCCGCTCCCTTCTTCTGCAGATGGGTTGGCCGGGCGGCCGGAAGCACAAAACTTAATCGAGATATTTGCAGCACTCAGTAACGTGAGCCGTGACGACGCGTTGGCCGCGAATGCTGGCAAGCAATTTTCTAAATTTAAGGAAGAATTGACCGATCTGGCAGTTTCAGTCCTGGGGCCGATCAATACTGAGATGCAGAAACTGGTTTCGGATGACACTTATATTGATGATGTGCTGGCAAAGGGGGCTGAGCGTGCTCGAGCGATTTCCGAGCCGATTATGGCGGATGTTTTCAAAACCATTGGGTTTGTGGCACCCTAGCGGTTAGTTCCTTTGCGCTTGACCTATTGGCTACGAGTCCCCATTTCTACTGTAGTATAAAGGCTTAATTTGGGAAAAGGAGAGCTAGATGTTTATTCAAACCGAAGCGACGCCAAATCCTGCTACAATGAAATTTCTACCGGGACGAACCGTATTAGAAACCGGCACCGCAGATTTTACCGATGCCGCCGTTGCGGAGACCCAATCTCCGTTAGCGGCAAAACTTTTTGGCGTCGATGGCGTAGAGGCTGTTTTTTTTGGAAATGATTTTATTACCGTGACCAAGAACGAGGCAAAAGAATGGCATGTTCTGAAACCTTCCGTATTGGGTGCTGTAATGGAGCATTTTACTGCTGGCGACTCGGTAATGAATGAAAGTACCGAGGCGCAAAGTGTTAACACCGCTTCTGAGGATGATGATGAGGTTGTTGGGCAGATCAAAGAGCTAATTGATACGCGAGTACGTCCAGCCGTTGCCATGGATGGTGGTGATATTGTCTTTGAGAGTTTTGATGACGGCATCGTGTATTTGCAGATGCAGGGCGCCTGTGCCGGATGCCCAAGCTCAACCGCGACACTCAAAATGGGTATCGAAAACATGCTTAAACATTATATTCCTGAAATTATCGAGGTTCGCGCAGTCGCACTTTAGGGTGAGCTAGAACGGTCAGGTACGAAATACTGCATGCCGAACCATCGCCATCTGCCGTTGGTGCCCGGCATTGTACAATTTATTCTAGAACGGCCCGCGGCAAAGGGCTGTGCAAATCGGATTTCGATGCGGCTTTTTCCCAAATGCTGTAACACCAACTTACCGAAAGCCGAATGATAACAGGCAAGACGTTCTAATCCAGAAATGTTTGCTGCCACAGTGAAACCAAAACTAGGCGGATTAGTTACTGCTGGCAGCAACGGGTTTGGCGGCGTGATATCGAACGTGGGTAAAGGTTGCGCATTGATGAGGGTGTGGAATCTGCTTACACCCCCATATGTATTATTTAAGGAAAAACGCGGTAGAAAAAACCGGTCGGTTCGTCGGTGCATGACGCCGGAGTGTTGGCCGAAAGCTATCTTGTATCCCGCCATTTGTGCAGCAATCTGTGCCTTCTTACTTGCTTGCCCATATGGGTATGCGAAAGAATAAGGTTTGACGTTAAGTTTTTTGAGCAATAAATCCGCGGCGGTTCTGATTTCCCTTTTAATATCTTTCGTGTTTTGAGTTGCCAGTCGGGCAAGCGTATGAGTTTTCGCGCCGATATTTACGCCACTATCGGCCATTTTTTTTAGTTGATTCCAAGATAAGTATCCTGCCTGACCTTTATCGACAGGACGCGTGGTAACAAATACCGTGAACGGGAGGCCGGCCTCTTTCAGCATTGGCCAGGCGTGTTTGTACACTGATTGGTAGGCATCATTCATAGTAATGATTATGGTTCGGTCGGCGATTGGTATTTTTTCAGTGAGGGCTTCGACGAGTTCTGGCAGAGGAATAACATTATAGGCGCCGGACTTAAGCTCTTTGATATGCGCAGCTAATTTTTCCACGGTCAGAGAGGTGGTTGGATGTTTTTCATCTGCAAACTTGTGATACATAAGTACAACTGCAGAGTCTGCACCTTGCGCTACGGCTAGCGGGGCTGAGGCAAATAAACCGAATAGGAAAACGAACCTAATTGTCAAAGAGGCACAGTTTTTGAGCCAGCTAACTTTCATGATTTCCGTAACGTAATTAAAATTTAACTTCGGCATCGGGTTTATCTCACTCATCTGCTTGCTGACCAAGAGGCATTGCCTTTATGAGGGATTTTTTAATTTGGTTAAATCGCTAAATATTTTAGCCTTAGACAGTGCTGCAAGTGCCTGTTCCGTTGCAATAACTATAAATAGCAATGTGTACGCCGCTCGCTTTGAAGTTATGGAGCGCGGTCAAGCCGAAGCGTTGGCGCCAATGGTGGCTTCAGTTATGGAGGAGGCTAGCCAAACCATGCCCCGCGGCTTTGCCGATTTAGATGCGGTCGCAGTGACCGTTGGGCCTGGTACTTTTACGGGCATACGACTGGGGCTGGCAATGGCAAAAGCGATTGCTCTTCCGCACAAGATACCGGTAATGGGGCTAAGCACATTTGATGCAATACGATTTGGTATCGATCAAAAAAACGGTCCTTTAATTGCTGTGATTGAAACTAAGCGGAATGATTTCTATTTGCAAATGTTCGATCGAAGGGGGGCGGAGATGACCAAAGCAGCGGTGCTTAATGCTGCAGAGGTATTATCGATGTTACCGCCGGGGCCGATAGTTGGCGTTGGCGACGGTGCTGGGCGCCTTGGTAAATTTTTGGCGGCAAAGGGGTATGGAGGGTTCTATGTAGCTGACGAGTCCCCACCAATTGCGGAAAACTTTGTTGGACTTGCGTTAGAGCGTTTTCAATTTAAGGAAATTGGAGCCACTAAGCCGATTTATTTAAAAGCGCCGAGCGTCACTTTGCAGCCTGACCATTTAAAATGAAGAAACCTGCTGAGGGACGCATTATCATTAACGAGGCAGGCCGGGGTCTTTGGCCGATACTGGCGGAAATTTTCGGCCAAAGTTTTGATGAGCCTTGGCCGCTAGCATCGATAAAGAATCTGATGGCGCCCACGGGATGTTGGGCACTTATTGCCGAGTTTGCGAACGATGAGATTTTATATCCCTGAGGTTTCGCCCTGGCGCGTGCGGTTGGTGAGGAGGCGGAGCTCTTAAGCATGGGAGTTATACCGGAGTTCCGCCGTCGCGGGGTCGCGAGTTCCATTATGAGGGCTTTAGCGAGCCAAGCGTTACATAGAGGGGCAAGAGCAATTTTTTTGGAAGTCGGTGTCGACAATTTTCCGGCAAAGCACCTTTATCGGATGTCAGGATACGTTGAAGTTGGGCGCCGGGAAAACTACTATCGACGTGCTAATCGTGAATTAGTTGATGCTCTTGTAATGAAAGTTGTGCTGTAAAAATGGATTATTAGCTATGGTAATCGGACAGTATCCATCGCTTGATGTTTATCGACATTGCTTGTTACAATGTTTATTCAAGACAATCTTAGATGAATAGTAGGTGTTGATTCATCATAATTGTCAGGTTAACGTCATAAAGCTGAGAATTAAATAATTCAGCCAATAGATCCATCGGTAGTGTTGCCGGTGATAAGTCACACAAGTGGCAAAAACAAAAACAGGGGCAATCAACAATGACCGATTCTTCATCTACTGAGGTCAAACGCGAAGATCTTCTTGGTTATACCTCGGAGATAACGTCGGCACATGTTTCCAATAATACAGTCGCACTATCCGACCTGCCGGGATTAATTGAACAAATTTATAAGACGCTGGCGACGATCGGCGGCGTTGATGGTGGTGCTTCTGACCGGCCAACACCTGCGGTGCCTGTCAAAAAATCTATTACCCCCGACTTTATTGTGTGTTTAGAAGATGGCAAAAAGCTGAAAATGCTAAAGCGCCATCTAAAAACCGCATATGATATGTCGCCGGAGGAATATCGCGAACGTTGGGGCTTATCTCCAGATTACCCTATGGTCGCGCCAAACTATGCGAAACAGCGGAGCCGATTGGCCAAAGAGATTGGCTTGGGTACACGGTCTCGGCGCCGAGCCGAAATTTAGACAAATTTTTCTGTCTTCTTTTCCGTTATCGCAAACCATAAGTATGCGGTAATCGAAGAGCTGTGGTACTATACATCCCAAAACGGGAGTCTTACTTACCATGGAAGCGAATATAGAAAGGCTGTGTGAAGAAAAAGGTCTAAAAATGACAGAGCAGCGCCGTGTTATCGCGCGTGTGCTGTCATGGGCGGAGGACCATCCTAATGTCGATGAAGTGTTTCTACGCGCATCAAAAATAGACTCCCATATAAGTCTAGCGACGGTGTATCGCACCGTGCGGTTATTTGAAGAATCCGGTATTTTAACACGCCTTGATTTTGGTGATGGTAAGGCCAGGTATGAAGACTCTTCCGTGGATCATCATGACCATTTGATTGATGTAGAAACTGGTGAAATTATTGAATTTCAAAACGATGAAATCGAGCGCTTACAGCGCGAGGTTGCGAGGCAACTGGGGTATGAGCTGGTAGAGCATCGTTTGGAATTATATGCGCGTCGGCTAAAGGGCAAAGGGTGAGAGGACAACTCACAAAGTAGACATAAAAGGGTAACATTGATGGTCGAGTGTCTAGTCGAACCGTTAATCAGCTGATCATGGTGTAAGCAATGTCATCACCGGCTTTTACTCAAGAACCTGAGCTTTTCCGCGGAAAACTCGACGATTTTGAGATTAGAAATGGCAACCATCTGGTGCGCCTAGCTCGAGACTGGCGGGAAGTAGAAGCGGCTTTGGCGCTACGCTACAAAATTTTTTATGAGGAAATGCAGGCGTGTCCAACAGCAGAAATGGCGATGCGTAAGCAAGATTTTGATCGCTACGATGAAGTCGCCGATCATTTGCTTGTACTTGATGAAAAGATTGGTGACGGCCCGGAAGCGGTTGTTGGTACGTATCGATTGATAAAGCGGGATGCGGTAGCTAGGTGTGGCGCTTTTTATTCCGCCGCGGAATATGACTTGGACATATTAACGTCTATTCCCGATGAAATTCTTGAACTTGGGCGATCATGTGTAGACTTTGAATACCGTAATCGCCGTGTTATCAACTTACTATGGCAAGGAATTGCACATTACTGCGTAAATTATGACATCCGTTTAATGTTTGGTTGCGCTAGTTTGCCGGGCAAAAATAAGGATGCGCATACACTACCGCTGTCTTATTTGTATCATAATTACCTCGCGCCAGCACGAATACGTCCTAAAGCACTACCAGAACGTCACGTGGATATGAACCTATTGCCGCCAAAAGAAATTGTGGAGAAGGATGCGGTAAAAATGGTACCGCCCCTGATCAAAGGGTATTTGCGAATTGGCGGGTTTGTTGGTGATGGCGCGGTTATAGATGAGCAATTCAACACTACAGATGTCTGTATTGTTGTGGAGACAAAACTAATTACAAGTAAGTATGCCCGCCATTTCGAGCGACAAGGTTTCAATCTGCGGTCAATCTAGTTCTGATTAACGTCAAACCCTTATGAAAATCTCACATTTACTCGCGTTCAGGCGCGCATTTTCCTTAATTTGCATCTTTGCCTTTATCATAATTGTGCAGACCGCCGCGCAAAGGTTGAGGTTCAGGAACAGTTATCGTTGGGGGCATCTTTGGCATAAATGGTGCCAACGGGCTATTGGTATGGAGGTGCAGGTTCACGGTGCCCCCTCGACGGATACGCTGACATTGTTTGCTTCAAACCATGTTTCCTACCTGGATATTCCGGCCTTGGGCTCGGTCCTCGATGCCACGTTTATTGCTAAAGCAGAAATCAAAAACTGGCCGCTTTTTGGATTTCTATGCAAATTGCAACGTACAATATTCATTGAGCGTGATCGTCGAAAAATTTTAGAGCAACGAGAAGAGATATACGGGCGACTTCAGGAGGGCGATAGTTTAATTTTTTTTCCAGAGGGTACAAGCCACAATGGAACTTTCGTATTACCATTTAAAAGTTCTCTCTTTAGCGCCGCCGAATGGGAATTCGGTGGAAAACTGCTCAAGATCCAGCCGGTTTCTATCGCCTATTCCATGTTGGACGGCATTGTGCTTGGCCGGCGTTTGCGGCCGACATTTGCTTGGTATGGTGACATGTCGATGGCCGGGCACCTATGGCAATTATTGGGAACTGGCAAATTAGGCATTGATATCATTTTTCATGAACCAATCGATATTAAACAATTCGGCTCGCGCAAACTTTTATCGGATTATTGTGAAAGGGTTGTTGCTCGCGGTGTTTCTTCCGCGCTTGTGCGGCGCGTGGAAATTATATCAGTCCCTATTGCCCACGCTTCTGCAAAAAATCAGAGAAATAGTTTAAATTGCTAACCTTGCAAGACATGTGGACATATGGAACTCTGAGATTGAAGATTGACGTAAATTTAATGAACAAGAGTTTGTTGGGTTTTTGAGAAAAGAGATTTCATGCTTCGTTTAAAAATGGTCGCGTCTAATCGCGCCACGTCGCATATCGTAGGGGCATAGAATTTGGGCAAATCAGTTTTTATCAAGACCTATGGGTGCCAAATGAATGCCTACGATTCTGATCGCATGGCGGATCTGCTTGTGCCGATTGGGTATGAGGTATCACAGGCACCAGACGGTGCTGATATGATAATCTTGAACACTTGTCATATCCGCGAAAAAGCAGCCGAAAAAGTGTATTCCGAACTTGGCAGGCTGGCGCCGCTGAAGGCTGATGTGATAGCAGGCCACAAGGCCCCATTGATAGCTGTCGCCGGTTGCGTTGCTCAGGCGGAAGGCCAACAAATTTTAGAGCGTGCTCCTTATGTAGATCTTGTTTTTGGTCCACAGACTTATCATCGTCTGCCGGAAATGGTGGAATCTGTGTTGCGGACCGGCAAACGGATTGTAGATACAGATTTTCCAGCGGACGATAAATTTGATTTCTTACCAGAAGAACGCAGTAGCGGAGATGTTTCGCGATTTTTGACCATCCAAGAAGGGTGCGATCGGTTCTGTACCTTCTGTGTGGTGCCGTATACTCGAGGTGCGGAACAGTCGCGGTCTGCTCAATCTATTGCAGCGGATGCTAAAGCTATGGTTTCTGATGGCGCGCGGGAAATTACTTTGCTGGGTCAAAATGTAAATGCGTGGCACGGCGATGCTCCAAGTGGCGGGGAATGGCGCCTCGGGCGCCTGATTCGGCACCTGGCAGAGATCGCAGGTTTAGACCGCATTCGGTATACAACGAGCCATCCAAGTGATATGGACGATGAATTGATTTCGGCGCATGGTGATGTACCTCAATTGATGCCATTTCTTCATCTCCCGGTGCAGTCCGGCTCTGATAAGATCTTGGCGGCCATGAATCGGCGCCACAACGCTAAAGATTACCGGCGGACAATCGATAAGCTGCGTCATCATTGCCCTGAGATAGCACTATCATCGGATTTTATCGTAGGCTTTCCTGGTGAAGAAGACTCTGATTTTGCTAAAACGTTGGGCTTGGTTACGGAAATTGGCTTTGCACAATCCTATTCTTTTAAATATAGCGCGCGCGCAGGAACGCCTGCGGCGGACCAAGGGCGGCAGGTAGACGAGGATGTGAAGAATGAACGCTTGGCAGGGTTACAACAGTTGCTTCGAGCTCAGCAGGATAGTTTTTTGCAAACCCAACTCGGCATGACGGTCGATGTTTTGTTTGAGGGTGCCGGAAAACGGCGTGGGCAAGTTGTGGGCCGCTCGCCGTTTATGCATCCAGTCCACGTTGAGGCTCCTGACCGGCTGGTGGGGTCTGTGAGGTCGGTTCGCATACAGAAATGTTTTGCTAATAGTCTGCGCGGTGAAGTGCAAACTATCAGCGCGCCAGTGTCGACCGAACACTTGGGGCCGTCCGCGGAGGGCATCTGCGCTTGAGCCGACGAACTATTATAAAGGCTGATGGCGGGCGGCAATTACAATTTGAAGACAATCGCTTGTTGGTGGCTTTGTTTGGGGAGCATGACAAGCACCTTGTACAAATTGAGAAGCGACTAGGGGTTGCGCTTTTTTCTCGCGGCAATCGCCTCTCAGTAACCGGGGCTGATGGTGCAGTAGAAATTGCCTGCAAGGCGCTGGAGCAATTATACAAACGATTGCAAATTGGAGAACAAGTGGATTCTGCAGAAGTTGACGCAGCCGTGCGAATGGCCAATCAGCCGGTGAAGGGGTGTAGCAGCGACGGGCCGTTTATAACTACGCGACGGCGGCGAATTTCTGCCCGTACGCCGCTGCAGGCCTTATACATCGAGGCAATGAAGGATAAAGAACTAGTGTTTGGGTTGGGGCCGGCTGGCACGGGTAAAACCTACCTTGCGGTTTGTTACGCTGTAGAAAGTCTCCTGAAAGGCGATGTAGACCGGATTGTTTTGTCCCGGCCCGCAGTCGAAGCGGGCGAGCATTTGGGTTTTCTTCCGGGGGATATGCGTGAAAAAGTAGATCCCTATTTGCGGCCAATATACGATGCTTTGCACGACACGATGCCTTCTGATCAGATCGTAAAGCGCATTGAAAGTGGTGAGATTGAGATTGCTCCCTTGGCTTTCATGCGCGGGCGTACACTATCTAGTGCGTTTGTAATTCTCGATGAGGCCCAAAACACCTCACCAGTACAAATGAAAATGTTTTTGACTAGACTAGGTCGAAATAGCCGTATGGTGGTAACTGGCGATCTTAGCCAGGTGGATTTACCGTCAAACGCCCTTTCCGGGCTTTCAGATGCGTTGGCGACACTAAAAGGGCTTGACCAAGCTGCGTTTATTGAGTTCACAGAAGGCGACGTAGTCCGCCATCCTTTGGTCGCTAGTATTGTTAGGGCATACGCAGCGCGGGATTTGAAAAATAGTGGCAAAATAAAAGATGGATAAATCTTTTTTTGTAGACGTAACTATCGACATAGCTGTTGAGAGGGATGTTCCCAGCAATATTGCCGATGCTATCAAAAAGGTTACAAGACTCGCGTGGCATAAAATTGATATGGGTAATTTTTCTGCTGAGCTTAGCATGCTCCTTACCACTGATGCACAGGTCAGTCGATTGAACAAGGATTATCGAAATAAGGATAAACCAACAAATGTGCTTTCGTTCAGCGCTGCGGATAATTCTGCCTGCTTGCCGGACGGTGTGCCGGTATTGTTAGGTGATGTCGTCTTGGGGTTTGAGACTATCCGCGAAGAAGCGGCAAGGCATGGGAAGACTTTTTTGGATCATGCCTGTCACCTTTCCGTACATGGGGTATTGCATCTTGCAGGTTTTGATCACGCGACTGATGAAAGTGCTAACGAAATGCAAGGGCTTGAGATTGCTGTGTTGGCTGCGGCCGGTATCGGCGACCCATACCACACATGGGTGGATGCTGTGGAATGAGTAATCGTGACGGACAATTATCAGAGGGAATTGAAGAGCCCATTCCTGATTCCGAGACGCCCAAGGCATCGTTTGTTCGCCGCTGGATACGTATGCTTCGTAATGGGCGCAATGGATCTAATATTCGAGAAACATTCGAAGAACTTATCGAACAGCATGAGGAGCGCGAACAGCCAATTAATGATCGCGAGCGTGCGCTGTTGGAAAAGGTCCTCACCATTGGTGATCTGACTGTTAATGATGTGATGGTACCTAGGGCAGATATCATAGCGGTTGAACAGCGGGTGCCCCTTAAAGAAATTGTGAAGCTCATGGCTGCCGAGGCCCATTCACGTCTGCCAGTTTATCGAGGCACGCTCGACGACGCGATTGGAATGGTCCACATAAAAGATGTTTTTGCCGCAACCACTCGCGAAACCAATAAAAAATTATCTGATATCATCCGGTCTGTTTTGTATGTAGCGCCAAGTGTTCGCGTATTGGATTTACTTTTACAAATGCGGGTGGCCCGAACCCACATGGCATTAGTCGTGGATGAGTATGGCGGTATAGGAGGTTTAGCGACCATTGAAGATTTGGTTGAACAAATTGTTGGCGAAATCGAGGACGAACACGATGTGGATGAGGGGCCACTACTTCGCGCATCAGATGATAATGCCGTTCTCGCCGATGCGCGGGTTACGCTTGAAGAATTTGAAGCTAAAGTAGGGCCTTTCTTATCAGAAGAGGACCGAGAAGAAGATATCGATACCCTCGGTGGTTTGGTATTTAGCATTGTTGGGCGGGTACCGGTGCGCGGTGAGATTATTCGTCATGAAAATTCAGGTGTTGAATTTGAAATTCGTGAGGCCGACCCGCGGCGTATTCGTAGAATAAAGGTTACTAATTTGGGCGATCGCCGACTGATCGATGGTTGATCGTGGCTACGTTTCCAGAACCTTTGAGGTGATTCGGCGGATAGCGGACCGGCTTGCAAAGTGTCGCGCACGTTTGCGTTATTGTGTGATGTTTTGTGCCGGTGCTTTCACTACTTTGGCCTTGGCCCCAGCAAATTTTCTGCCGGCACTTTATATTTCGATGCCTATTTTTGTATGGTGCCTAGCTGATACGAAGACATCTCGGTCGGCTTTTGCGACTGGTTGGTGGTTCGGGTTTGGCTATTTCGTATTTGGTCTTTATTGGCTTGGCTATGCGATGCTGGTGCAGGCAAGCCAGCATGGTTGGATGATCCCTTTTGCTACTTTGGGGTTGCCAGCATTTCTTGCCATATTTTTCGGTGCGGCGGCGATCCCAGCTCGTTGGGGGCAGGATCATTTTTCACGAGCCCTTATCTTGGCGACGACGCTCGGGGCCATGGAATGGGTGCGGGGCCATGTGCTAACTGGATTTCCCTGGAATCTGTTGGGCCAGGCATGGGCTGGTCAAGATAGCCTACTGCAATTTGTGTCTTTGATTGGTATCTATGGACTTACATTTTTAGCTCTTCTTTCGGCCGGGTTTTTTGCTGTTTTAGCGATGCCCAAATCAAATCGCGTTTTAGTAGTCCTTTTTTTGGCTTCGGCGTTGCCCATAGGAGCGGCTACTTTTGGGCATATGAGGCTTTCTCAAGCTCCAGAAAAAGGAACTGATTGGGTGCCTGGCATTGGGTTGAGGCTGGTTCAGGCTGGAATTCCCCAAAGGGATAAATGGCGCCCGCAATTTTTAAGTCGAAATTTCCAGAAGCATCTCTTTTGGAGTTTGGAAAACCGACCGACTTGGATCACACATATAATTTGGCCCGAAACCGCTAGCCCCTTCCAGCTGGGTGTGCACTCAATCGCGACAGAGGCAGCGGTTAAAATTATACCCAAGGGAGGTGCGCTGATTTCCGGTTTAATTCGCAAGCGGGGTAAGCCTGCGCGCCAAATCTGGAATTCGATTATTGCCCTAGACGAGACAGGGAAAGTAACCGCGCAATATGACAAGTTTCATTTGGTTCCTTTTGGGGAGTATGTGCCATTGCAAGGCTGGCTGCCTATCAAAAGGATATCCGCAGGCCTGATAGGCTACTCAGCGGGCCAGGGCCCGGTTCGCTGGCAATTAAAAGGACTGCCGCCGCTTGGGCCATTGGTTTGCTATGAAATCATTTTCCCTGGTGGGGTAACGTCTCCCCAAAGCAGACCTAAATGGTTATTGGTGCTTACTAACGATGCCTGGTACGGTGTTACCGCAGGGCCGCATCAGCATTTGGCATTAGCCCAGATTCGAGCGGTTGAGGAAGGGTTGCCGGTGGTAAGAGCAGCTAATACTGGCATATCGGCAGTGTTTGATTCTTTTGGGCGCGAGTGGAGTCGGCTCGGTTTAAGAGATGTAGGCGCGTTGGATATCCGCTTGCCCAGTGAAACTTCGGGCACAACCTTTTATAGTCAACATTCGAATTTATTAGTGTTTGCTTTTTTGTTTTTAGCCTTGTTATCGTTAAAATATAGGAAAGGCATTGAAATACAGCGGATTACAGTATGAAGAGCTGACCGTAATAGGTCCCTTTTGTCGCATCTATAAACGGAAAAAGGCGAAGAGTGATTAAAGGTACAGTTGGCTGGTCATTAGAATATGGAATAGGTGTTTCAAATCCGTTCCGCGCGCATGTAGTGACTAGAGCCTGAGTTCGACATACATTGCTAGGGCTAAGCCAGAAAAAGTTTGGATGAGCTCGTGGGCTTACTTTTTTACAAATGTAGGAATACTAACAGGGGTGTAGACGCATAAGGGCGTCGTAATTTTTTAATACCCTGTTCCAAGATGATTCTTGCAAATAGTCGGGTAATCTTTTTGGGTTGACCAATCAGGTCTTTGAAAGGGCTGGAAACGATTCTTGGCGCTTATGGTTTGTCCGAGATAGCCCCTACGAATAGGCTAAAGTTTAAGCGGTAGTGACATGTACCCAGTACGGAAAACGCCTTGACGGTTCCAACAAACATTGTCACAAACCGCCCGCATATATGCTCTGACTTAAATGCATATGATCAAGCAATATGATTTAAAGCGGTTTGAATGATTTAGGTGAATTATAATTAAGGGGGAGTAAAAGTGGCACAGGATGACTTTCTCTTCACTAGCGAATCGGTCTCAGAAGGCCATCCCGATAAGGTCTGTGATCGAATTTCGGATGAAATTGTCGATTTGTTTCTCTCATACGGTGATAACGTTCGAGCTGGCGTTGAGACACTGGTGACAACAAACCAGGTAGTTTTAGCTGGTGAAGTTCGGGGACCGGAATCCATTCAACCTGATGATATGATTTCTTTGGCACGCAAGGCGGTTCGCGAAATTGGCTATGAACAGGATAACTTTCACTGGGAAAAGATGGATGTTCAGTGCCTGGTTCATAGTCAATCTGCTGATATTGCTGCTGGTGTTGATGCGTCGGGCAACAAAGATGAAGGGGCAGGAGATCAAGGCCTCATGTTCGGTTATGCCTGCCTGGATACACCAGAGTTTATGCCCGCACCTATTCAATATAGTCACGAAATTTTGAAAAGGCTTGCGGATGCGCGGCATGCCGGCAAGATCTCGGGTCTTGGTCCCGATTCTAAGAGTCAGCTCACACTACGGTATGAAAATGGCAAGCCGGTAGGGTGCACGTCTGTCGTCCTCTCTACGCAACATGATGAAGAGATTGAACAGGCTGAAGTGCGCGAAATCGTCCGTCCTTTTATTGAAGCCACTTTACCCGATGGTTGGATGTGCGCCGAAGAAGAGTTTTATGTAAACCCCACGGGCCGGTTTGTTATAGGCGGCCCGGACAGTGATGCAGGACTCACTGGGCGTAAAATTATTGTTGATACATATGGCGGCGCCGCCCCTCATGGTGGCGGTGCTTTTTCCGGCAAAGATCCGAGTAAGGTTGACCGGTCGGCTGCGTATGGTGCGCGCTATGTGGCAAAGAATGTTGTTGCGGCTGGCCTCGCCGAAAAATGCATTATTCAAGTTGCGTATGCTATTGGTATATCGAAACCGCTTAGTGTCTATGTTGATACGTTGGGCACAGCTGCGGTTTCCGAAGATAAATTAACCGGAGCTATTACTGAAGTTATGGACTTAAGTCCGCGGGGTATTCGTGAGCACCTGAACCTCAGTCGCCCAGTTTATGCCCGCACAGCTGCATACGGGCATTTTGGCAGAACCCCTGATGATGATGGTGGCTTCTCCTGGGAGCGCGTTGACTTGGCTGACAGTCTTAAGGCAGCTTTAACCTAAAAGTCGGAAGGCGCTCCATGGCGGAGCTGAAAAAATTTCGATTTTATGGACGTCGTTATGGGCGTCCGCTAAAGCCGGCGCGGCAAAAAATTTTATCGCGGCTTTTGCCACAAATGTCGTTGGCATTGGATGGGCCGATTGAGAATTATCAAGCGGTCTTCCAAAATTCGCCGAGGCAAGTGTGGCTCGAAATTGGTTTTGGGGCGGGCGAACACTTGGCTTCTCTAGTTAATGAAAATCCGGATATAGGTTTCATAGGATGTGAACCTTTTATTAATGGCGTCGCATCTTTGCTTGCGAAGGTTGGAACGATGACGCCTTTATCCTGGCCTAATAATCTTAAAATATTCCCCGATGATGCAAGATTGCTCCTACGTTTGTTGCCGCCCGCGACTTTGGACCGAATTTATGCTATGTTTCCCGACCCATGGCCGAAGACACGCCATCATAAGCGTAGGCTTATAGGCTTTGAAACTTTAGATGAGTTTGCGAGACTTATAAGGCCTGGTGGCGAGTTTAAAATGGCCAGCGATCACATGGACTACATCCGTTGGACCTTATGGCATTTCCAACAACATCCGGCATTTGAATGGCAAGTTGAAGGGCCTATGGACTGGCGAGAACGATATCCAGATTCTGGGCAGACTCGCTACGAAACGAAAGCGATCTCCCAGGGCGATTCCTGTGTATATCTAACTTTTCGGCGTCTGGTCTAAACAGTGCGGACCCCGTTCCTCTTTCGGCTGGGCCAGAAAGGACTTGTCGAGAGGAAAAAAAATCCGTAAAAAGCTCTGAGAAACCCAGTTTGAAGTGGCTTTTAATTTTCGAGTTGTTTCAAAAAGTAAAGATTTGAGCATAAAGGTGGGTGGGCCCGTGGCCCGCCTTTTTTAATGTTGGATTTAAAATTCTGAGGATTTGGTAAAGGTGACGCTTGAAGGCAAAATAGAGGAGTTGATTGGAGCGAGCCTCGAAGCAATGGGCTTTTTGGTTGTGCGTATTCGCATAATGGGTGCCGTTGGAAATCGGACTCTCCAAATCATGATTGAACGTTGCAATGAGGAGCCAATTTCTGTTGAGGATTGTGAACGCGTAAGCCGAAATGTGTCGGCATTATTGGACGTAGAAGACCCAATAAACGGCGCTTATTTACTTGAGGTGAGTTCACCAGGGGTCGATCGTCCCTTAATTAAAGAGCGTGATTTTGACAAGTATGCTGGCTTTGAAGCCAAAGTGGAACTACGGGACGTCCAGGATGGACAACGACGCTTTAGAGGGCGCTTGCTGGGCTGCCAGAATGGCGTCGTGAAATTATCGACGGAGGCCGGTGAGACCCTACTGCCGTTTGGTAAAATAGCTACTGCTAAACTTGTACTAACTGATGAATTAGTGGCAGCTCATGAACTCCAGATGGCGGAAACTGTAGTAAACTAGAGCTAAAGAAAAAGGATAAAAACTAATGGAGACCGCAGGCGCGACCCCAATGCCGAGAACCGAACTGTTGAGTGTTGCAGAAACAGTTGCGCGTGAAAAAGGCATAGAACGGGACGAAGTTCTTGAAGCTATGGAGATGGCTATACAAAAGGCCGGCCGCTCTAAATATGGTCAGGAAAATGATATCCGAGCTGAAATAGACCGCAGTAGTGGCGAAATTCGTTTGGCCCGTTATCTCGAAGTGGCCGCTGAAGTAGAAAATGAAGCGACGCAATTGACCTTAGAGGATGCGCAAAGGCGCAACCCGGCCCTTCAAGTCGGAGAGTTTATTGTAGACCCTCTGCCGCCGATAGATTTTGGTCGTATTGCGGCCCAGACAGCAAAGCAAGTAATAGTGCAGCGCGTGCGTGAAGCCGAACGTGAGCGCCAGTACGAAGAGTTTAAGGACCGTGTAGCAGAAATCGTTAATGGCCTAGTGAAGCGAGAGGACTTTGGCAATATTACAGTTGATTTGGGCCGAGGAGAGGCCGTAATTAGACGCGAAGAACTATTGCCGCGGGAGAAGTATCGCCGTGGCGACCGAGTACGAGGCTACATTTATGATGTTAGGCGTGAGCAAAGAGGTCCGCAAATCTTTATGTCGCGCACGCACCCGCAATTCATGGCAAAACTATTTGGCCAAGAAGTGCCTGAAATTTATGACGGTATTATCGAAATAAAAGGCGTTGCGCGTGATCCGGGTAGCCGGGCAAAAATCGCCGTTATATCTCATGATGGCAGTATCGATCCGGTCGGTGCGTGTGTTGGCATGCGGGGCAGTCGTGTACAGGCGGTGGTTGCCGAGCTACAAGGTGAAAAGATAGATATCATCCCCTGGTCGCAAGATCCGGCTACTTTCGTGGTGAATGCTCTGGCTCCGGCTGAGGTGGCCAAGGTAGTTCTAGACGAGGAGACGCGAAAAATAGAGGTTGTCGTGCCGGATGAACAGTTGAGTTTGGCAATTGGGCGTCGAGGACAGAATGTGCGCTTAGCGTCTTCTTTGTCAGGCTGGGAAATTGATATTTTAACTGAGGAACAAGAATCAGAACGTCGCCAAGCAGAAGTTCAAATGCGTAGCCAGACCTTTATTGATGCGCTTGATGTGGATGATGTTATCGCTCAATTCCTGGTTTCTGAAGGCTTTACCAGCATAGAAGAAGTTGCGTTTGTGCCAGAAGAAGAATTGTTGTCGATCGAAGGTTTTGATAATGAGGTTGCCCAAGAACTCCGTATCCGCGCGCGTAATTTTTTAGCTAAAGAAAACGAACGGTTAGAAGAGCGCGTTGGTGAACTTGGTATCGAAGAAAAATTGAAGACTCTTCCTGGCATGACCATGCAGATGGCTGTGGCGTTGGGAGAGGCCAAAATCAAGACGCTTGAAGATTTTGCAGATTTAGCGGCTGATGAGCTCACGGGGCCGGAAGATGGGTTGCTGAGAACATTTAAGTTGACCGAATCTGATGCTAACGAATTCATTTTGCGTGCCCGTGTCATCGCAGGCTGGATTTCTGAAGAGGATTTTGCCGCAGCATTGGCCCCCCAGGAAGAAATAGAAGTTGATGATGGTGAGGCTGCCGGACCTGGGATAGAGCTAAATGCAACGGCGGACGAATAATAGAGAGTGCAGTAGAGGCTGTTATTGAGAGATGCCCGTACTTGAAACCATGCTAGGCCAAAGTCAGCTGCAGCGGCGCTGTATTGTAAGTGGCGAGACTTTGCCGACAGATCGTTTGATCCGGTTTGTGGTAGGCCCGAAACAGCAGTTGGTTCCAGATATTCGTGGCAAATTGGGTGGGCGCGGAATATGGGTAGGGGCAGTGCGTTCAACAATCTATGCTGCGATCAATCAAAATTTATTCAATCGGGCGGCTCGTACAGATGTGAATATCCCAGAAAACCTTAGTAAGAATATTGAGTGCCAACTGTTAGAACGTGTCCAAGGGTATTTGTCGCTTGCTCGCAAAGCGGGGCAAGCTATCGCGGGATATGAGAAAGTCTTGGAGAATGTGAGTAAAGGAGGTTTTGCACTTGTGCTAACGGCAAGTGATGCTTCCTTTAATGCGCAAAAAAAATTATCTTCCCTTGCGACGGGCCTGGTTCAGGTGGATTGTCTTTCGGGTAGTGAGATGGGTGTTGTCTTTGGGCGCGAAAGAACGGCCCATGCGGCGGTTGCCATTGGCGGTTTGGCATCCCAAATTAAAATTGACGGTCGTCGGCTTGCCGAGTTTCGTGGTAAGCCTTCCTTGAACGAGGTTAGGCATGACGCAGAAGTCTGAACAAGAAGGCAAGCTTAGTTTAAATCGACCCGGGACACTTGAGCTCAAGAAGACGGTGGAAACTGGTCAGGTGCGGCAAAGCTTTAGCCATGGCCGGTCAAAATCGGTGATGGTAGAAGTCAAAAAGAAAAGGTCCTTTGGCCGCGACTCCGCGGGCCGGATGCGGGCTGTTTCGGAAGAAAAAAGCTTACCGCAGCCGGAATTAGAAAAGCTATCCGAAACCGGTAACTTAACAGAGGAAGAACGTGCGGCTCGTATGCGGGCCATTCATGGCGCGGCGGAGGACGCTGAAAAACGTCGCCTCGATCAACTGTAAGATGAACGCCGTAGGCTTGACGAAGAAAACAAAAAGCGGGCACAGGAAGAAGAGGAAGCTAAGCGGCGTGCAGAGGAAGAAGCGCGCCTCAAAGCTGAAGAAGAGGCGCGCCTTAGAGCAGAGGAAGAAGCAAGCATGCTCCCGCCACCGGGCGGAGAGCCCGTCATACGTAAAGCGGGTGAAAAAACACCCGAATCCGAAAAAACCCCTCGTAAATCCAAAGCAGAGCTAAAGCGCCCGCGCCGGACTAAAGATGAGCCGAAACGGCGGATGCAAGGTAAACTCACCATTGGAGATGCGCTTCGACAAGCGGAAGATGGTGATGAGGGGCGTGTACGCAGTCTGGCTGCCGTTCGTAGAGCCCAAGAGCGCGAACGTAAACGTCAGCAGGCCGAACTATTAAAGGGCGAGGTTCAACAACAGGTGCGAGAGGTTGTGGTGCCCGAAACGATCACTGTTGCCGATCTCGCTAATCGCATGGCAATCCGGGTTCCGGAAGTGGTCAAGGCCCTTATGAGCCTGGGTGTTATGGCGGCTGCGAACCAAGCCATTGACGCGGACACAGCTGAACTTGTGGTCAACGAGCTTGGCCATAAGATTAAGCGGGTGTCAGAAGCAGATGTGGAGTTAGGACTTGAAGGTGTTGAGGATGATAAAGATGCTCTTGAAGCACGGGCACCTGTAGTGACGGTTATGGGGCATGTAGACCATGGGAAAACCTCACTCTTAGATGTAATGCGGCAAGCTGACGTAGCGGCAGGTGAAGCCGGTGGTATAACGCAGCATATCGGCGCATATCAGGTTGTACTTGAGTCCGCAAAAGCCATTACTTTTTTGGACACGCCAGGTCATGAGGCCTTCACTGAGATGCGGGCTCGTGGGGCCGGTGTGACAGATATTGTAATACTGGTTGTTGCAGCCGATGATGGTGTCCAACCGCAAACGGCGGAAGCCATTAGTCATGCTAAAGCGGCAGAAGTTCCTATCATCGTTGCTATTAATAAAATAGATACGCCTGGCGCGGATGTTAATCGCGTACGTAATGAACTGCTGAGCCATGAAATCGTTGTTGAATCATTGGGTGGTGATGTTCTTGATGTGGAAGTCTCCGCCAAAGAAAAAACCAATATCGATAAGTTAGAAGAAGCCATTTTGCTGCAGACAGAAATTCTTGAATTGAAGGCGAATCCATCCCGCCCGGCTCAAGGAACAGTCGTAGAAGCCAAAATGGAACAAGGACGTGGATCCGTTGCGACAGTATTGATTCAGCGTGGGACGCTCATGAAGGGTGATATATTTGTGGCCGGTTCCGAATGGGGCAGGGTGCGTGCCATGATCAATGACCGCGGTAATTCTATCGACTCAGCAGGGCCTTCTCAGCCTGTTGAGGTTTTGGGACTGCAGGGAACGCCATTAGCCGGCGAACCTATGAATGTAGTTGAAGATGAGGGCCGGGCGCGCGAGGTTGCCGAATATCGTCAGCGCCAAAATCGCCAGATGAGCATGGCTGCTGGTGCTCGCGGGACGCTGGAACAGATGTTTGATCAAATAAAGGCGGGAGATGGCTCAGAGATGCCGCTGGTAGTTAAGGCAGATGTACAGGGGTCATTGGAAGCGATTATTGGATCCTTACACAAAATTGAAACTGACGAGGCTAAGGTTCACATGTTGCATCGCGGGGTAGGCGGCATAACCGAGTCCGATGTTGCTTTAGCTGGTTCGTCTCAAGGTGTCATTATTGGATTTAATGTGCGAGCCAATCCGCAAGCTAGAGAGTTAGCCAAGCGCGATAATGTTGACATTCGCTATTACTCGATCATTTATGATGTGATTGATGATATGAAGAATTTATTGGGCGGCCTTTTGGCGCCGGAGATTCGTGAAAAACAGATTGGTTATGCAGAAATTCGCGAAGTATTCGGAATATCAAAGGTAGGCAAAATTGGCGGCTGCATGGTGACCGAAGGCGAGGTAAAGCGCGGCGCGAAGGTCCGGTTGTTAAGGGACGACGTAGTTATTCACGAAGGCAGCCTCAAAACACTAAAACGCTTTAAAGACGATGTGCGCGAAGTGCAGCAGGGGTATGAGTGCGGTATGGCGTTTGAGAATTACGATGATATTAAAGAAGGCGACATGGTGGAATGTTTCGAGGTTGAAACAATCTCCCGGACACTTTGATCTGGCCGAATTATTCTGAAAACGTTTCAGGCTATGCGCTTGATCCTAGAGTAGGGAATCATGATAACAAAAAGGGAACGTTCGGTGCGCCAGCTACGTGTTGGCGAGGAATTACGGCATATTCTCTCTGAAATTTTGGCGCGAGGTGATCTGCGTGATCCCGATTTAGTCGGCCGGTCCATCACCGTTTCGGAGGTGCGCGTTAGTCCCGACATGCGCAATGCGACCGCTTTTGTGCTACCGCTAGGTGGTGGTGAAGAGGATGCGGTTGTTACAGCACTCGGGCGGGCTGCGGCATATTTACGCAATGAGGTTGGGCGAAAATTGCATTTAAAATATTTGCCGCAACTTAGTTTTCTTAGAGACACTTCATTTGATACAGCGCGGGACATCGATAAACTCTTGGCCGATCCCGCTGTTGTTCGCGACCTAAGATCCCTAAAACAGTAAACCGGATTAGTAACAATGGGACGGCGACACCGCAAGGGCGACCCAGTGCATGGTTGGTTTGTTGTCGATAAGCCGGAAGGTGTTACGTCGACGAGAACCGTTTCAATCTTAAAGAAGTTAAGCAATGCGCAAAAAGCGGGTCACGGCGGTACTTTAGACCCCTTGGCGACGGGAATATTGCCAATTGCTATGGGTGAGGCAACCAAGACAATTCCCTATATTATTGATAATACTAAAGAATATGAATTTACAGTGCGTTGGGGTGTCTCCACCTCAACAGATGATCGTGAGGGCAAAGTGGTCGCAACGTCGGACAAGCGCCCTGACCGAGCAATGATCGAGGGTGTTATATCGTCCTTTAAGGGCGTGATCGATCAGGTGCCGCCTTCATTTTCTGCTATTAAAGTCGCCGGCAAACGTGCCTATGACTTGGCCCGGAAGGGTGAAAACGTATTGCTTCCTGCGCGAGAAATAAAAATCTACGATCTTTCCTTGGCCCAGATTATTGATGATGAGCAAGCAGTGTTTCATGTTGTATCCGGGGCGGGTGCTTATATGCGTTCGTTGGCGCGCGATTTGGCTGTTGCTCTTGGCACAGTAGGGCATTTGATAAGCTTGCGGCGTACGCGAGTGGGGCCGTTTTCGTTGTGTGACTCGATTTCACTGGACGAACTGCAGGGATTTGGGCACATTGCCGCCGTTTTAGAGTGCCTTTTGCCAATTGAGACCGCGCTGGACGACATCCCGGCACTGGCCTTAACTGGTACCGAAGCAAGCCAACTGCGCCATGGCCAGCCGGTGGCTTTGTTTCGGAAAGGTGATCTCGAACGCGTAGCTGAATTGGGCATAGGGGACACGGTCCTAACAACGGATCGCGGGAAGCCTGTAGCTCTTGCGAAATACTGCGCGGGTGAGATTCGGCCTTTCAGGGTATTAAACCTTTAAAAAAGGAGTATGCGATGTCGATTACGCCAGAACGTAAACAAGAACTTATTGAAGAGTACGCGACGAAGCCGGGCGATACGGGTTCGGCAGACGTACAAGTCGCGGTTTTGACCGAACGGATACAAAATCTGACTGAACATATGCAAACGCATAAGAAAGATTTTCATTCGCGCCGAGGTCTTTTGATGATGGTTGGTCAACGACGGCGGCTCCTGGATTATGTTAAGCGAAAAGATGTTAAGCGCTACGAGTCGCTGATCAAGCGTCTCGAATTACGTCGCTGAGGAGTTAGCAACGACCCTCCTCATAGGTGTTTGACCGTCAGGTCCTCCACCTTGTTCTGTTATCAATATGGACAGGTGCAGCGTAAATTGGGTCAAGGTCGGAATGAGTCTGACCTTTGTATTTTAAGGCCGTTGCAGGCCGCGCTATGGAAAATGGCATCACGGCAGTTGGTATGTGAAGGAAATATCTATGTTTAAGGTTACAAGAAAAGAAATCGAATGGGGCGGACGTCCTTTAGTATTGGAATCAGGAAAAATAGCGCGCCAGGCTGACGGGGCCATAATGGCGACTTACGGTGGAACTCAAGTGTTGTGTACGGCAGTTGCCGCTAAACAGCCGCGGGCGGGTGTAGATTTTTTCCCGCTAACTGTTAACTATCAAGAAAAAACATTTGCTGCCGGCAAGATTCCTGGCGGTTTTTTCAAGCGCGAAGGACGCCCGAGTGAGAAAGAAACTCTGACGTCACGCCTGATTGACCGTCCGATCCGGCCATTGTTTCCCGAGGGCTTTCGGAATGAAACCCAAATTGTCTGTACGGTTCTGGCTCATGATATGGAAAATGATCCTGATGTGGTATCCCTTATTGGCGCTTCCGCGGCTCTGACAATCTCCGGGGTTCCGTTTTTTGGCCCGATTGGTGCGACGCGAGTTGGATACAAGAATGGGGAATATATCCTTAATCCACGTCAGGAGGAGCTGGAAGAGTCAGACCTAGATTTGGTTGTCGCTGGCACACGCGAGGGTGTTTTGATGGTTGAGAGTCAAGCGAACGAACTTGATGAAGAGGTCATGTTGGGTTCTGTCGTATATGCTCATGAGCAAATTCAGCCGGTAATTGATATGATTATTAGGATGGCTGAAGGTTGTGCTAAAGACGCGTGGGATCTCCCTGCTGCGCCAGAAGGTCAAGACGAACTTCTGGAGGTGCTGAAAGATCGAGCTGAAAAACCGTTGCGCGATGCATATACGATTACTGCTAAGCAGGAACGTATGGAAGCGGTTGGAGTTGTGAAGAGTGATCTCATGACCGCCCTTGCTGAAGAAGAAAAAGACGTTGATATGGCGGCATCACTTTTCAAAAAATTAGAAAAAGATGTTGTTCGCGGTAATATTCTTAAAACCGGCAAGCGCATCGATGGTCGTGATACAAGCACTGTGCGACCTATCGAGAGCGAAGTCGGAGTGTTGGATAGAAGCCATGGTTCAGCTTTGTTTACCCGCGGTGAAACTCAGGCCCTAGTGGTGACAACACTTGGTACCGGACAGGATGAGCAGATTATCGACGCTATTGAAGGTGAGTATCGCCGTAACTTTATGCTTCATTATAACTTCCCGCCCTACTCGGTCGGTGAAGCGGGACGTATGGGTTCCCCAGGTCGCCGCGAAATTGGCCATGGTAAATTAGCTTGGCGCGCAATTCGTCCGTTGATGCCGGATCATGAGGATTTTCCTTATACAGTGCGAATTGTTTCGGAAGTGACAGAAAGTAACGGTTCGTCTTCCATGGCAACTGTTTGCGGTTCGTCCATGGCCTTAATGGATGCAGGTGTACCGTTAAAGCGCCCTTGCGCGGGTATTGCTATGGGATTGATCAAAGAGGAAGACGAATTTGCTGTTCTCTCTGACATTCTGGGAGATGAAGATCATCTTGGCGATATGGATTTTAAGGTTGCCGGTACTGAAGAAGGCGTCACTTCATTGCAAATGGATATTAAAATTACGTCTATTACTAAAGAAATCATGCAGATCGCATTAGCACAGGCTAAGGACGGTCGCATGCATATCTTAGGAGAAATGAAGGCAGCCATTAATTCGGCGCGCGAGGACGTAGCAAATAATGCGCCGCGTATCATCACATTCCAGATCGCCCGAGAAAAAATTCGTGAAGTTATTGGCACGGGCGGCAAGGTTATTCGCGAAATTTGCGAGACCACAGGGGCGAAAGTCGATATTGAAGATGACGGCACGATTAAAGTAGCATCTGTCGATACTGATGCTGGCCAAAAAGCCATTGATTGGATCCAGTCAATCGTGGCGGAGCCTGAAGTGGGTACGATTTACGAAGGTAAGGTAGTCAAAATTGTTGATTTTGGCGCTTTTGTTAACTTCCTAGGTAGTAAAGACGGTCTTGTCCATATTTCCGAATTGGCTAACGAACGCGTACCTTCTGTTGGAGATGTGGTTTCGGAGGGACAGACTGTGAAAGTTCTTGTTCTGGCTGTTGATGGCCGAGGGAAAGTGAAACTTTCCATGCGTGCAGTTGATCAGGAGTCAGGTGAAGAAATCCCCGTGGAAAGGAAAGAGCGCGAGCCTCGCCGAGATAGGGGACCACGTCGCGATTAGGGCTATGCGGAATAAACTTCAGGGAAGCCTATCAGGTGTCTGAGTAGTCATCTGATAGGTTGACCATCCCAATTACGTTGTAGCCGGCATCTACATGATGGATTTCGCCGGTTACGCCATTGGAGAGATCCGACAGTAAATAGAGTGCGGCACCACTAACATCTTCGAGGCTGATATTGCGCCTCAGAGGTGCGTGTTCGCCTTGCCATTTGAAGACAGTCCGGGCGCTGGCAATTGCAGAACCTGCAAGAGTGCGCATTGGGCCCGCCGAAATTGCATTAACTCTTACGCCGACTCCGCCTAAATCCACTGCGAGATAGCGGACACTGGCTTCAAGGGCTGCCTTTGCGACACCCATGACATTGTAATTAGGCATAACGCGTTTTGACCCGGAGTAAGTGAGTGTCAGCAGCCCGCCGCCTTTGTTTAATAGCGGGACGGCGCGTTGAGCGATAGCTGTAAAGGAGTAACAAGAGATATCCATCGTTGTTCGGAAGTTATCGCGGCTAGTATCGACATATTTTCCTTTGAGCTCCTCTTTGTCAGAGTAGGCGATAGCGTGCAGAATAAAATCAAGCTTCGACCACTTTTCTTCAAGCGTTGTAAACACGGAATCCAAACTTCCAGTATCCGTTACGTCACACGGCAGAATGATATCCGACCCAACTGATTCTGCTAATGGGGTTACCCGTCGCGCAATCGCCTCTGATTGGTAGGTAAAGGCAAGATCAGCACCCGCATTGTGCAGTGCTTGGGCAATGCCCCAAGCGATTGAATGGTCGTTTGCGACGCCCATGATCAGCCCGCGTCGTTCAGCCATTATCTTGCCTGTGGTCATACGTCAATACTTTCGCTTTGTTTCCGCGCGAGTGGAGGGACCTTCCCTCCCCCCAGGAAAATTGACTATTTTATATGCCGTGGCGCTTAAAAACCAAAGTTGCGTTAGTACCGCCAAACCCAAAGCTATTGGAAACAATGCAATCAAGGTTTACATTGTCTTGACGGTTGCGCGCTATGGGCACGCCCTCAGCGCCAGGGTCTAACTTTTCGATGTTGGCAGAAGCTGATATAAATCGATTTTCCATCATAAGAACCGAATAAATTGCCTCGTGTACCCCGGTTGCACCTAACGAGTGGCCCGTCAAAGACTTGGTGGAACTGATCGTGGGCATATCATCGCCAAAGACTTCTTTAAGAGCTTCAATTTCTTTAATATCACCTACCGGGGTGGATGTACCGTGCACGTTGACGTAATCTACCGGCTCGCTAATTCCACCGATAGCAATTTTCATGCAGCGAACTGCCCCTTCGCCTGAAGGTTGCACCATATCAAAACCGTCCGATGTAGCACCATAGCCTACAACTTCTGCATAAATTGGTGCGCCGCGAGCTTTAGCGTGCTCAAGCTCTTCAAGAACAACGACGCCACCGCCGCCGGCAATGACGAAACCATCTCGGTTTACATCATAGGGGCGGCTGGCCTTTTGTGGCGTAGCATTATAACCAGCCGATAATGCTGGCATGGCATCGAACAAGGACGTCATCGTCCAGTCCAGCTCCTCTCCTCCACCAGCAAACATAATATCTTGTTTACCCCATTGGATGAGTTCTGCTGCATTGCCAATACAATGTGCGCTGGTGGCGCAGGCGGAGCTTATTGAATAGTTTACACCCTTGATGGCAAAAGGTGTTGCAAGGGTGGCAGAATTAGTACTCGACATTGTTCTTGGCACCATGTAGGGGCCAATCCGCTTTGGGTTGCGTTCACGGGCGGTGTCCCAAGCGAGCAGCAAATTCTTAGTTGAGGGGCCACCAGAGCCCATAATCATTCCAGTCGTTTCATTTGAAACATCTGTTTCGCTTAAGCCCGCATCTGCAATGGCTTCTACCATTGCTATATAATTATAGGCTGCCCCATCGCCCATAAAGCGTCGAATTTTTCGGTCTACATGGTCATCAATATTAATATTTACTGATCCGTGCACGTGGCTACGAAGCCCGCGCTCCTTATATTCTTCACAGAATTCTATGCCTGACTTCCCTTCTTTAAGAGAATTGAGCACTTCGCCTTTATTATTTCCTATGCTGGATACAATACCCAGGCCAGTGACTGCTACGCGTCGCATTTTGGGTTCCGCAAGCCTTCCTTAGGTTGATTCTTGTGGTGTGAACAGGCCAACCCGCATATCTTTGACTTCATAAATGGGCTTTCCATCGGCCTTAAGGACACCGTCGGCAATGCCCATTACCAATCGGCGCATGATGACGCGCTTCATATTAATATGGTAGGTGATTTTTTTAACGGTTTTGAGAACTTGACCAGAAAACTTAACTTCGCCTACACCTAAGGCCCGGCCTCTTCCTGGACCGTCTTTCCAGCCTAAAAAGAAACCAACAAGTTGCCACATGGCATCCAACCCTAGGCACCCAGGCATCACAGGGTCACCTTCAAAGTGGCAATTGAAAAACCACAAATCCGGCTTGATGTCCAATTCCGCAACAATTTCGCCTTTGCCGTAATTTCCACCATCATCTGAAATATGTGTTATCCGGTCGAACATCAGCATTGGTGGTAAAGGAAGCTGAGCGTTGCCAGGGCCAAATAGCCGTCCATGCCCGCAATCAAGCAAATCTTCCAAGCTGTAACTGTTTTGTTGTTTAAAAGCCAAGGCCATTTACCGATTTATTCACTGATCCAGCTTGATACCAATATCTCACGTGACAGCATAACTCAATGTAAACCTATCAAACGCTGATCTTAGGTACATTGGTTAAATATCTAGATTTTCAACACTTAAAGCATTGGATTGAATAAAATCTCTACGGGGTTCTACCAAGTCCCCCATCAGCGTCGAGAAAACCTCCGAGGCCTCATCAACATGATTGACCTTTACCTGCAGAAGCACGCGTGCATTCGCATCCATAGTGGTTTCCCACAATTGTTCCGGATTCATTTCACCAAGCCCTTTATAACGCTGAAAGCTGAGCCCTTTTCGGCCAATTTTGGTTAATTGTTGGATCAGCGTTGCGGGGCCTTCAATTCGTATTTCTTCGGTTTTGGTTTTAAGTACTGGGAAATCTTCATAGACCTTTATTAAGCCTTTGAACATGGTTTTACCGTCCACGCCTGGGTCGAGACTGCGTCCGTCTCGGCTGCGAATAAGATCGCCGTCGATCAGGTGTTTTTGTGTAATACCGCGTAATGTGCGCTGGAATAGTAGTCCGCCGTCTTCGCTTGGGACGCCGCTCCAGCCCTTTTCTAAGGGATCCGCGAGTTTATTCAACCGTGCGGCTACATAGCTCGCGGCAGCGGCCGCGTTCTCCTCATCGTTTAGGATATCGCGACTCAAAGCACCCGCGATGACCGATTGTTCCACCACAGATCGCTCGCCGACCTTATGGATGATCGGCTCCATATGATTTCGTGCGACCCGTGCATCTTCAATGAGCGACCAGAGATCGTCTCCGGCAATGTTGCTACCATCCGCCAATTCCAGGGTAATTTCGTCGAGACATTCCCTGAGAAGATAGTACTCCATCGCTCTGTCATCTTTCAGATAGACCTCCGAAGTGCCACGTTTCACACGATAAAGCGGGGGTTGAGCAATGTACAAATAACCTCTTTCTATTAGCTGTGGCATTTGTCGATAAAACAAGGTGAGCAGTAGGGTTCGTATGTGACTTCCGTCCACATCAGCATCAGTCATTATAATAATTTTATGGTAGCGGACTTTGTCTGGGTCAAAATCCTCTTTCCCGATGCCCGTGCCGAGCGCAGCAATCAATGTTCCGATCTCCGCGGAGCCGATCATTTTATCGAACCGCGCCCGCTCCACATTTAAAATTTTACCGCGTAATGGAAGAATTGCTTGAAACCGCCGTTCTCGAGCTTGTTTTGCGGACCCGCCAGCAGAGTCGCCTTCGACGATAAACAGCTCGCACTCTTCTGGGTCACGAGATTGGCAATCGGCCAGTTTACCTGGTAGATTGGCAATATCGAGTGCTCCCTTTCGTCGCGTGAGTTCTCGGGCTTTGCGAGCCGCTTCGCGTGCGGCGGCTGCCTCGAAGACTTTCTGGACGATCTTTTTAGCTTCTGAGGGGTGTTCCTCGAACCACTCGCCCATTTTCTCATTCATGATTGACTCGACAACTGGTCGCACTTCAGATGAAACTAGTTTATCCTTAGTTTGGCTAGAAAATTTAGGGTCTGGAACTTTTACCGACAACACACATGTGAGGCCTTCGCGGGCGTCGTCCCCGGTAATGGCGGTTTTTTCTCGTTTTGCTATGCCTGACGTATTAGCATAGCTGTTTACTTGGCGCGTTAGTGCGCCGCGAAACCCAGCGAGGTGTGTGCCGCCGTCGCGCTGTGGAATGTTGTTGGTGAAGCAAAGTGTGGATTCATGATAACTGTCGTTCCATTGCATAGCGAGACTAACTGTTATGCCGTCTTTCTCTCCTTGCACATCAATGGGCGAGTTTATTAGAGCCGTTTTGGTCCGGTCTATGTATTCGACGAAGGCGGCGATACCTCCTTCATATTGCATATCTATTACGTCAGGATCTGGTTTTCTGGCATCTGTAAGCACAATTCGAACACCGGTGTTTAAGAAGGCGAGCTCGCGGAGCCTGTGCTCTAGAATTTGGAAGTCGAACTCGGTTTGCGTAAATGTCTTTTTTGACGGCATGAAAGTCACCATCGTTCCAGATTCATCTCCGCACTCGCCGGTTTCAGCAAGGGCTTTGACTGTATCGCCGTGTTTAAAGGCCATTTCGTGAGTTTTGCCGTTGCGCTTAATTGTCAAGAGTAATTCGGAAGACAGGGCGTTTACGACCGAGACGCCGACACCGTGGAGACCGCCAGAGACTTTGTACGAATTTTGATCAAACTTTCCACCTGCATGAAGCTGGGTCATGATGACTTCCGCAGCGGACACACCTTCTTCGTCATGTATATCTACCGGAATGCCTCGGCCGTTATCAGTAACGCTGACTGAGCCGTCACCATTCAACACGACATCAATCTGATCGCAGTGACCTGCCATTGCTTCATCAATGGCATTATCAACCACCTCAAATACCATATGGTGAAGGCCTGTCCCGTCATCGGTATCACCGATATACATGCCAGGACGCTTTCTTACTGCATCTAGACCGCGTAACACCTTGATGGAGTCGGCGCTATAATCCTCGGCATTATCTTCCGGGCTTTTGGTGACAGCTGTTTCAATCATGCTTTCCTCTTGAACTTTGCGGTCTTATGCAGCAAACGCATTTGGCGTTTCGGTTAAGCAGGCATCGGATACAGCAACGTATTGCGCGCGGTCTCTAAAAGACTCGAACAGGCTGATATCTGTTCCCGTTAGCCAAGCTTGCGCCCCCATCAAACAAATTTCATCGAATAGCGCGCATCGCCTTTTTTCATCCAGATGTGCGGCCACTTCATCCAGCAACAGCAAAGGAGTGCGGTTTCGTTCTTTGGCCTGCAAACGTGTATCCGCCAGAATAATTGCTATTAATAGTGCCTTTTGTTCGCCTGTAGAACATTGATCCGCTGGCAGGCCTTTCTCGGCGTGGTACACGGCAAAGTCACTTCGATGGGGGCCAGCGGAGGTTTGACTTAATTCACCATCGTGCCTTCGATTAGATTTCAGTAATTCTCCAAAGCGTTGTTCGACGTCTAAGGCTGGCATCTTGTCGAGCCAGCCCTCAAGCAATCCCTTAGAAGCAACGGCGGCAACTGGGAATTGGCCAGGCGCGGACATTGATGCCTTGGCGACTCGTGCCGCAAGCTCTCTTCGTGCAGCCGCAATGGCGACGCCACGTTCTGCCATAGTTTTCTCAAGCGTTAAAAGCCAAACATCGTCGCTCGAACCATCTCGTAGAAGGCGTATACGCTCTCGCATCGCGTGATTATAGCCCGTGATCCGGCCCGCATGCGCTGGGTCAAAGCCATATGCGAGTCGGTCAAAGAAGCGTCGCCGATTAGAGGCACCCTCTAAAAACAATCGGTCCATTTGTGGGGTTAGCCAAACCGCGCTGATATGGTTGGCTAGTGCATTTTGGTTGGAAACATCGACGGCATTGATCCGTACTTTGCGCCGCCGGTCATCAGTAGCTTCTTGCCCGGTGCCAATCTCTACGGGCCCAATCGGTGTACCAACGGATGCTGCAATACCCCATCCAGTCACACCGACTTCGCCTTTC
>MDTA01130394.1_pt1 | contig 99773 bp, 92 predicted proteins | sample 811151 | NCBI WGS metagenome assembly MDTA01 (sample SAMN05326648, study PRJNA326480) | marine metagenome | isolation source: seawater | place: Indian Ocean: South | collected 2010 | reverse complement strand
CGTGGTTTCCCGATGCAAATCGAGGGACGGTATTTTACTACCGACCACATAGTTCAGAGTGCCGCCACGAACCGGCTTTGCCGATGCGTCTGTTGCGACTCCGCCAAATGCAATGGCTGAACCTAAAGCCACAGCGGCGAAAAATTTTCTAGAAGTCATTTAGCTTTTCCTTCCCTGTTCATAAGAAACTCTTGGTTTCTCTCTCTCTACAAACGCAGGTCTAGTCGAACCCAACGCTTATTCGCATGTCACTCGAAATTCTCTTTCGAACGATCATACCTCTGTGCAGGCCACCCAGTGGCCTGGTTTTACTTCGCGAAATTCGGGTATCACTTTTGGACATCCATCGACCGCCACGTCACAACGAGGATGAAACACACAACCACTTGGGGGATTGATGGGGCTTGGAATTTCGCCTTTTATAGTTTTATGTGCCCGTTCTGATTCAACAGAGGGGTCTGGAATTGGAACGGCTTCCAACAGAGCCTTTGTATACGGGTGTATCGGGTTATCAAACAATTCGTCGCAATCGGCGAGTTCGACCATATTCCCGAGATACATAACAGCTACACGATGACAAATGTGGCGCACGACGCTCAAATCATGGCTAATAAACAAATAAGTCAGACCAAATTCTTCGCGTAAATCCTCAAGTAAGTTTATCACCTGTGCTTGAATAGAAACATCCAGCGCGGATACCGCTTCATCGCAAACAATAAATTCAGGATCCATAGCGAGCGCTCTCGCCACACCGACACGTTGGCGTTGTCCGCCGCTCATTTCGTGTGGGTAACGATCGGCAAATCGAGGACTAAGACCGCAGACTTTCAATAAATCTAGGACGCGTTCGTCTCGGGCCCGTTTATCGGTGATTATTTTATGGACCCGCATCGGTTCAGCAAGGATTTCCCCGATCTTCATGCGTGGATTTAGTGAGCTGAACGGGTCTTGGAAAATCACTTGAATTTTCTGACGAAATGGTACCATTTTTTTTGAATTCAATGTATTGAGATCGATTCCGTCATAAAAAATTTGACCCTCAGTAGGGTTCTCAAGTTGTAAAATGCAACGTCCTGTTGTTGTTTTTCCGCAACCGGATTCGCCAACTAAACCAAGGGTTTCGCCCCGCTTAATCCGAAAACTAACGCCGTCGACCGCTTTGACTTGAGCGACAACTTTATTCATTACGATGCCTTCCGTAATCGGAAAATGCATCTTCAGTCCTTGGACGTCTATTAATGTGTCGCCTAATTCGGCAGTGCCATTGGACGCAGCGTTGCTGTCAATTACAGCGCTCATGATGCGGCCCTCTGTTCCTTTTCGAGATTATCATTATTCCAACATGCAGTTTGATGGCCATTGCCAACGTTTTCTAGCGCCGGGTTGCTTGTTTCACATTTATTTGAGGCATACCGACAACGGGGACGGAAGGGGCAGCCGTTATCCAGACGCGCTAAATCAGGGGGTTGGCCATCAACGGGATCTAGCTTTTGCCCGCGCGGATGATCTATACGTGGTACGGATTTTAACAGCGCTAATGTATACGGGTGCTTCGGTCGCAAATAGACTTCCTCGGCGGTGCCCGTTTCCACGATTTTGCCCGCGTACATTACATTCACGCGGTCCGCATAGCGCGCGACTACGCCGAGATTATGCGTTATGATAATCATGGCAACGCCCATTTTGCGCGTTAGTTCTTTCATCAACTCTAAAATTTGTGCTTGAATGGTTACGTCGAGCGCTGTAGTCGGCTCATCAGCAATAATCAGCTTTGGTTCGCAGGCAAGCGCCATCGCAATCATGACCCGTTGGCGCATACCGCCGGACAAATGGTGTGGGTATTGCTCAAGTCGCCGCTCTGGCTCTGAAATGCCAACCATGCCTAGCAGCTCCACCGCCCTGGCATGGCATTCTTTTTCCTCCATGCCTAAATGGTGTTGCAAGGTTTCGGTCAACTGCAGGCCGATAGAAAGCACAGGGTTGAGAGATGTCATTGGTTCTTGAAAAATCATTCCTATGTCGTTACCGCGAATTTCGCGCATTTCGGCATCGGATAATTGCAGTAAATCAGTATTCTGAAATTTAATACTGCCTTTGACTACCTTTCCTGGAGGCCAGGGAATGAGTCGCAAAATTGACATGGCGCCAACAGATTTGCCGCAGCCTGACTCGCCGACTATGGCGACGGTCTCGCCTTCATCGACATTATAGGTGATACCATCTACCGCTCTGACCGTGCCGGCTGAGGTGAAAAATTGAGTATGGAGATCCTCGATCTCTAAAAGTGCAGCCACGTGCCTCCCCGTCCATCATATTCTTATTATTATGAAAATTTTATAATTCCGTACTTCATTTTGGTACGGTAATCCTGTCCGCATCCATCAGGAAATCTTTTTAACTATGATCAAGATGCTGTTACGCAGGTAGTGCTCTGATACAGGCTGTTTTCAGATACGTCAACGATTCTATTTACCTGCCGAGGAGTTTGTTTTTATCGGTATAATAACATCGGCTTTGGGCAGGGGTTCACCCCGCAAAAATAATTCGATATTTCTGAAACAATGGGCCGATACATTCCCGACATTATCAAATGCTGAACCTGCTGCGTGTGGGGTTACAACTACTTGATCAAGTTTTAAAAGCGGGTTTTCGGGGGCTGTTGGCTCGGGTTCCCATACGTCGATGCCTGCACCACGAATCTGGCCCGAGGTTATGGCGGTAAATAGGTCTTGTTCGTTTATAATTCCACCGCGCGCGCAATTGATAATGATTGCAGATTTCTTCATTTTTCCAATGGCTGAGGCATCAATAGCGCCCTTCGTTGAGTCGTCGAGTGGCGTGTGGATGGTAAGAATGTCACTTTCGGTCAATATCTGATCAAGGGAAGCGGATTTGGCATTTAGCGTTTTCTCGGTTTCGGCATCTGCTTTTATAAGATCGTTATAAATGACTTTGGTTTCGAACCCTGTCAGTCGTTGTGCGACCGCGCGACCGATGTTACCGAACCCAAAAATACCTACGGTTTTACCGCGAAGCTGGAGCGCGTTATTCCTTAGCATTATCTTTATATCTAGCCATTCGCCTTTGCGCAGTCGTTCGTCGATTTCAAGCAAGTGCCGGTAAACAGCAAGAATTAACAAGATTGTGTGTTCTGCCACAACTGTCTTATTAGCGCCGGCCGTGTTGCAAAGTCCAAGCCCGTGGTCCTCAACCGCTTTGAGGTCCACTTTGTCGAAGCCTATTCCCCACTTTTGAACGAATTGGATATTGGGAGATTTGTCCAGCATGCGCCGCGATACAGGTGCGGTCCCGCACATGATAAAATCGCATTGTTGGGTAATCTCAATTTGGTGATCCTCATCATAACTTCTGGCGAAGACCAGCTCGAAATTATCTGGTGCAACATCGCGGGTTTGGTTTTTGACCGGTTCGTCCCAAACATCTAAGCAAGCGATTTTATAATGTGTCATGCGGCTTCTCCCAATTTCTCACCGTTTGCATTTAGTACCGGCTCTCCCTCTATGATTATGCGATAGAGGTATCGATATTGATCGCCATAATCTCCGTTTGCTTGATGCATTACAGCGCGATTATCCCAAATAAGCATATCGCCCTCTCGCCATTGTTGGCGGTATTCGAAACGCGGTTGCGTAATATGATCCATAAGAAAATCAAGCAGGTCAAAGCCCGCATCCAGCTCGATGCCTTGGAACTCATCAATGCGCGCTGTATTCATATATAGCGCGCGGCGGCCGGTATCGGGGTTGGTTCGCACGAGTGGATGCCAAAAGCGCGGATCGAAGCCTTCTTCTATCGATGGCATTGGTCGGGGGCACCGCCGGCTCATCCAAACGTGGAGGCAATTTATAAGATCCACCTTGTTGCGCATATCGTCCGGCAGTCTGTCGTAGGCTAGATGCATGCTGGCGAATTGTGTATCGCCGCCTTCGATTGGCAGCGTAACTGCGTGCAACGTTGTAGCGCGCGGCGGGGTCTCTGTGTGGGAATGATCTGTATGCCAGTTTCGACCGCGAGTGATAACTTTTCCGCTAGCGCCTTTGTCGCGGCTTGAAATGAATCCGACCAGTGGACATTCAGGAACGCGAAATTGCTCCAAATCCTGCAGCATAGGCGTTCCGAATATTCGTGCCGCTTCCAGAAATTCGGGTGGTTCCAGTTTTTGATCGCGGATGACCAGAACCGACCGTTCGGCGAAAGAATGATAAAGTGCCTTTTTAGTGTCATCGTCCGGAGTTTGGCGCAGGTCAATGCCCACGACCTCTGATGCAAATCCGCTTCTCAGTGGATTAATAGTGAACGTCATATCTATACCACCTTCTGGTCTGCAACAGTCATAACTGGTTCACCTTGGATCATGACGCGGTAAAGGAAACGCTCTTCGTCATAATCGGATGTAGCTTGGTGAAGGACTGACCGGTTATCCCAAATGACCATATCGCCTTTTCGCCATTTGTGGCGATACTCATATTTACCACTATTGGCGAGTTCCATTAGATTATCCACGATGGCGAAACCTTCTGCATCGTCGATACCGTCGAATTTTTCGATACGTGCAGTATTCATATATATACCACGACGACCGGTGTCCGGGTTCACGCGCACTAATGGTTGCCAGGTTTCAGGCTGTTTTCCTGGAGGTTTAGACAGAGGACGGGGGCTGCGGCTTGCTTGCCAAACATGCAGCGTTTTTACATGGTCAATTTTGGCCTTCGTTCCATCCGGCAAATCATCATAGAGTGCTTTCATGTCGGCAAACTGTGTGTCACCGCCTTGTTGTGGGATGGTTACGCCATAAAGGCTGGTTGCGCGGGGAGGGATAGGACGATTGGAATGATCGGTGTGCCAGTTAATGCCTCGGTAGATACGTTTTCCATTGAGGTTGTTCCTATCTCTACTAGAGATGAAGCCAACAAGAGGGTTTTCGTCCAAGCAGAATTGCTTGAGGTCTTGTTCGAAAATTTCTCCGAAATTGCTTGCGGCTTGAAGGTAACTTTCTGGATCCAATTCTTGATCCCTGATTAGCAAGACAGTGTTCTCAGCGAAAGCGTTATAAAGCGCGCGCCGTGTATTTTCATCTTGGGACTGGCGCAAATCTATACCTTTTGCTTCAGCGGCAAAATGGTTGGTTAGCGGAACAATTTCCAGTGACATGTATTTCCTCCACAAGACACAAAAATTGATTTTGGCTGAAATTACCAAATGCTAGTGGTGTTGGTCTACCCAGGGCAAATTAAATCAAATCAAGTGATGACCTATCCAATTACCGGAACTGGCTCGCCTTGGTTCTCAAACATGATATCGACCCCATATCCCGGCCCGGAAATGGACATGCGATTGCCTACGGGCTGCTCGCCTTTGGCAAAGCTCTGGCGCCATTCCACCTCCCCGAAAGAATATTCTAGCACTTCGGCATTTGGATTGGCTGCAACCACATGAGCGCTGGATGCGGTAGAGATTGGTCCGTCTGGATTGTGTGGTGCGAAGCCGACGCCGTGCGTGGCTGCCATTTTGCAGATGCGATCAAGTTCTACCGTACCACCGACAAATTTGATATCAGCGATCATAAGGTCAATGCAGCCAGACTTTGCTAAATCTTCAAGTTCGCCATACGTGTAAATATCCTCCCCCCCAACGACGCGGCCGCCGGAACCCTCTCGCAAAATATCACAATCTTTTCTGACCCATTTCTCCAGCGGATCTTCTATCCAAGATATAGCGAATTCTTTGCAAATTGAGGCAAGGAGAGGAGCGGTTTCTGAGGTGAAGCGCCAGTGGTTATCGATCATAAGATCAATGTTTGAGCCTATTGCTTTGCGAAGCGCAGCCAGACGTGCGATACCTGGTTCCACAAGTTTTTCGCCTTCTTTGCGTAATCCATTTGGCGAGACTTCATCAAAGGGAGCTATTTTAATGCGAGTGCAGCCCGCCTCCACTACGAGGCGTCCTGCAGCGGCAATTGTCTCGGGTTTGCGGTCTTCGCATCGCCGGTTGATATTGGAATAAAACGCGATATTTTCATCAATTTTTGCGGTTCCATTATTTTCGCCAGCAAGTGCTGCGGCCGCTGAAACGCCGTTTATCCGACATTCTAGATCGAAGAGAGCCTGCGCTACTGCGCTGGGTGGTGTTCTAGGTAGCCGCTTATTGGGGAGGCCTTCTATTAAGTTGATAGTAGTGGCAGCGGCATTGATTTCCTTTCCTTCAAGATTTCGGCCAAGACGCACCATTTCTTCAACGCAACGCTCCTCATCCTTGCTGTTGCTACCTTCACCCCAGCCTCTTAAACCATCTTCGGTATTGAGCTCTAGGAGTACCCAATTACCGCGATGGTTGACGGGAATAACATGCACAGCGGTGCTGCAAATTTTCATATTTTAGATTTCCCTTTAAATGAACCGCGCCAAATTGCCTTAAAACCGAGAAAGAAGGAATGGAGTGGCGTCAATGGAGAGTGAGCGTTCGGCAATCATGTCGCTAATCAATTTTCCGGTCATGGGTGAACCGGACATGCCCGTGTGGCCGTGCCCAAATGCATAATGGACGTTTGTGACATGCTTTGCGGGGCCAATCACCGGAAGGGAGTCAGGAATGCACGGTCGGTGGCCCATCCAGCGTCGGTCATCGCTACGGGTAATCCCTGGCAATAACTTCTTTGCATGATCAAATAAAACGTCTGCTCGTTGATAATCAGGCTCTGCGTTGATCCCTGCAAATTCTGCTGTGCCCGCAAGACGTAATCTGCCTTCCATAGGTGTCATAGTGAATTTTCGTTCTACGGATTGGAGCCCGATTTTTGGCATTATATGGGGTTCGGTCAGTTCCAAATGATAGCCGCGTTGGCTTTCTAGTGGCACTTTATCTCCAAGTTGGATTGCTAACGCTGCAGACCATGCTCCAGCTGCAACAACCAAATGTGAAGGAGTGAACGTCTGAGTTTCTGCGTGAACAGCGTTCACTGTACTATCCTCGACAGCAAGGCTATGCACAGCGTCCCTGACAATCTTTCCTCCATCCCCAATGAACTTTTCTGCTAGAGATGTGACTAATTTGAAGGGACTAACGATATGACCATTGTCGGGGAAAAAAAGTGCGTGGCGAATGGCGGGACCCAGCTCAGGGACGATCTGGCGTGCTTCATCGGCATTTAGTTCATCAACGGTTATACCGCGTTGGCGCCGTCTAATATTACTCTGTTGGGCATAGGCAAACGCATCATCGGTCTCGAAGATATGCATCTGTCCCAAGCGCCGTATTAAGTGAGAGGTGTCTGTTAACTCTTCGTATAAATCAAATACCCTTTCGTGCAGTCCAAGTAATGCATTCATACCTTCGGCAATAATAGTTGGCCGACCTGCACGGATAAATTGCCATAGCCAAGGGGTCGCCTTGATTGCGTAATTTGCTCGAACCTTCAGAGGACCGGTAGGGTCTAGCAACCAACTCGGCACCTGGCGCAACATGTTTGGCGTAGCTTTAGGTGACGACGTGTCGGGGCTCAGAAAGCCTGCATTGCCGAATGAACAACCCGCTCCTGGCTCGCGCTCGTCGACAACGGTGACGTGGTGTCCGTCCCGTTGCAAAAAAAGGGCGGTACACATACCGACCGCACCGGCGCCGATGACGAGAATATTTTTAGACATTAAATTTAAGGTATATCATTGTCCGGTTCTGTTTCCATTTATAACTTAAATAGCGCCTGAGCGTTGTCTTCTAACAGTTTGTTTTTATCCCTCTGCGATAGGCTACAATCGTCGATGACCTTGCGGGGTTCCATGTCACCGATGGGAAACGGCCAGTCAGAGCCAAGCATTACCTTATCTACACCAACCCGATTAACAAGAAACTCGAGTACGTCAGGTTCGAAGACTATGGTGTCGAAGTAGAGCTGAGCAAATCCCTCACGTGGATCCGCATACTGACCGGGATGGGCATTGAAATTGCGGATTAAGCGCCCCAGCGCATAGGGTAGTGATGCCCCCCCGGTGGAGGCGATGATTTTGGCATTTGAATACTTGGTAAGGTGACCGGTAAATAAGATGCGGGCCAATGCTGTCGTTTGGTCGTTGATGCGCCCGACCGCATTGACCATATCGTAGTCGAGTACCCGACTATCGGTAGTATCGAACACTGGATGGACCATAATAACCGCACTTTTATCGTGGGCCATTTGCCAGAAGGGGTCGAGGTCCGGGTCGTCCAGGTTGCCGCCGACTGCCCGCGTTTGTGCACCAATCATAAAGCCTTTAAAGCCTTGGTCGAGCGCTTCTTCCATTACCTTTGCCGCCAGTTCTCCGCTTTGTGTCGGTAATACGGCTAGGGGAATAATACGAGGGTCTTTCGTGCATTCCTTCAGTAGCCATTCATTGGAATAACGAGCCCAATCCGCCCCTTCTTCTGCGGGTAATTGATTGCCGAACGCATCCACCCACCCACCGGGGATTTGAAGGGCAAGCCCTTGCTCATCCATCCATTCATGGCGTTCTTCGGTTTCGCGCAGTCTTGGCATCACCGGGCGAGTGGGTTTGTTGCCGGCAAACGCAAGCTGAAACTTGCCGTCATTTTCGATCAATTCCACATTGGGAAAGTCATCAATTCTGTTACGCAGATCTTCTAGCATCGCTTGGGGAATGAAATGAGCGTGGGTATCGATAGCCATAGTGGGTCCCTGATTTTTGAATTCAACGAATTATGTTTTGAGTTAGCCGTTGGACAATTGAATAATCAAGAGTGAACATGAATTTCATATTTAGAATTTACAGCGTACTTACGAAGAGGCCGTCACCTAATTTTCTCAAAATCAACGAGAGAAACTTACGAAGCGAAGCGAGAAACTCGCCTTCTAAGTAATGCTTATTTGTAAGTTGGACTGCGCCTTTCGTTCTGGTGTTAAACTGCTTTCCACCGGCGGCAACCCTCTAAAATATCCAAGGTGGTAGCACGAATGCCAATTCGCAACAAATGTCGTATTGTTAAATCGACTATGAATAGTCACGTTATTTTTGTTAGGATGTCGTTAAGTCTAACCAACAAAATATAAGCTGCACTAGCGTTGGGAGTTAGGAATGGCGGTTTACGCTTCGAGACGCCGTCGGCGCGATTGGCAACGGAAGCGTCGAGGGGGGCGCTGGGGCCATACGTTTGCAGCATTGGATTTAGGCACAAATAATTGTCGGTTATTGGTTGCAAAGCCTGAGCAAGATGGTTTTCGGGTAATAGATGCGTTTTCGCGCATTGTCCGACTGGGTGAAGGGCTTGGTTCGAGCGACCGCCTCAGTGACGCGGCCATGGACCGGACATTAGTGGCACTCAACATCTGTGCAAAAAAAATGAAACGAGATGGGGTTGATCGGTTTCGAATGGTTGCGACCGAGGCTTGTCGCCGCGCAAAAAATGCAGACAGTTTTTTTGCACGGGTATTAAAACACACGGGTCTGGAAATAGAGGTGATCACACAAGCCGAGGAGGCCCGTTTAGCCTATTCTGGGTGTCGTTCTTTGTTAGATGGTAAAGAACCTTATGCGGTAGTTTTTGATATCGGTGGGGGCAGTACACAAATCCTCTGGCTAGACCTAAATGATGAGGATAGTCCGGTGCGCGGTTGGGTTTCAGTGCCGCTTGGTGTGGTGACTTTAGCCGATCGGTACGGCACTGGATGCCTTTCGGCCCAGGCATATGGAGGTATTGTTAGAGAAGTGGATTCTTATCTAGAGCAGTTTTGTGTTCGTCACGGTATCGCCGAAAGGATTGATACTGATGGTGTCCAGATGTTGGGAACATCTGGAACCGTGACTACCCTTGTTGGTATTGATCGTAAGCTTAAATGTTATGATCGCTCAAAAGTGGATGGGGCAACATTAGATTTTGCCTCGATTTTTGAAATTAACAATAAACTGCGAACGATGGATGTGGATGAAAGGGCGGCAGAACCCTGTATTGGATTTGACCGTGCGGATTTTGTGATTGCTGGCTGTGCAGTGCTAGAAGCAATTTGTAGGCGGTGGGACGTTAGACAATTGCGGGTAGCCGATCGTGGCATTCGTGAGGGAATTCTGTTGGAGTTAATGGCCCAGGCTGATTTGGAAAATCTTAATGATAATGAAAGGCGTGATACCCAATAGAGGGAAGTTTTATGGCGCGAAAATCGGCACAAAGTGGCAGAGGTGGCCTCGGACGATCAAAACATGTGCGTGTAAAAACCGCACGTGGCCGAAAATCTTCTTCGACAAGATGGCTTCAACGTCAGCTCAATGACCCGTTTGTTCGTGAGGCACAGCGGCTCGGATACCGAAGCCGTGCTGCATTTAAGATTATAGAATTACACGAACGGTTTGGGTTTCTGAAAAGGGGCGCGCGAGTTGTTGATCTGGGTGCGGCACCAGGGGGTTGGAGCCAGATAGCAGCGCAACATGTGGGTGGTGATGGCATCGTCGTTGCGCTCGATTTGCATGCTATGGAGCCTCTTGCCGGTGTAACTGTGCTTGAAGGGGATTTCTACGACGACCATATCATTGATAGCCTAATTGACGTCATCGGTGGCAAAGTAGACGTAGTGTTAAGCGACATGGCAGCGCCAGCAACAGGGCATTCCAATACAGACCACCTGCGGATTGTTGGGCTAGTAGAGGCCGCCTATGATTTTGCACGTGCAGTTTTGGCCGCGGACGGAACATTTGTCGCAAAGGTTTTTCAAGGGGGCACAGAACAAAATTTACTCGCAGTGTTGAAGGGCGATTTTAGCAAAGTTGCTCATGCAAAACCGAAATCCAGCCGCAAGGAGTCGTCAGAGTTGTATTTAGTAGCGTCAGGATTTCGTGGCTAACTCAATATCATTGGTGCGAACGCTCTGAAAAACATCAACTTATCAATGGTTTAAATTTATTTTTTTGAGATTTCGAATATCCTTGGCTCTGTGGCGCCAATGTGTATGATCCGCTCAACTTTTTATTGGGAATTGGTATGGAAATCCGCGAAGGGCTGACGTTCGACGACGTACTTCTACAGCCCGCTGAGTCTGCCGTTCTACCGGCTGAGACCGATACGCGTACCTATCTTACTGCTAGTATCGAACTAGGCATTCCGCTCCTGTCGTCCGCAATGGACACGGTTACTGAACATGCGCTTGCTATTGCCATGGCTCAGGCTGGCGGCATAGGGGTTGTTCATAAGAATCTGGACATTGAGCGCCAAGCCGAGGAGGTCAGGCGTGTAAAGCGTTTCGAAGCTGGGATGGTAGTTAACCCGATAACAATTATGCCAGACCAGGTTTTGGCTGATGCCTATGCTCTGATGGATCAACATAATATTTCTGGAATTCCTGTCACAGAGGGACGGGATGGAAAATTAGTTGGTGTGCTGACTAACCGGGATGTGCGCTTTGCGAGTGATCCTAAACAGCCAGTCAAAGAATTGATGACTAAAAGGCTTGTCACGGTGAAAGAGGGCGTAGGCCAAGAAGAAGCGAAGAAGCTACTGCACGAGCACCGTATCGAAAAACTACTGGTCGTTGACGGAGAAAATAGGTGTGTTGGGCTTGTAACGGTAAAAGATATGGAGAAGGCGCAAAAGTATCCACACGCTTGCAAGGATGAGCATGGTCGTTTGCGGGTTGCGGCGGCGACAGGTGTTGGTGACGACGGTGTGGAGCGGGCTGAAGCTCTATTAGATGCTGGTTGTGACGTGATAGTCATTGATACGGCTCACGGACATAGCCACGGTGTTTTAGGCACAGTGCAACGGGTTAAGAAACTAAGTAATTACGCTCAGGTTCTAGCCGGAAATGTGGCTACAAGCGAAGGTGCTAAAGCACTCATAGATGCTGGGGCAGATTCCGTAAAGGTCGGCATCGGGCCGGGATCGATTTGCACGACGCGTATTATTGCTGGTGTGGGAGTGCCGCAGTTAACGGCAATCATGTCTGCGGCGGAGGAAGCGGAAAAGCAAAGAGTTCCGGTTGTCGCGGACGGTGGTATTAAGTTTTCGGGTGATTTGTCGAAGGCCATTGCTGCGGGTGCAGGTTGTGCGATGATTGGTTCGCTTTTTGCCGGGACTGATGAAGCGCCTGGTGAAGTTACACTTTTTCAAGGGCGGTCATATAAATCTTATCGTGGCATGGGATCTCTCGGTGCTATGGCACGTGGATCAGCAGACCGGTACTTTCAAGAAGAAGTTCAGGAGTCCATGAAATACGTACCCGAAGGTGTTGAAGGTCGCGTTCCCTATAAGGGGCCGATTGGTAATATAATTCATCAGCTAGTTGGTGGTTTAAGAGCGGCGATGGGCTACACCGGAAGTGCGACTATTGAAGAGCTACAGAGAGGCGCTACTTTCCTGAAAATTACTAATGCCGGACTTCGGGAAAGCCATGTGCACGATATTACCGTTACACACGAAGCGCCAAACTACCGTACGTCAGGCGGCTAGTGCTTGAGATATGTCGAATTGCTGCGCATGCAGAGTCGACACAGATTAACGTGACCTAATGACACCTGGCGCCCGCATTCAAGGAAGTATAGATATTTTGGAGGGTCTGCTGGCAAGTGGTAGGCCTGCTGATCGGTTTTTGGCGCACTGGTTTCGGACTAGGCGCTATGCGGGCTCCAAAGATCGGCGTGCAATCCGTGAAAGGTTGTTTTTTGTCTTGCGTCACTTTCGCCAATTGCAATGGTTTTGCGGTGAAGGAGCGTCTGTACGATCTCTCATATTGGTGTCTTTAGTATTGAGTGAAAGACAGTCTGTGAGCGAAATATCAGAACAATGCGACGGTGAACGTTACCGTCCATCGCCTTTAGCGGATACTGAAATCGCTATGCTAAATGCTCTAGAGGGCAAATCGATTTTTGATTCTGGAATGCCAAGGCCGGCTCGTCATAACCTGGAGGATTGGCTATACGAAAAGGCGGTAACTTCGCTTGGCCCGCAACTTGAAGAGGAACTTGCGGTTTTGGCTACTCAGGCGCCATTGGACGTTCGCGTGAACTTATTAAAATCTGACCGTGAAGTAGTTTTGAAGGCACTAAAGTCATCAGCTGTAACCGCTTCGCCCACAAGCCTGTCGCCGATAGGAGTGCGCCTTAAAGTGCACCAATCATTATCCCAGGTGGATATATTCCGGGAGGGACTGATTGAAATTCAAGATGAAGGGTCGCAGCTTGTTGCGCTGCTATGTGATGCGCAACCTGGTATGCGTGTGCTGGATTTGTGTGCAGGCGCCGGTGGAAAGAGTTTGGCGCTAGCAGCGTGTATGGGAGATGAAGGTTCGATTACGTTGTGCGACCTAGATTCGGTTCGATTGCATCAAGCCAAGAAACGTCTGGCGCGCGCAGGCGTGACGATCGGTAAAACTCGCCTAATAGCCCACGACGATGACTCATGGATCGCCACACAGGTCGAGGGTTTTGACCGTGTTCTTGTCGACGCACCATGCACGGGCTCCGGTGCATGGCGGCGCCATCCCGAAGCCAGGCTCCGGTTAACGGAGGCACAGTTTGACGAATACCGCAATTTGCAAAGGCGTCTATTACTTAAAGCTGCACCATTAGTTCGGCCTGGCGGTAGGCTGATTTATGCCACATGTTCGTTTTTCAGTGATGAAAACCGGGATGTGGTTGACGCTTTTCTGGATCAACGAAGCGATTATAAAGTGCTATCAATCGAACGTGTTTGGCAGGAAACGTTAGGAGGGCTGTGTCCGGGAAAGGGACCTAGTTTGCAACTCACACCCTTTAGAAATGCTACCGACGGTTTCTTTATAACTGTTTTAGAGCGCAAAAAATGAAATACTCGCAAAGATAGTTCTCCATGTCTCAAATTCCTTGTCCACGGGCCGTCACGTCCGCTATCAAGCACGTATCATGACAGATCGAATTCTAATTATTGATTTTGGCAGCCAAGTCACCCAGTTAATCGCAAGGCGGGTTCGTGAAAGCGGCGTTTATTGCGAAATCCACCCCTTTAACCGGGTGGATGAAGAATCACTGAACGCATATGGACCTAAGGCGATTATTTTGTCCGGTGGGCCAGCAAGCGTGACCGAGGCCAAAGCGCCCAGTGCGCCGCAAGTAGTGTTTGAAAGCGGTTTGCCAGTATTCGGAATTTGTTATGGCCAGCAAACTATGTGTTCTCAATTAGGCGGCTCGGTGGAGCCGCACGAACACCGAGAGTTCGGTCGTGCAATGGTTGATGTGGTTGATGACTGTGCTGTCTTTGATGGCTTATGGTCTGCCAATAGTCAGCATCAGGTTTGGATGAGCCATGGTGATAGGGTGACGGCGTTGCCCGATGGCTTTCGCCCGGTGGCGGTGAGTGAGGGAGCGCCCTATGCGGTGATTGCGGATGATGCGAGACGATATTACGGCGTTCAGTTTCATCCGGAAGTGTTTCACACCCCGAATGGAGCGCAGTTATTGCGCAACTTTACACATGATGTAGTTGGATGCGCTGGCGATTGGACAATGGCCTCATTCCGCAAGGAGGCAATTCAAAAAATTAAAGATCAAGTTGGCGGCGGACGAGTGATTTGTGGGCTGTCCGGCGGTGTCGATTCCTCGGTCGCTGCTGTGCTTCTCAATGCAGCCATAGGCGATCAGCTGACATGCATTTTTGTCGATCATGGGCTGTTACGAAAGAATGAAGCTGAAGAAGTAGTCGCCATGTTTCGAGACCGTTTTAATATCCCACTGGTGCACCGCGATGCAAAAGACCTGTTTTTGGGAGAGCTTGAAGGCAAAACCGATCCTGAGGTCAAACGTAAAATCATAGGTGGCCTTTTTATCGACGTGTTCGAGGAAGAGGCAAAAAAAGTAGGGGGTGCAGACTTTCTAGCCCAAGGCACATTATATCCTGATGTTATAGAATCTGTTTCTTTTGATGGAGGCCCGAGTGTCACCATCAAGTCGCACCATAATGTTGGAGGGCTGCCAGAGCGCATGCGCATGCAATTGGTCGAGCCATTGCGAGATCTTTTCAAGGATGAGGTCCGTGCACTCGGACGTGAATTAGATATGCCGGAATTAGCTGTTGGTCGGCACCCTTTTCCGGGACCGGGTCTCGCTATTCGTATTCCTGGCCAGCCGATTACTAAAGAAAAACTCGATATTTTGCGCCAGGCGGACGCGGTCTATTTAGACGAAATTCGTAATTCCGGCCTCTATGATGAAATCTGGCAGGCTTTTGCTGTTTTGCTGCCGGTACGTACCGTAGGTGTGATGGGGGATTCTAGAAGTTATGACTATGCCTGCGCGTTACGCGCAGTCACCTCTACTGATGGAATGACGGCTGATTCCTACCCTTTTGAACATGAATTCCTGGCGCGTGTTTCAACCCGCATTATTAATGAGGTGAAGGGCATCAACCGGGTGACTTATGACATAACGTCAAAGCCTCCTGGCACTATCGAGTGGGAGTGATTGTTGCTCTAAAAATTACAATAAAAATAATATGTGACTAATCAGCTTCCGTTGAGTAATAATAGGTGCAATAAATATTTATCATTTACTGATAATTGTATTGTAAGTAAAAATAATAATATATTATTTAATAATAATTAAACAATAAAAATAATTCTGTAATTAATTTTTTTATGTTTAAATAAACGATCAATTTTCAACAACCGTAGTAGTTAAGAATACGATGCCTGTCATCACAAATATAAACGATCTTAAAAAAATCTACCGCCGCCGTGTCCCTAAAATGTTTTTTGATTATGCAGAATCAGGTAGTTGGACCGAGCAAACATTCAGGGCCAATGTTTCGGACTTCGCTGATTTACTTTTAAGGCAGAGGGTCGCGGTAGATATGAGCGGGCGGCATACCCGTGGACAGATGATTGGTGAAGATGTAGCGATGCCAGTTGCTTTGGCGCCAGTAGGGTTAACTGGTTTGCAATCTGCGGATGGCGAAATTAAAGCAGCGCGTGCAGCAGAACAATTTGGCGTTCCATACACATTGTCTACAATGTCGATCTGCTCAATTGAAGATGTGGCGGCCAGGACTGAGAAGCCGTTTTGGTTCCAGCTTTATGTCATGAAAGACCAAGATTACATGTCCCGCTTACTAGCACGGGCCAAAGAGGCCAAATGCTCGGCTCTAGTGATAACACTAGATTTACAAGTCATGGGTCAGCGACACAAAGATATCAAAAATGGATTATCAGCACCTCCCAAGCTGACACCAAAAACACTTTTAAATCTATTGACAAAATGGCGGTGGAGTATGGAGATGCTTGGGACCAAGCGCAAAAACTTTGGCAATGTCGTAGGACATGCTGAAGGCGTGTCCGATACAACCAGCCTAAGCTCCTGGATAGCTGAACAATTTGATCCAAAACTCGATTGGAACAAAATCAAAGCCCTAAGAGAACAGTGGGACGGTAAAGTTATCCTGAAAGGAATTTTAGATGCCGAGGATGCAAAGCTTGCCGTAAATGTGGGCGCGGATGCCATAATAGTATCAAATCATGGAGGTCGTCAGCTTGACGGCGCGCAAAGTTCGATTCGGGCTTTGTCCCCAATAATTGACGCTGTGGGTGATAAAATAGAAGTCCATGTGGATGGAGGCATCCGGTCTGGTCAAGATGTCTTAAAGGCATTGGCGCTTGGAGCTAAAGGGACATATATCGGGCGATCTTACATCTATGGATTGGGTGCTATGGGTCAGAAAGGTGTGCGTCTGTCGCTGGAAATAATCCAAAAAGAGCTGGAAACGACAATGGCTCTTTGCGGTCATCGTTCCTTAGATCAACTATCTAGGGACACATTGATGATACCGGCTGATTTTCGAGGTGATTGGGCCTGAGATATACTCTTGAAACGCCGGGCTTTGCTTAATGGATCTCTGGTAGGTTGCGCGGGAGATAGTTTTGAAACTCATTATTTGCAAATCGGTCCATCGCTTTTTCGAGCTCTTAATCATTAAGGAATTGAGTGCAGAACGTTTGTTTCTAGATAATGTTCCAACCGGTGATTAAAAGTGGTCAGATATTGGAACTGCCGGGTAACGTAAAGTGGTTAAAGGTAAATTAGTTTTTGAGAAGGACGGCTCGGCAATCGTCGAAGCGAAGCATGGATGTTTTCTGTATAATAAAAACGATCTGTTTATTGGCAGGTCATTAGAGTGTTACGGGGAGTGGTGCGAACCTGGGCTAGATATTCTTCTGCAATGCGCAAACTCGGGAGGAATTATCCTTGATATTGGTGCAAATATTGGAACCCATACAGTAGCTTTGGCAAGAAAGGTGGGAACGAACGGCAGAGTTATTGCTTTTGAGCCACAGAGGGTGGTTTATCAAAATTTGTGCGCGAATGTATCACTTAACCGGTTAATTAACGTGGACTGCTTGCACAAGGGTGTGGGTGAGAAAAATGCCGTATGTAATGTGCCAATCACGGACCCGGAAACACAGCAGAATTTCGGCGCTTTTGAATTAAGTGAGAATAAGACTGGTGAACCGGTAGAAATAATTACGATTGACAGCCTGTCTCTGCAAGCATGCAGTTTGATAAAGGTAGATGTCGAGGGCATGGAAAAAGAGGTGCTGACGGGCGCAAACGATACGATCCGTAAATTTAGGCCGTTGATGTTTGTTGAAAACAACAACTTGGATAAATCTGAAGAGCTAATCGAAACCATATTTGCGATGGATTATGTAGCTTGGTGGGTGATTGCTAATTACTTTCGTCCCTCAAACTTCTTTGCCAATGAGACAAATGTATTCGCGACATCGGCGCCTTCGGCTGATTTATTTTGTGTTCCAGCGGAACAGCCGGTCGATTTCACTGGCCTTGAGCTGGTCCGTGGTGTGACTGATAATTGGTTAGTCGCACGAGAACGCATCGTAGCAAAGAATAAAAGCGATAATGTTTAAAGCAGTCTTCGATCTTAAGGGTGTACTTGCTGAAAGTAGAAAGTCAAAAACTGAAAGCTAACAATGAAGCGTATTAACGAAATTCAAAACCCTAGGAAAAAGGTCCTATTTTTAGGGTATGACGAAAAGCAAACTCACTTAATTGATGCATTAGTAAAGAATAATTGTGCAGTTGATCACACAGAAAACAAAGTTGAGCCTGTAAGTGGGTATGATTTTGTAGTCAGTTATGGCTACAGATACATTCTAAAGCAGAATGTAATCGATGGATTTGGTTGTCCTATTTTCAACCTACATATTGCATACCTGCCATACAATCGTGGAGCTCATCCAAATTTTTGGGCGTTTTATGATAACACTCCAACTGGAGTTACCATCCATCTAATTGATGGTGGAGTAGATACCGGACCCATTGTTAAGCAGAGATTTGTGAATTTCGAAAAAGAAGATGATACTTTTGCAAAGACATATGCAGCCTTAATTGAGAATATTGAGGGTTTATTTTTAGATTTTCTTCCATCACTGCTAACTAATGATTGGACCGCAAAGAAACAGCGAGGTATTGGCACGCATCATTACGCTAAGGATTTACCATCAAACTTTTCTGGTTGGGATTCTATCATTGAACAAGAGATCGCGAGACTAGACAAAGAAGGTCTGAAATATGAGTAGAAGTGACTTCTTTATCGAAGGAAGAGAGATTTCTAACAGAGTCTCTCCCTACATTATCGCTGAAGTATCTGCAAACCATAATGGTTCTATAGTTAGAGCGAAGGAAACAATTTTAGCCGCACAAAACGCTGGCGTAGATGCGGTGAAAATTCAAACGTATACGCCAGATACAATGACCATTGATACAGATAATCCCGATTTTTATATTACAGACGGATTGTGGAAAGGCAGATCACTATATGAACTGTACGGAAATGCGTACACTCCATTTGAGTGGCATAAAGAGCTATTTTCTTTTTCGCGTCAAATTGGGATAACCCTCTTTTCTTCTCCTTTTGATGAAACAGCGGTAGATCTCTTGGAGTCACTCAATACTCCAGCTTATAAAATTGCGTCATTTGAAATCGTTGATTTGCCTCTGATCAGATATATTGCCAGCAAGAAAAAGCCAATGTTGATGTCAACCGGAATGGCATCGATTGACGAAATTGGTAATGCGGTTGAAAGTGCAAGGTCTGCAGGTAATGATATGATTGCTTTGTTCCATTGTATTAGTAGTTATCCAGCACCAATTGCTGCAGCGAACTTGAATATGATCCGACTTTTACGAAAGGAATTTAATATTCAAGTTGGACTTTCGGATCATACAATCGGCACGCTCGCTAGCGTATTGGCGACATCGATGGGTGCATCTGTTATTGAAAAACATTTTACAATAAATCGATCGGATGGCGGAGTGGATAGCAGTTTTTCAATTGAGCCGAAAGAAATGCTGTCGCTTGTCCAGCAAACTAAGGAATCTTTCTCTGCATTGGGTTCAGGTGAATTTGAACGATCATCCGAAGAGGCATCTAACAGAGTGTTTAGGCGATCACTTTACTTCGTGGCCGATGTGAAAGAGGGTGAAACAATAACAAGTAAATCTGTGAGGCGAATTCGTCCCGGGTTTGGTCTTGATGCAAAATTTTACGATATTGTAATTGGTGCAAAGTGTCTTAAACCAGCAAAGCGCGGTGATAGAGTGACTCGTGATCATTTCGTTAAGGACTAAACTTATATGAAGTGTCTAGGAGTGTTGTCTCATCTAATGTCAAAAGATTGTATTTTAGATGATGAATCTGTGGCTCGTAGTAAGCTCGCAATAGAACAATTCTCTAAAGATGAGTATGAATTTTTAATAACAATTGGATGGGCTTATCGCCCAGATTGCGCAACACCAATTTCAGATGTTGTAAGAAATTTTATACTGGAAAATTCTGAAATTAATGAAAGTTCGATCATTTCGCTTACGTCATCGAGAGATACTGTGGGAGACGCTTATTATTGCTTAGAATACTTGCACAATCTTTCTATGGACGAGATGCATATTGTGACATCTGATTATCATATGGAGCGTGTTGAGCTGATCTTCAATAAGATATTTAATAAATTTCTCAGCGTTAAAGTTATTGGAGCAAGGACAGAAGCGAGTAATGATGCTTCTACTTTGTTGCATGAAAAGCAATCCATAGACGCTTTCAACGATACTTTTGCCCAGTCGGACTTTTCGACCATCAACTCTATATTTAGCACATTAGCGACAAAACATCCATTTTATAACGGAGAAATATACCCAAAGATTTTATTCTAACAGGCCACAAAAGTTACATAATCTAACGATTTTGGTAGTTCAGCATCTAAACTCAGTAGTTTCTAGGATATCAACAATTAATTAAAATTTTGACGATTTGGTGGGGGATGGTTGCTAACTTGAAAGTTATGAAAAAACTTATTTGCATCTAATAGAGCTTGCTTCTCGGTGTTAATTAGAGGTCAATTAATTTAACGCTGATGAGCGGGGTGTCGGCCTCCATTCAAGCGGAGCAATTGTTTCTTTAAATTTGTCTTTATTGAAAGTTATTTTGGTTTGAATTCCTAGCGTTTCAATAGTGAACCACTGGCCGGCTGGAATTTCGATCTCACTGCCTATGTTAAGGTGAATAGCTTGAGCATCATGTCCATTTTCTGAGATTGTTATTGCAGCAGTATCGCCGCTAGTTAAGCGTAAACACAAATCCTCTTCTGAGGAACGCCATGATAAATATTCATCAAGATTAAGGACGACTGTTTTCATAGGCTGAATGTTAGTACGAAGGAATACCGAAAGCCAAGGTGGGGCATGGGGCTTGGCAAATCACTATTTCCCAAATGTGAGTGAAGGGAGTTGCAAGGACAGCAGGGTGATGGGTGCCGTAAATTTTTCAAGGGACAAGTTGAGGAACCAAAGCGTCTTGGCCGCAGGCTTAAAAAAACATTGTGGTGGGACAGAGGTTTTTGCCTTGGCCTATCGCCTAAAATTTAGGTAGCTCATGTACTTCGATTTTCTGTCGACTTGCGAGGGAAATAGGGCAGGAACCTTTTCAAGTAGTGACATAACTTCTTTCTCGAACAAATCGCCCTGGTGCCTGGCCAAAAGTTGAACTTAAGACTAAATTTTGTACCATTGGAGCGTTCGTAGCGTTAAACTGAGACCAGCTGGAATTATCAAGAGTCTTATGGTTGAGGACCCATTGATTTGCATGATCCACATGACTTGATGAGTAACCGGTATGTAGATTCAGACTCAAATTACTATCATATAGAAAGTAACGACCCCATGTTTTTAGAAATAGAGAGCCTTGCGGCTAAACTTTTGCTCGTGCACTTGGCGGACATTTTAGTGGGGCCATCGAATGAAAAGCCGTTTCAGGACTTTGGCGTTAACCAAAAATCCTTGCTAAAGCATTGAGACCTTCGAATGTTAAGAAACATTAAACAAAATTTTATCCATCGTTTAGAGCAAAAGCGCCAGGAAATACTGCCACAAAGTCCGTTGGGCTATTTAGATATAATATCCGATGCAGTGCACACCTCCATGAGCCTTATAAGTCGCTCCGATGCTCTATATCATGATATTGAGCACACATGCATGGTGACGTTGTGCGGCCAAGAAATATTCGCCGGGAAAAAAATCTTAGAAGGAGAGCTTAACTCTCGCGATTGGCTGCATTTTACAGTAGCACTTCTTTTTCACGACATAGGTTATGTGAAAAGCATACTTGGTGGCGATAACGGTGCGAGCCAAATCATAAATGTAGACGGTGATGCTTATGATTTAGGAGCAGGTGATACCGATGCGTCCTTGACGCCTTACCATGTTGAACGCGGAAAAATGTTTATAAAAGAGAGGAATTGGCACGAAGATATTGATGAAGAACTACTTGCCGACTTAATCAGTTATACGCAATTTCCTATACCTGACCGTGGACAAGCTGAAACTATTGAAGAAGAAAAATTCCGCGTACTGGCTAATTTGGTTGGGTCCGCTGACTTAATTGGACAGCTAGCTGATCCAATGTATGACATAAAAATCCCGAGACTATTCTATGAATTTAATGAAACTGGATCAGCGAGGCAGATGGGTTATGAGAGCCCGGCCGATCTTCGTGCTGGATATCCCGGTTTTTTTATTAACTTTGTTAGGCCGCATATCGGCGATGCGCTAAAATATCTGCAGGTTACTGACGAGGGAAAATCGTGGGTTGCAAGTTTAAATTACCACGTGTTTTCACAAAGCCATAAAGCGGAGTTAGAAAAAAGTGGCATTGAGCTTATGGCCGAAATCAAAAAAATTAATCCAAAAGATTTTTCGGTCGGAGATTTTATCAGTCTTATTTTGGGAAAAATTTGTGACTACAAAAGATGGCCGTTGGGGCACGTCTACGTTACGGAAAAGCAGAAAGAGATAGAACTACGTTCAATGAAAATTTGGCACGTAGCAATCTCAGATGAGCAAATAGAACAGTTTAGGGAAATTAGCGAGAATTATGTATTTAAAATTGGCGAGGGCCTGCCAGGTAGGGTTTTTGATACGGGTTCAGTTCAAACGATTTTTGATGTCACAACAGACCCAAACTTTCCTCGAGCTCAATTAGCGACTGATATCGGAGTCCGAGGAGCTTTCGCGTTCCCACTAAGTGATCAGTCAGGGGTAAGATATGTCCTTGAGTTTTTTAGTCTCGAACCCGAAATGCTTGATCCCTCTGTTCTAGAATTGATGAAACATGTGAGTCGATACATAAGTAAGAGCTTCTTTGAGAATGATTAATTTTACTCATATTGCAAAAATTGAATTTGAGAAGGTACTGAAGGGGTCTGTTGAGTATCAAGATCCCGATGTAGTATCAGCATCTGAAATACTGAAAAGAATGGCTCTGATTTCCTTTAGCCGATTTGCCAGATCAAGTAGTCTCTATTTTTCATTAAGCCATGCGCTTTCAACATCAATTATTGGTTTGCATATTCTCGATGCGATGCGATGCCGAAATGGCGTGATCAGGCCTGGGCAAATACTGAACCTAATGGCGTCGGTACTCTTCTGTAATATAGGGATCGTAAAGGGAGTCCTCGACGAGGACCAAGATGATAAACAGAAGGTTAGTAAAGATGAGGTCCGTCTTGTCGATCAAAATTATACCGACTCTTCTATGTGGCAGTATAAGCCTTTCCGAAGTGTTAAGTTTATCCAAGGAATTTCTTTTTTAGACACGAATGTAAACCTCGAAATAGTTAGTCGTGCCATTGAATATTCGGATTTCCTTCACACAACGACAACGACGTCATCAGATGTTGGGGAGATAGCTAAATACGTAAGAGCGATTCAAGTTATCACGCTAATGTCAGACCAAAATTACGAACGTAAACTGGTTGAATTTTATTTATCAGCGGAAGAGGCGGGACTAATTGATAAATCAGTATTTGATGACTTGGCGGATTTTCGTGATAAATGGGTTCAGTATTTTTGGGATCGATTATATCATGACGTTGGGGAGGAGATTTTACTCCTGAGAGAGACCACTGAAGGTAGAAATATTGTTTCCCAGATGTATTCTCATCTTTAAAATTATTGTTAATTTTTACAGGATTGGTCTATTGAAACGTCAAAAGTTAGGTGAGCTCCGTCCATCCTCTTCTAGGAAACTTTGTAAATTAAGCTAGAATATGAGACCTTTGGAATTCGCTCTATTTTTTGATCATTAAACGCATTGTGGATGAATTAGGTTTCCGATAGACGACCCTCATCTGTTTGGAGACGGGTTAACTCTAGGGGGGCTAACTCAACACCCTATGTAATTTTTGCGGATACATTCTTTGGCGAGTTTTCGAGCTTCAGAGAGTTCGGCAGGTGACATTCGCTGCATAATATTTTCCATAACTCTGACTGCATTCTTGTTTCCATTAGAGGCAGCTATTTTTGACCACATATGGGCATAGACATTATTTTGTTTTACACCCAGTCCCTTGCTGTACATCACACCTAGATTGAACTGGGCACGGTCGGTTCCTTGTTCAGCGGCATTTCTGAACCATTTCACTGCGGTTTTATAGTCTTGTGAAATACCTTGTCCATTGATGTACAATAGTCCCAGATTGTACTGGGCATTGGCATTGCCCTGTTCAGCAGCAAGCTTGTACCACTTCACCGCAGTCTTTTGATTTCTTCGAACGCCATGTCCATTTGCGTGCATAAAACCCAGATGGTACTGGGCGCGATGATCGCCTTGTTTAGCAGCAAGTTTCCAAGTCTCAATCGCAAACCTATAATCCTTTGAAACACCTTTTCCAATAGCGTACATAACTCCTAAGTTGAACTGGGACTTCGCATGCCCTTGTTCTGCAGAAAGTCTGTACCACTTCAGCGCAGTCTTATAATCATTGGGTATACTCTGCCCATTCTCGTAAATCATACCCAAATTATATTGGGCGCTGGCATTTCCCTGTTCAGCTGCTAGTCTGAACCACTTCACCGCTGCTTCATAATCCTGAGAAACACCTTGTCTGTTTATATGCATCAAACCCAGATTTACTTGGGCATTGGCGTTCCCCTGTTCGGCAGCAAGCCTGTACCATTTCACTGCAGTTTTATAGTCCTGCGCAACACCTCGTCCCTCATAGTACATGACACCTAAATTTCCTTGGGCATTTGCATACCCCTGTTCAGCAGCGTGTCTGTACCACTTTACCGCAGTCTCATAATCCTGCGGAACGCCTCGTCCTTCCGAGTACATAAGGCCTAAATTGTACTGAGACTTGGCATATCCCTGTTTGGCAGCAAGTTTATACCATTTCAACGCTGTCGCAGAGTGCTGCGGAACACCTTGGCCGTTATCGTACATTACACCCAGGCTATACTGGGCATAGGCATTCCCCTGTTCGGCAAGAGGTGTCCATTCACTTAGAGCGCCTGCGTAATCACCTCTCTGGTAAGTGGTTAGGCCCTTTTGGAGGTCAGCACTCCACAGAAGCTTCAAGCCTCCGAGAAGCATTACTAAGGTTAGGCTGAGTGTTGCGATGAGTTTTCTAATTTTCTTACTTCTTAAATTTTTGCCGTAATCTCAGTAGCCAAACCAGTGACAACAAGATTATCAGTGGTCAGATGTAAATGAACACCCAAATATTCTGCACTTTGTATGATATTCCAAGTGACTTTGCGTTTTTAACTAACAATCTGACACAGTATCGGAACTCTGCATCTATCCAAGCTACATCCGAGCTACCCATCGATTTAAGTGCTCGAAAATACTCTCTTTAGAAGGATTCGTTCGCATGCTTAACCATGCGATCTCAAGACCAAACCCAAACATCACATTAAGAGCTGTGTAGAAACTGGCTTTTTCAAAGGGTGAGTTTAGTGCATTTTGGATGTGTGTGAAGTTATAGAGGGGTTGGTAAAGGGGGTCCTAGATCAACACCCATCATTCAGAAATCACGAAAGCTCCTTTATACTGACATAAGCCGATAAGCGAGGCGAATTTGGCTAGAATGAACATTGGCGTGGTCCAGTTCAGTGGGGGCACGGTGGTGGGGACATAAGGATAGTTGGAGTGTGAAATGCCGAACATCTGCCGCAGAGTATTTTCAATATTACGTGTATTGATTTTATTTACTTTATCGTCGACTGGCTTTGGGATTTCAGCAAATGAATTGAGTCAGAACCCCTTTATAAATGATACGGCTAAAAGTTCGTCAAACGCCAGTCTAAAACGAGGTGCACAAATTGGAAAAGCCGAAACAATAGCTGGAAATGTTTATGGCAAGAACTTGAATAAGGTATTGAACCGTGGTGATATAATAAAATATCTCGATAAAGTCAGAGTGGGGTTTGATAGTGCCGCTTCATTGCGATTCGTAGACGATACAAAGGTCACTCTTGGTGAAAATAGCTCCTTATTAATCGATAGTTTAATTTATAATCCACGGTCACGTATTGCTGAAGGAGCCCTAAATCTGACCTCAGGATTTTTGAGGTTTGCCTCTTCCGGAAAAGGCTCTGGTCTGTCAATTAAAACACCGGTAGCAGCAATAGGTGTGCGTGGGACGATATTCGATGTTCTAGCTACCGATACTCAAATTGAGGTCGCTGTTCATGACGGTAAAGTGATAATCACTAGCAAAAATAAAACAGCATCAGTGCGTTCCGGCCAAGTGATCAAAATGAAGTTAGATGGAAGTTTTGTTATTTCTAGAGTGCCAAGCTCAAGCCTAAAGAAAGCGGTATGGAATATTAAAAACGTACTTAAACGCAAAGATCATATCTTCGAATCTTTCAAAATATACCAGATAAATATAGAAGAATTAAAATTAGAAAAAGGAAACATTAATTGTAAGAGGAAAATTGATAATATAAATATACCAGATCATATTAAAAATATAAATCAAACATTAATTGTCATTATTAAAATAAAAACTGGAAATATATTTCTAAGAATGCGTCCGGATATTGCACCAAATCATATTAATAGAATAAAAGCCCTCATAAGGCGTTGTTTCTACGATGGACTTCAGTTTTTTGATGTGAAGTCAAACTTTGCTGCGATCACCGGTGATCCATTGAATACGGGTAAAGGCGGATCGGGAATTAAAATTAAAGCAGAATTTTCAGATGCTCCTTTTATTACCGGCAGCGTTGGAATGATCAGAGACCAAAAAAAACCGAATAGCGCAGATAGTCAGTTTTTTATAGCTTTTAAACCACTTCCCCATCTCGTTGGTAAATATACAAATTGGGCAACCGTCGTTAGTGGCATGGACAAAATCAAAGAATTGCCAGTCGGAAGGCCGCCCAAAAATCCCGAGCGCATAATAACAATGAGATTACTGTCTGATTTTGCTTCCTCTCCCTAAAACTCCGTAATTATTTTATTTTGGATCAGGGAAGCTTGCTGCTGCCCGGAAAAGACATTCGGCAGATAGCATTCTTAAGTTTTTGCTTGAGGTTGAGATTAAGTTGTAGCAATGAGCTATCTACAGTCGGTGTGTCTTAGAATTTATATAGGCGACGCGACCTACGACAACTAATGCATGCCGTTCGGGGGGGCAGGAAAGTATGTCGGAAAAGTATAGCCTTTAGCAAACTAATGCGCGCCTCAAGAAGATCCATAAAGGGGGTTCAATTCTTCTTAGGTCTGGGCCTTAAATCTGCGGCCATCAATTACAAAAATTTTATCATAAATATTTCAAAGCCTGAGTTGTAGGCATGTTAGCTTTTAGCGACAACGTGTGTTCAACATGTTAAGATCCAAGACTAGTTTGAAAAGGGAATTAAGAAGTCAATGAAGGAAGAAGAATCCAACGGATTGAAACACATAACTTATCAAGCGGGAGACACAATTTTCGCAGAAGGCGATACCGGTGATCAAGCCTATATAGTAGAGAGTGGAGCGATAGAGATTTCCAGAAATGTCAGTGGGAAAAAGGTCACATTAGGCACTGTTGAGAGAAATGGTATTTTCGGCGAAATGGCTTTAATTGATGAGGGAACACGCATGGCCACGGCATCAGCTGTGGTAGAATCCGTTTGCATTACTGTGCCAAAAGTAGCGATACAAGCGCATCTTGCGGATGCCGATCCTCTGTTACGTAAACTGGTCAATGTCCTGCTAGCGAATGCTCGCAGTTTGTCAGAACATATTACCCGCGTGATGAAAGAAGACAACTAAGCCTTCGCCTAATCAAAGTTTTGGGAAGGTTAATCTGCAAAGTAGATTTTTTGTCACCATTTTTGTTAGATATTCTCTGCCTGTAATGAGGAGGTTGCTCGTGCTGGTGCAGCAGAGTGATACGCTGTATTAGAATAATCCGTTGAGATCGTCGCGGAGTGGGCGCAGTTGGGATAGCCAAACTATATATCGCCACTATCAATGCCGGAGGTGAGGCTCAATCTCCCATTCTTAATCACGGCCGATGCCCGAACCGACAGTTTTGTGTCCTGTTTGCACGCATACCTTGTCTGCCCCATCCATCCGGTCGAAGCTATATTAACGGACTTTTACCCTTGATTTTGTCTGCCGGAAATTATTAAAGCGGTATCTCGGCGCAAGGCATGAAGTTTTGCTACACTCCGTAATATTTTGTGGAGGGATAAAGATGATCACCTATCTAAAAGAAGGTAAAAATGAAGCTGAATTGGCGAACGCTGATGCAGGGGTACGTGCCACGGTTGAGACAATCTTAGCCGATGTTGTTGCTCGCGGCGATGAGGCTGTGCGCGAATTATCCGAGAAATTCGACGGCTATTCGCCCGGCAGCTTTATCCTATCTGAATCAGAGATAGCTGAGATCGTGGCAAAGGTTTCAGCTGATGACATTGACGATATAAAATTTGCCCAAGCACAAATTCGTGGTTTTGCCGAAAAGCAGAAAGAATGTTTACAAAACCTAGAAGTTGAGACTATGCCTGGCGTTATACTTGGCCACAAAAATGTGCCTGTGAATGCGGTTGGCTGCTATGTGCCGGGAGGGAAGTACCCAATGGTTGCTTCGGCGCATATGAGTGTCCTAACTGCGAAGGTTGCTGGCGTTAAGCGTGTCGTGGCATCGGCACCGCCGCAAAATTGTGAACCTCATCCAGCCCAAGTTGCTGCAATGCACCTAGCCGGTGCTGATGAGATTTTGGTATTGGGAGGCGTCCAGGCCGTCGCTGCAATGGCGTTGGGCACGGAGAGTATCAAAGGTGTAGATATGCTGGTTGGGCCTGGAAATATGTTCGTTGCCGAAGCTAAACGACAATTGTTCGGGCGAGTAGGTATCGACCTGCCGGCTGGGCCCACAGAAACCTTGATCATCGCCGATGATAGCGTGGATGCAGAAATCTGCGCTGTTGATTTGCTTGGCCAGGCCGAACACGGACCGACATCGCCAGCGACCTTATTGACAAACTCCAGGGACCTAGCCGAAGCTACTATTCTGGAGATAGAACGACAGCTTTGTATCCTTCCGACTGCTGATGTTGCGCGCCAGGCCTGGACGGATTACGGCTCAATCATCGTTTGTGACACACTCGACGAGATGCTTGAGCAGGCCGATCAGCTTGCCTACGAGCACGTTCAGGTTATGACCGAAGATCCTGACTATTTTGCTAATAATATGACCAATTACGGCGCCCTTTTCCTGGGGCCGCGAACGAACGTGTCATTTGGCGATAAAGTGATTGGTACCAATCATACGTTGCCAACCTCTAAAGCAGCTCGCTACACTGGCGGGCTTTGGGTGGGTAAATTTATGAAGACGTGCACTTATCAGAAAGTGCTTACCGATGAGGCATCTGCTTTGATTGGTAGTTACTGTTCGCGGCTTTGTGCGTTGGAAGGTTTCTCTGGCCATGGTGAACAGGCTAATATTCGCGCTCGTCGCTATGGCGGTTCGAATGTAGCACCTTATGGCGTGGTGCCTAAATCATGATGGTCTCTTCTCCGTTGCCAAAGACACCAAGTTTCCGTCTTGATGGAAGGTCGGCGCTGATAACTGGCGCCGGGCGCGGTATTGGACGAGCGGCAGCGGTCGCATTAGCAGAGGCCGGAGCTGATGTGACATTGTCCGCGCGTAGTAAGGATGAAATTGAAGCACTCGCTAACGAAATTCAAGCTGCCGGCGGCACGGCTCGAGCTTTAAAACTCGATGTGACTGACACATCGTTAGTAAAAAAGAAAATTGCGTCGGAGGGCCCGTTTCAAATTTTGGTCAATAGTGCCGGCGGGAATCGTCCGGCGATGCTACCAGATATTACCGAGGAAGATTATGATTTCATCACCGATGTCAATGTGCGCGCATCGATATTTGTTGCCCAAACCGTTGCTAAGGGATTGGTTGAAAACAAGTTACCGGGCTCAATAATTAATGTATCCTCGCAGATGGGTCATGTGGGCGGGCCGAAGCGGACGGTATATTGCGCTACGAAGCATGCTATCGAAGGGGCAACCAAGGCGATGGCATGGGAGCTGGGTTCGCATAATATTCGCGTTAACACACTTTGTCCTACCTTTATTAAAACGCCAATGGTAGCAGAATTTTTGGAAGATAAAGAGTTTCATGCTTTCGTCACTTCCAATATTGCCCTTGGCCGTGTTGGTGACGTCGATGATATAATGGGAGCTGTGGTATTTCTGGCGTCCGATGCGGCGGGACTAGTGACCGGTTCGGCTTTGATGGTCGATGGCGGTTGGACAGCGGCGTGACATCCTGGTGTTTAGTTTTAAAGAACCAATTGTAGCTCCTGAAGTAATGGGTGAGGTTGTCAAAAGAGTTCATCAAGATCCTTATCGTATGCCGCTAGCAGTCCGTCTCGAGTGATGCCTCGTGGATGCTTTTGACATTAAAAATTTTGATATGAATAAGACGGAATTTAAACAAGGTACTGCAACCTCCGAAATTAATTTTTAAACCCGTCAAGAGAATTTCCTGTATGCCCTGGAAGGGCAAGCTGCAGTAGCTGTTGGAGAGAATGAATTGATATTAATGCCAGACGATTGTTTTGATTTCACTGCTTATTGCGGAATCGGAAAAATATTGGTGAACCGCTCCGAAAAATCGATGCGACTGTTGGAAGTTGGACATCGAGCTCCTGGCGACGCACGCCACTATCCAAAGACGGAATTCAGTCCCTTCACATTTTATCCGGATGAAAGCTGATATGGCAGATACCCCATTCCATAAAATCGCTATCGCACCAATGATGGACTGGACTGATCGACATTGCCGATTTTTCCTGCGACAGTTTACTCGTCATGCATTACTGCATACGGAGATGATTACGACCCAGGCAGTGCTTTGTGGTGATAGGGCAAGATTGTTGGAGTACCATCCGGAGGAACATCCTTTGGCGCTACAATTAGGAGGTTCTGATCCGTTGGCGCTTGCAGAGTGTTGCCGCATTGCAGCGGATATGGGCTATGACGAAGTAAACCTCAATGTAGGTTGTCCCAGTGAAAGGGTGCAGGCCGGCCGATTTGGAGTGTGCTTGATGGCTGAGCCAGATTTGGTAGCCCGTTGTATCAACGCTATGCGCGGTGCGGTTGACATACCCATATCGGTGAAAACACGTATCGGTATCAAAGAACAGCCGGAAGGGCCGGCAGTGGAACGCTTTGTTCGCACCGTAGGGGAGGCCGGATGTAATCGGTTTACGATACATGCACGTAAAGCTTGGCTAAAAGGTCTAAGTCCGAAAGAAAATAGGGACGTTCCGCCGCTAAATTATCCCGTTGTATATGCATTGAAAGAGCAGAACCCCGGTCTGTTCATTGCGGTTAATGGTGGAATCATGAATTGCAAAGAAATCCACGCGCATCTCACTCGTGTGGACGGGGTCATGTTGGGGCGGGCCGCCTATCAGGATTGTTTTATTCTGAGTGACATTGATCGTCTATTTTTTGATGGGACTCTGCCTGAGCTAACACGAAGGACCGTGCTGGAAGCAATGGAGCCTTATATTGAGGAAAAACTAGCAGAGGGCGTGCCTTTGTCTGCTATTACCCGGCACATGCTCGGTCTTTTTGTTGGTATACCCGGTGCAAAGCATTGGCGGCGAAGCCTCACAGAAGGTGTGCGAGAGGGCGACGTAGGTTTTTCGTATTTAGAGCAAACACTTACGGAAATAGAAAATCAATATTCCAGTATTGCGGCGTGAAGTTATTGTAGCAGTAGCGCATTGCAGGTGCGCTCTATCCTAATTTTTGATACACAATAAAACAGGCGACCTGAGGGTCGCCTGGTTGGAAACCAATGACACGGAGCCATTGATAAAGTTTTCGCTATGCCGCTGATTCGCTTTTACGTCGATATGCTGTGGCACAATGCTCTGCACAGTACGGGCGGCCATGTAAGGCGGGTTCGCCACAAAAGTGAAATTCAGCATCTCCAGGATCTCCAATAGGCCATTGGCACATCCGCTCACTGACCGTATTCAGCTGAATCGTCTTACGTTTAATAGGGGACGGTCGGGATGACAACCCAAGGCGGTGTGCTTTGCCGATCACGGCATTTCGGCTTACACCACCAAGTTTCTCTGCAATTTGACTTGCTGTCAGTCCGTCACTCCATAACTGTTTGAGTTGGTCCACACGGGCTTCGGTCCACTCCATTCCGGCCTCTCTCGCTTTCTTTCTACGTTTCCTGGCCAAATTAACTAAAAGGCGTTGTATTGACCAGATATAGTGACTCGATAATAGTATACCACAACATCTTGAGAGCTGCCCCACCAAAAAAGCTCATCGCGATTTATGGAGGCAGCTGTTTGGTCCGTCAACGACAGAAAGTTACAAAATCGCAAAAAAAAATGGCGAAAACGTACAAAAAGGCACAATTTGGAAGCGAATTTCCGGAGTTATCCACAAATCGGGGAAAATTGTTGACGCTGGTAGACTATGTATGAGGTCAGCTCAAATTTAGTCGAGTCACCGAATTAATTGGATTCATTAGATTCTCTCGGACGACTCGGAGGTTGAAAAAACCGAACTAGAAATTTCGACAAAACTCAATATCCAAATGTACCTTTGAAGGGCTGACCTATGTGGATAAATTTTTAGCAGATCATACTCTAGAAGATTAGTGGACTGTCATAACCGCACATATGTGAAAGCGATGAAATAAAAAAACCGCCTTCAAAAAGGAGGTGGGGGTCTGGTCCGTGGATGTAGCGGATAATTTGTTGTGTTATCTCTGGTCGGGAACGCTGTAAAAATAAATTTTGAAGGTGGTGTGTTGTGCTCTTGAGAGCTAATCACCTGGCTTTGAGAAGAATTTTAAGTTGCTAGATCATTCTATCGTGAATATGCGATCAAGTAGGGTTTGTTATCGAATACCGCGAGAACCTCGTCGATTGACTTCCCGTGCTTAACTTTTTCATGCCCACTGAAAACAAGATAATGGCAATGACGCCCGTTACCTAATTTGGCGATTGAAAACAATGGAGAATCAAAGGTGCTGCGGAATATAGAAAAAACCGCTGAACCTGTTTTTATGTCGATTGCATAGTCACGCCATTCGCCCGCGGCAACGCGTCGGCTGTAGACATTTAATAATTGGCGGAGTTCGTGCCGATCAAAAGTAACACGAGATCTGCCGCGTTTGCGATAATCTGAAAGCCGAATTGGTTTACTCATAAGTCCCAGTTACTCCGCCTATTTTACTCAGTAGACGCGCTGGTTTAGTTATTTTTGCTTTTGCGTCTACCGACCATAAAATTATCGAACACGCTGCGTGGTCGGTCCATAAGGGTCTGGTTCTTCATAACATCGTATGTTTCCTAGAGTACGATAACAGTAAATTGGTTTTTCGTAGATGGGTGGATCGAAACTATCTCGACAAAGTGGTCCTTTATCTTTCATTGCGGCCAGGGTGTTACATTCCTTGCCTGTTACTAGTTCCGCTATGAAATCTTGCGGCATACGGTCTGACTGAATGAAGTTAGCCATACCCGCTCCAAGCATATAAACAGACGTTTCTGTTCCACAGCCAACGATCATAATGCCAGAAAAGAAGATAGCTAAAGCGGTTCGGGCCCGGCATTTAATTATTTTTATGAAAGTTTTCATATAACGACTAGTCATCACCGTTTGTTTATTTACCTTTTTACAAAATAGTCTCTTATTCAGGTGTTTCTGCAAATCTGGTATCTTACTATGATTATTGACGCAAGCAGCGACACGTGCAAGTGCTGGTATAGGCATAAGGCCTTTGCAATTTACAGGGAACGGTCAAAAGTCGATTAAACATTTGTTCACCTGTCAATAAAAAATGGTTATGAAATCCCTTAATACGAAGGTTTTGGCACTGAGGCTGGTTGGAGAGACGAATTGGCAGATATTTTTGAAGAAGTTGACGAAGAGGTTCGCAAGGATCAATTTTCTGAGATTTGGCAGAAATACGGAAAATTAATAGTCGCCGGTGCGATTCTTGCTTTAGCATCGTCAGTCGGTTACGTGCTTTGGGATAATTACCAGTTTAAGAAACGGGCGGAATCTAGTGCCCAACTCGAACAGGCTTTAAAACTCATTGATGCGAAGAAAGAGGTCGACGCAAACCAAGTTCTGGAGGCCTTGGCTCAAAACGGCACAGCTGGATATGCGGTGCTAGCACGTTTTCGCGGGGCTGGGATTAAAGTGCAAGCCGGTGATTACGCTGCTGCCGCGGAGATTTATGACGCACTATCAGCGGATGGCAGTATCGACACGCTCTATCGAGATTTAGCTCGATTATATTCCATTATGCAACGCATTGATAATGACGACCCTGCAATGTTGGAAACTGAATTACAGCCTCTTTTAGCGGCCAAGGGCGCTTGGCGATTCTCAGCAAGAGAATTGGCGGCAGTTGTTGCGCTTCGCCAACAAAATACGGAAGCTGCCAAGACTCATTTCAAGGCTTTGGTAGACGATGGAGCTACGCCTCCCGGTCTTCGTCGCCGGGCGAGTGAAATGCTGAGAGCTATCGATGGGTCGTAGGCGGTAACATCAATGACAAATAAATTTCGATGTCGTTTGCTCGGTGTAATTATGGCATTCATCTCGTTGAGCGGATGCGATACAATTGATGATATTATAGGTAAAAAGAAAAAACCGCCGCTGCCCGGTGAGCGGATTCCCGTCATGTTGCATGAACGTGACTCAACTCCGGACCCGATGGTATCGGGTTTGCGGGTAATGTTGCCCCCCCCGACAAAAAATCGTGATTGGCCTCAATCGGGTGGCAGTTCAAGTCATGCTATGCATCATTTGAAGACTGGTAAGAATATTGCTGCCGTCTGGACTGTGGATATCGGCGCCGGTGCTAACGATGAGCGGAGATTGCTCGCATCGCCAATTATTGTTGGTGATCGTATCTTTGTTGTGGATGCTAAGTTTGTCGTGACTGCATTCAATGTAGGTAGCGGACAACAGGTATGGCGGTTCCGACCAAAAATACCTGATGAGGATGATGAAGCGTTCGGTGGCGGGCTCGCGTCTTACGATGGAAGGGTGTTTCTGAGTACAGGATACGGGCGAGCGTATGCAATTTCGGGGTCTACTGGCAAATTAATATGGGAAAAGAAGTTGGCAGGCCCAATGCGTGCACCGCCTGCTGTTGCCAATGGGCGGGTATATTTTATCACAATAGATAATCAACTCATTGCCATGAATACCATTAGTGGTAAGCGACTTTGGAGCCACGCGGGGTTAGCCGAATCTGCTGGGCTTTTGGGCGGTTCTGCACCTGCAATCGATGGCACTACTGTTGTCGTTCCTTATTCTTCGGGTGAAGTTTTTGCCATGCGTGCTGAAAATGGGCGTGTTGTTTGGTCGGATGCACTTTCGCCGGTAAGGCGTGCCGGTGCGCTTTCCACCCTTGCCCATGTGCGCGGGAGCCCCGTAATTGACCGAGGCGTCGTATACGCTGTAAGTCACTCTGGTCGCCTGGTAGCGATCGACCGGCGCAATGGTGCCCGTATATGGGAAAGAGGTATTGGTGGCGTCGAAACGCCGTGGATTGCCGGGAATTTTCTCTACCTATTGAGTAACGAATCAGAAATCTATTGTCTTACGCGCCGCGGGGGCCGCATTCGTTGGGTTCGCCCGTTGCCAAAGTTTGAAGACCCGAAGGATAAGGAAGGGCCAATCAAATGGTCAGGTCCGATATTAGTTAGCGACCGTTTAGTGATTACCGGTAGCCACGGGGTAGCCTTGTCAATATCGCCCTACACTGGCGAGCCGTTGGGTAGGGTCAAGCTTCCGGATAAGATTTCTATCCCCCCCGTTGTTGCGGGAGAGAGTTTGTATTTCCTGACAGATGAGGCGGAGTTGATCGCTTACCGATGATCCTTATTGCTATTATGCTTGGCATTGAATTGCGGGTGGAGGAGATCGGCATCGGATGACTATCACCGTATCCATCGTTGGGCGGCCGAATACTGGCAAATCGACTTTATTTAATCGATTGGTTGGCAAAAGGTTAGCATTGGTGGATGACCAACCGGGGGTAACCCGTGACCGGCGAGAGGGGACGGCGACTCTTGGCGATTTAAGTTTCAAAATATTTGATACTGCAGGGCTTGAAGAGGCGGCGGATGAGAGCCTTGAAGGACGGATGCGTTCGCATACCGAGCAGGCGGTCCTCAAAAGTGATGTGGTGCTGATGCTTGTGGATGCGCGCGCCGGCATTACGCCAATGGACCAACATTTTGCTGACTGGCTCCGGGGTGTGCCGGTTCCGGTTATTTTAGCTGCGAATAAGTGTGAGGGTAGCGGCGGTGAAAGCGGCCGCCTTGAGGCCTATAGCCTTGGTTTGGGTGATCCGATTCCGCTTTCAGCTGAGCACGGGGAAGGTCTTACCGAACTTTACGACAAGCTTCGTCCAATTGTTGATGAGGCTGCATTGGATATTGCCGATGTGGAGGCGTCGACAGAATTGCAACTTGCTATCGTTGGTCGCCCGAATACGGGAAAGTCGACTTTGGTGAACTATTTATTGGGGGAAGAAAGGCTTTTGACCGGTCCCGAAGCTGGCATAACGCACGATTCAATTGCGGTAGATTGGGAATATGACGGTAGGCCTTTGAAGCTAATTGACACGGCTGGGCTGCGACGCCGGTCACGGATCGATGATAAGGTTGAAAGATTGTCGGCGTTCGATACTTCACGCGCTATTCAATACGCCCAGGTGGTTATATTGATGTTGGACGCTCAGAGCATGTTGGAGCGTCAAGATCTGACCATCGCTCGGCAGGTTATTCAAGAGGGGCGGGCTCTTATAATTGCGGTGAATAAGTGGGATTCAATCAAAAATGAAAAGGCGGCCTTATTGACTTTGAATGAGCGCCTTGAGACGTCATTAACGCAGGTCCGTGGCATTCCTGTAGTTACTTTATCCGCTCTTCACGGTAGCGGGATTAAAGGACTGATGGGAGCCGTTTTTAAGACCTATAAAGTTTGGAATCAGCGTATTTCTACTGCCAAGCTCAATGAATGGCTTGCAGTAATGCTCGAAGTGCATCCACCGCCTCTGGGCTCAAATGGTAGGCGTATAAGATTACGTTATATTACCCAAACGAAAGCACGACCGCCGACTTTTGCCGTCTGGGTTTCCAGGGCGAAGGATCTTCCAGTGGCCTACAATCGCTATTTGATTAATGGATTACGGGAAGATTTCAAGTTCACTGGTGTTCCTATAAGGTTAAATATAAAAACGGGCAATAATCCATATGTAAACAAAAAAAATAATTAATACTAAAAAAATAGTATATAAACTCTATTAATTTCATTGTTTTATTTATATGACTTAAAAAGTTTTCCATTTATATTTGATGAGGACTCTGATAGGTCTATAAATATATTTGTCATTTCATCCGGATTTGGGAGAGTCTCCGGATCTTCGCCTGGGAATGCCTTGGTACGCATTGCAGTGCGTTGGCCGCCTGGGTCTACTAAATTTGCGCGTACATTCGTGTGGGCAACCTCAGCTGCATAGATATTCACCATCGCCTCTAAGGCAGCCTTGCTAGCTGCATAGGCTGCCCAATAAGGATTTAGGTTTCGGACTGCTCCAGTGGTAACGAAAATAGCACGGCCAGCTTCCGAAAGGCGCAATAATGGGTCCATACTTCTGATGAGCCGATAATTGGCGGTACTATTGATAGCAAACGTAGTATCCCAAACTTCAGGTTCGATATGCCCAATCGGCGATAATTCTCCTAGGCTACCGGCATTGCCGATTAGTATATCTAGCCGCCCAAAACGTTCATGCAGAGCGCCGCCAAGCTGATCAATCGCATGGCCGTCAGTAATATCAAGTGGTGCGAGTGTCGCACGTCTACCGCTAATTTCTTTGATTGCGTCGTCGACTTCCTCTAGGCCACCGACAGTACGTGCTGTGAGCACTAAATATGCGCCCTCAGCGGCAAAGCGTTTGGCCACAGCTGCACCGATTCCGCGGCTAGCACCTGTGATCAAAGCGATCCGATCGTTTAGGCGATTAGCGCTAGCCATTATGCTGACTCGACGAGGAGCGAAAGTTGCTTTGGCGCATCACCTGATTGACGGTCTGTAAGCCTGATAGGGTAATCGCCAGAGAAGCACGCATCACAAAATTGCGGATTATTATTATCACGCTGCACTTCGTTCATAGCACGGTATAATCCGTCGATTGAAATGAATGCTAAACTATCTGCTGCGATTTCCTTACAAATCTCATCTACAGTTAGTTTTGCTGCAAGCAGTTGGTCTTGATCTGGCGTGTCCACGCCATAGAAGCAGGGGTTTGTTGTAGGGGGGCTAGAAATTCTCATATGAACTTCTTTTGCTCCAGCTGCTCTGACCATTTCTACGATTTTTTTCGATGTGGTGCCCCGAACAATGGAATCATCGACTAGGATTATACGTTTGCCCTCGAGGATTGCACGGTTTGCATTGTGTTTCAGCCGGACACCAAAATTTCTAATTTCTGCGGATGGCTCGATAAATGTTCGGCCTACGTAGTGATTACGAATGATGCCTATCTCGTAGGGAATACCAGCCTCTACGGCATAGCCAATTGCCGCGGGGACTCCTGAATCAGGAACGGGCACCACCACGTCGGCTTCTACTGCCGCTTCATTTGCAAGTTCGCATCCGATCCGTTTTCGTGCCTGGTAAACAGATTTTCCATCGACGACACTATCCGGTTTGGCGAAATAGATGTATTCGAAAACACACAACCGTTGATCGTGTTTTGGAAACGGATAGTGACTTTCTACTCCATTTTTCGAAATCACAACAAGTTCGCCTGGTTCGACGTCACGTATTGTTGAGGCGCCGATAATATCGAAGGCGCATGATTCGGATGCTAGCATATAGGTGTCATCGAGTTTCCCGAGCACTAACGGGCGGACGCCACGTGGATCGCGAACTCCCATAAGGCCGTCTTTGGTCAGCAAAACCAGCGAATATGCACCTTCTAATCGCCGAAGCGCGGAAATAAGTCGTTCGACAATGGAGCCACGGCTGGTTGCCATCAAATGGGTAATGATTTCGGTATCTGTAGTAGATTGAAAAATACAGCCGTTAGATACAAGTTCTTGGCGCGTAACGAGTGCATTGGTCAGGTTGCCATTGTGCGCAACAGCAAGGCCACCGAAGTCTAAATCGGCAAATAATGGTTGTACATTCCTCAGCATGGGTTCGCCGGTTGTGGAGTAGCGTGTGTGTCCAATGGCCGCTGTTCCAGGAAGCCTTTGCATTACCGCCTGGCTTGAGAAAATATCGCCTACCAATCCAGTGTCCCTGTGAGCATGAAATTGTTCTTCATCGAAGCTGACAATACCGGCGGCTTCCTGGCCGCGATGCTGCAATGCGTGGAGTCCGAGAGCGGTATGGGCCGATGCTTCCGGATGATTGAAAATGCCGAACACTGCGCATTCCTCATGGAGATGATCGTCATCAAAGGGGTGCGTAGTGACACTCATTTTATCGTCCGTTCCATAAGTTTCTCGAGGTTCTTCCGGTCTTGTTTACCATAGCCGCCTTGTTCTTTTTTATCTGCAGTTTTGCCACCCGAGCGAGGATTTAGCAGTTTTTCGAAATCCTTTTGCTGATTATCCTCCTTGGTGATACCAAAACCATCAATTCCCTTCTTAAGAATGTCTACTTTAGTAGTGCCTTTCGCGGACCGCGCCGCTGCAGCCGCATCTTGCCGGAGCCTAGCTGGCAATAATGACCATAGGATATCCGCTCCCAAGGCAATAGCCGGTGCTGTTTTAGCGTTGCGAATATCTGGAGGGATATCTTCTTCTTGCTCATAAAAAATGCTAATAGCGATGTATAATACCGACAAGAGAACCCACGCACGAAACACACCGAAGATAATTCCCAAAGCTCGGTTAAGGCCGCCGATAAAACTTTCTTGAATGCTTTCCGAGATAAAATTGCTGAAAATTGAGAGAACTACCAAAACTAGAATGAAAACTCCGATGGCTGTGGCAATGTTTGCTAGCCATTTATTGCCAATTAAATCCAACGCGTAGGGTTCAACGTAAGGAAAGAGAAATATTGTTATAAAGATAGCGCCGACCCAACCCAACAAGGATAGCACTTCCTTTGCGAATCCACGTACAAAGGCGAGTAGCGCAGAAATGGCTACTACGCCAAGAACGATAATATCGGTAAATGCGATATCTCCCATGGTTACTGGCCTACCGCCTTTACTTCTGGTTTAGCGTTGCCAAACATGCCAATTAGGCCTCTTAAATTATTAATTTCATTCACTTGCAGCGACGCAGTAGTCTTTTTCCTCCCGCTTTTTTGGGACTTAGGGGGTGTTAATGCTGCCTCAAATCCAAGTTTTTCCGCTTCTTTGAGACGAGTATCCGCCTGACCGACAGGACGTATCTCACCTGATAATCCGATTTCGCCAAACACTATCATGTTCTCCGGCATGGGCTCCCCGGTAAGCGAGGAGATGAGCGCCGCGGCAACCGCCAGGTCTGCTGCCGGTTCGCTTATTCGTAACCCGCCTGCAACGTTGAGATAGACGTCATTGCCAGCAAATTGCAACCCGCATCTTGCTTCCAAAACAGCGAGTGTCATGGAAAGTCTTGCAGAATCCCAACCGACCACTGCGCGACGTGGCGTTGCGAACGACGAAGGTGCGACTAAAGCCTGAATTTCGACCAGCATCGGCCGTGATCCCTCGATGCCTGCAAAGACAGCTGCACCAGAAACTTCACCTTGCCGGTCCGCTAGAAATAAAGCTGAAGGATTAGCTACTTCAGCTAACCCGTGGTCGGTCATTTCAAACACGCCAATTTCATCGGTGGCGCCAAACCGGTTCTTGACCGATCGCAAGATCCGAAACTGATGTCCGCGCTCGCCCTCGAAATAGAGTACCGTGTCCACCATATGTTCAAGGACGCGTGGGCCGGCTATGGCTCCTTCCTTGGTGACGTGGCCAACAAGGAATAATGCAAGGCCGCGCCGTTTTGCCAATCGAATGAGCTCCTGGGCAGAAGCTCGTATTTGGGCAACAGTACCCGGAGCTGATTCAAGGCCGTCGATATACATGGTTTGAATAGAATCAATGACTACCACATCTGGTGGATCCTCAACGTCCAAGGTCGCGAGAATATTCCTTACATTGGTGGCCGTGGCTAATTCGACCGGTTCTGTGGAGACTTCCAGCCGCGAGGCACGCAGACGAATTTGATCAATGGCCTCTTCACCGGAAATATATATACAGCGGGCTTTCTTTGCGAGGGCAGCGGTGACTTGCAGCAGGAGTGTCGATTTGCCAATCCCCGGGTCACCGCCAATCAGGATAGCGGATCCTTCTACTAAGCCGCCACCAGCCACACGATCGAACTCGTTCATGCCGGTTTCCTGTCTAGGTGCTACAGTCGACCCACCGTCTAGGGCGAAGAAATCAATTGCTGATCCACCGTTTTGACTTGATTTTGCGCCCCTTTTACCACCGAGCGGAACGATCTCGGGCAGGGCTTCCTCAATAATGGTGTTCCAGCCATCGCAGCTATCACAATGACCCACCCAACGCGGGTGGATCGCACCGCAGCTTTGGCAGACAAACCGGGTTTTCGTTCTAGCCATATTCGGCTCCGTCGCCAACGCGATTCATTTGTACTAAATAGTCAACTAACACTTGTTTCAAAATCAATCGGTCCTTCGGCATCGCCGCGGATGAATTGCTGCAAAAACGCATTATCTGCGGTGTCGAGTTCCTCGACACGGCCTGCCCAAATGATCTTACCTTTGTACAGCATTGCAATCTTATCGGCGATTTTTCGGGCACTTGCCATATCATGGGTGATCGAAAGTCCTGTTGCACCGATGTTATGGGTGATTTCGACAATCAAATCATTGATGACATCGCCCATTATAGGATCGAGGCCCGTCGTTGGTTCGTCGAAGAAAATAATCTCTGGGTCAATCGCTATGGCGCGCGCAAGGCCAACGCGTTTGCGCATACCGCCCGAGAGATCGGCGGGCCACATTGTTGCAATCTCTTCGGTCAATCCGACCGCTATTAATTTTTCCATAGCAATTTCTCTCGCCTTATTTGGCGACATGCCTTCGCCTTCTATCAACCCGAAGGCGACATTCTCCCAAACAGAAAGACTGTCGAAGAGTGCTGCATGCTGAAATAACATTCCGATTTTTGCATTGACGGCATTGCGTTCGCTATTGCTGAGTGTAAGGACAGAGCGTCCATCAACTTTCACATCTCCCGCATCAGGCGTGAGTAACCCCAAAATACATTTGATGGAAACTGATTTTCCGGTACCGGAGCCTCCGATAATAACTACAGACTCACCAGGCATAATTTCTAGATTGACGCCGTTTAACACCACATTGTCGCCAAAGCGTTTGTGGACGTTAGTAAGTTGGATCTTAGGCGTGGTCATGCTCCGAAAAACATCGCTGTGATCATATAATTTAGAATCAATATTAGGATGGCAGATGATACTACCGCATTAATGGTCGCGGCGCCGAAGCCTTGGGCACCACCCTTGGAATAATAACCCTGATAACAACCCATTAAGGTCGTGACAAAGCCAAAGACCGCCGCTTTAACCAGGCCAGAAAAAACATCAATGAATTGCACGAAGTCCCAGGTGTTTTTAAGGTAAATCGCTGCATTAAATCCTAGTTTGTAAACTGCCACGATATAGCCGCCGAATATACCGATGACGTCGCCGACTAGAATGAGTAGCGGTAACATGGCGATGCCGGCAATAATTCTTGGCGCGATCAAGTATTTAAACGGATTAGTCGATAGAGTGGTCAGTGCATCGATTTGTTCAGTCACTCGCATAGTGCCAATCTCTGCCGCAATTGAAGACCCAACCCTCGCTGCTACCATCAGGCCTGCAAGTACAGGCGCCAGTTCGCGGGTAATGCTTAAGACTACGACTTTGGCGATGCTGCTTTCAGCACCGGCGGCAAACCGGGCAAAGCCTGTATAGGATTGCAGGGCAAGCACCATGCCGGCGAATAAGGTGGTGAGACCGACTACTGGCAATGAGTAGTATCCAATCTCTACTATTTGCCGAAAAATGAGGCGAAAATAGAAAGGTGGTCGAAAACAGTGGGATACTGCCAAGATGGTAAAATGAGTAATATGTCCGACCGCTCGAAAAAATCCGAGTATGGTGCTTCCAATAAGCTGCAGGAAATTCATGCGCTAGCCCCAACATATTCTCGATGATGCCTTTGGCCTAGAGCGGTTAATACTTCATATCCGATAGTACCCGCTGTCGCTGCCAATGCATCAACATCCTGATGCGGGCCGATAATATCGACCCAGTCACTTGCTTTTACGCCGTCAACGCCGGTGATGTCTACGGCAATTAAATCCATCGATACGCGGCCAAGCACAGGGAGCGGGATTTTGCCTATAAAAACCTTCCCACAGCAGGACAGGGATCGGAAAAATCCATCTGCATAGCCCACTGCGATGGTAGCAATGCGCTTATCTGTATTAAATTTGTAACAGCCGCCATAACCGACAGTCTCCCCTTTTGCAACCGCCCGACATTGAAGGATTTTTGCAGATAATTGGACGACAGGCTCTAGAGGGTTAGGTGCTGTTTGCTGTGGATTGCCGCCATAAAGCGCAAATCCCGGGCGAACCAAATCGAAATGCCAGTCGGGACCAAGGAATATACCTGAAGATGCACTAAGCGATGCTGGTATATCTTTAGATGTAGCGATAATTCTATGAAAACTTTGGAGCTGTTCAAAGTTTTTTTCATCATACGATTCGTCGGCGCACGCCAAATGGCTCATTAGCAAGCTCACATTCAGGCCATCGTATAATTTTTCCCATTTACCAATTTGCTCGAGCAGTGTTTGGGATAGGCCGAGCCTGTTCATGCCCGTGTCTACATGAATCGCCGCTGGCGGTGCGGGAGTGTCATCTGAGTGACGACGCCAAATATCGATCTGGTCGAGGTCATTCAGGACGGGCCTAAGCGTGTGGGCCCGATACTCGCTGGCGTCTTCGCACGATATCCCGTTAAGCACATAGATAGTGTGCTGAGTGATTTGCCGAAGCTCAATCCCTTCATCCAACGTTGCGACGAAAAAGGTTCTGCAACCGGCCCCGGCTAACGCCTTTACGATCGGTGCGGCACCAAGTCCGTAGGCATTCGCTTTAACGACAGCAGCGCATTCTGCTGAGGAACACATTTTCGCTAATGTTTGATAATTGGCGACGACCGCACTGAGGTCGATGGTCAGTTTGCTCGGTGCGTGAGCCCAGCGGTTCTGCCCAGTTCCCTCCATCTTCGTCTAAGGGAAATCGTCTCCGTCGCGACGACGGGTGTAATCTGAAAACCGCGTAAAGCGACCATCAAAATGAAGGTCAATAGAGCCAACGGGGCCATGGCGTTGTTTAGCAATGATGACGCTTGCTGTGTTGCGAACTTGTTCGAGACGTTCCGCCCAAATTTGCGAACGTTCTGAGAACTTTATACTATCTTCGCCGGCGTTGGTAATAGGTTCTGATTTCTCCAGGTAATATTCCTCGCGAAAAATGAACATGACAACGTCTGCGTCTTGCTCAATTGATCCTGACTCTCGAAGATCGGAAAGTTGTGGACGTTTATCATCGCGATTTTCCACTTGGCGCGATAATTGTGAGAGAGCTAGAACAGGGACTTCTAATTCTTTAGCAAGGCCCTTCAAGCCGCGAGTAATTTCAGAAATTTCCTGTACGCGATTATCACTTCTTGCGCCAGGACTGCCGGTTAAAAGTTGCAGATAATCAACAACTATTAAATGAAGTTTTTTTTGTCGTTTCAATCGACGTGCCCGCGTGCGGAGTGCTGAGACGCTGAGGGCCGGTGTGTCATCGATATAGAGAGGCATACGATGCAGCTTCTGGCTTGCCACAACTAATTTATCAAAATCAGATTGTTCTATATCACCACGTCGAATGTGGTCCGAAGGGATTTCACTTTGTTCAGAGAGGATGCGACCCGCTAACTGTTCGGCTGACATTTCCAACGAAAAAAATAAGACATGTGCACCCTCGGTGAGAGTGGTACCGTTCTCGTCAACGGTTTCCTTGTAGGCTGCTGCTGCGTTATAGGCGATATTGGTGGCAAGTGCGGTTTTACCCATTGAAGGCCGACCAGCTAAGATGACAAGATCAGATGGATGTAATCCACCCAGCTTTTGGTTCAGATCATGAAAGCCCGTGTCGACCCCAACAACATGGCTGTCTTTACGATATGCTTCTTCAGCGCTTTCTACAGCCATACGAAGCGCATCCCCGAGGCCAACGATTCTGCGTTCCAACTCGCCTATGTTGGATAGTTCGTAAAGTTTTTGTTCTGCGGATTCGATTTGAAGTGAGGCTTTAGTATCAAGGTTAGGTTCGAACGCTTCATTGACCATGTCTTCACCGAGCGTAATCAGCTGCCGGCGCAAATAAAGATCGTGGATCGTATGGCCGTAATCAGGAACGTTGATAATATTTGGTGCAGTTGCGGCAATTTCGAATAAATACTCGGCTCCACCGGCGGCGGTGAGCGCTTCATCACTCTCAAAAATATGTTTTAGGGTTAAAGGACTCGCTATTTGCCCGGTTTCCGCCAGTTTTTCGACTGCTGTATAAATACGCCCATGCACCGGCTCGATGAAGTGTTCGGCTCTCAGAAACTCTGAAACTTTTTCTAACGCCCGATTGTCTGTAAGAATCGCACCCAAAAGTGCAGCTTCAATCTCAGTGTTTTGTGGCGGCAAGCGGAAGTGCGAATTATCAGTCTTTTCCCCATGTAGATGGGTGACTGTGATATCCTGGGATGATGATGTCATGATTGCAAATTACAGCGCTGGTGAGATAGTGGTCATTTGATTTAGGCTGTAGATAGTAAGGAACCTGGGGAAAACTATCATTTCGAGAATGAAAGCTTCGAGTCGGCCTGTATAAGTTATTTCTCGCTCCGGCTGGAAACGCAAAAGAGGCCGCCCATTTTGAAAAGGGTGGCCTCAAAAGTTAAATTTTATATATTTTTAGGTGGATTCTTCTTCACCCGTTTGCGATTCGTCGGAACCTGTATTTTCTGCCTTAGAGGTCACTTCTTCACTATCAGCATCGCGGTTAGACGCTTCTTGAGCATCAGTATCATTTTCGTCTTTCTTTGATAATTCTTCAGTCGCTCGGGCTTGGGCTTCCGGATCGAACATTGTCTCTGCCGCAATTACTGCGGCTTCTTCAGTTATTTCATTCGCCTGACGCTCCTCTTCTTCTTGACTAAGGAGGGCACGGCCAAGTTTCTTTTGTTGTTCGGCCTCGTCCTTGGAACGTGCGACATTGATTTTGATAGTTGTATCGACTTCTGGATGAAGGCGAACACGAACATCAAAGAGGCCCAGAATTTTGATTGGGCGTTCAATAACGACTTGGTTGCGACTAACCTTAAATCCGCTCTCAATTACGCCTTCGGCAATGTCACGTGCATTAACTGACCCATATAGCTGTCCGGCTTCACCAGCACTTCGAATTATCGGAATTTGTAGTCCGTCCATCCGCCTTGCGATATCTTCAGCCTCGCTTTTACGGGCGAGATTATCCGCTTCGAGTTCTTTTCGTTGATCTTCGAAATGTTCGAGATTGCCTTTGCTTGCGCGTAGTGCTTTCTTCTTGGGAAATAAGAAGTTTCGAGCATAGCCGGGTTTTACCGATACTACATCGCCCATTTGACCGAGCCTCTCAATACGCTCCAAAAGGATGACTTCCATAGGGGTTCTCCTTGTTAAGCCGTCTCGGCCAAATTAATTCAATACATAAGGCATCAAGGCGAGAAAGCGCGCGCGCTTGATTGCTTTTGTAAGCTCACGTTGTTTCTTGGCCGAAACCGCAGTAATGCGGCTGGGGACAATTTTGCCACGTTCCGATGTAAACCGGCCGAGCATCTTGACATCTGTGTAATCAATTGACGGTGCATTCGGTCCTGTGAACGGGCATGATTTGCGGCGTCTGAAGAATGGGCGTCGGCTGCCACCGGCTCCGCCAGCGCCACCGCTTGGTCGTCCAGCATTCATTCTGTAGTCTCCTTCTTCTCTTCTGCGGCTTCTACAAATGGTGCCTCAGTCGTTGGCGTTTCTTCAATCGTTTTACCAGGTTCTTCAGCTAATGTTTCTGATTTCGCCGCGGTAATGTCTGAAGAAGCCTCGGCAGTTTGATCATTATCATCGAGTTTTGGTCCTGATGACCCTCGGTCGGCCCGGTCTCTATCTCGGTCACCTTTGCCTTGCATGATGGGTGACGGCTCCTCACGCATTTTTTCGATTCTGATTGTCATATAACGAAGAATGTCTTCATTTAGACGCATATTACGTTCCATTTCCTGAACAGCGCCCGACGGTGCTTCCAAGTTAAACATGACGTAATGACCTTTGCGGTTTTTTTTGATGCTGTAAGCAAGCGTCCGAAGACCCCAATACTCCCGCCGCTCAACAGAGCCACCATTATCAGCAATAATTTTTTCAAAACTATCTGTAAGACTATCGACCTGCGTTGCCGAAACGTCTTGACGCGCTATAAACACGCTTTCGTAAAGCGCCATATTTTTTGCTCCCTTTGGCTCTTCACGGGCCGGAGTCACAAATTGTTTGCGACCGGTCGACCCTAACCAACCTTTACTAAGGAGGTTGGCAAGGAGTTATAATAAAGGTGGCAATGCGGCCACCCAATGCGGCGCGCACTATACACATATCTTACTATTACAAAAGAAAAAAATAGATGAACCTTCATCTATCGAAACGCAGTTGTTTGCAACTTCTTGACAGTTTGAGGCCAGAAGCTATGACTAGCGCCCTTATTTAATGCGCGCGCGTACTGGGCGCTTTTTGGTGAGGAGTATTTTCGTATGGCTAACGCCTTTGTATTTCCAGGGCAAGGCTCGCAATCTGTTGGTATGGGACGGAGCCTAGCTGATGCGTTTGCTGCGGCTAGGCTTGTTTTTGAAGAGGTCGATGACGCTTTGGAGCAGAATCTCTCGGGGCTAATGTTTGAGGGGCCTGAAGTTGATTTAATCCTCACTGAAAACGCACAGCCGGCTTTGATGGCTGTCAGTGTTGCAATAGTTATGGTGTTACAAAAAGAATTTGATATCACGTTAGCGGATAAAACAACGCTCGTTGCGGGTCATTCGTTGGGTGAGTATTCCGCCCTTGCGGCATCCGGTGCGTTAAGCATCGCTGATACGGCGCAACTTCTCAAACGACGCGGTCAAGCGATGCAGCAGGCAGTGCCGGTAGGTGAAGGCGCAATGGCTGCATTACTAGGCCTGGATTTGGAGGCAGTGCAGGAGGTAGTGGTTGAGGCGGCTCACGATGAGGTATGTGCTTGTGCAAATGATAATGCACCTGGGCAAGTCGTAGTTAGCGGCGCTAAGACAGCGGTCGAACGCGCTATAGAAATTGCTGGTGATAGAGGCGCACGGCGGGCAGTGATGTTGCCGGTAAGCGCACCATTTCATTGTCCTTTGATGCGACCTGCGGCGGATGCCATGGCCGAGGCTTTGGGAGTTATTGTTATTCGACAGCCGGTAGTACCCTTGGTGACAAATGTTACAGCAGAGCAGGTGATTGATCCGGATGCTATTCGCACATGCTTGATAGAACAAGTAACGGCAATGGTGCGTTGGCGCGAAAGCGTGCTCTATATGAGGGAGCAAGGTGTAGATACGCTTATCGAGGTGGGTGCGGGCAGAGTACTGTCTGGCCTGGCTCGGCGTATTGATAGTGAATTGACCAGCAAATCAATACAGCAGCCGGATGATTTCGAGGCTATCGCAAAGAACTTATAAGGAGAGCATATTGTTTAATTTATCGGGGAAAAGTGCGTTAGTTACCGGCGCATCTGGTGGGATAGGTGGTGCAATAGCCTGCGGCCTGCATAATGCCGGCGCACAGGTAGTTCTGTCGGGAAGGCGCGAAGACGCCTTGAGAGCCCTGGCTGATGAATTGGGTGATGGCGCTCATGTTGTAACAGCGAGGCTTGGCGATGAAAGGGCTGCAGATACACTTATCAAAGAGAGTGAGGAGATATTGGGTTCTGTTGACATCCTAGTAAATAATGCAGGTTTGACTCGTGACATGTTAAGTATGCGACTGACTGACGAAGATTGGTCGACGGTGCTGAATGTGAATTTAACTGCTGTTTTCCGTCTCAGCCGCGCTGTAACGCGACGTATGATGAAAAATAAATGGGGTCGTATAGTTAACATCACTTCAATTGTTGGTATTACGGGTAATGCAGGACAAGCCAACTATGCGGCTTCGAAGGCGGGGATGATTGGTATGACTAAATCTATGGCCCAAGAGTTGGCGCCTCGTGGTATTACTGCAAACTGTATCGCGCCAGGTTTTATTGACACCGCGATGACAGAAGAACTAAGTGATGCGATCAAGGAAAAGCTATTAGGAGCCATTCCAGCCAAAAGGTTTGGGACCAGCGAGGATATAGCTGGCGCCGCTATTTACCTTGCTAGTGACGCGGCTTCATATGTTACGGGTCAAACTATTCATGTGAATGGTGGGATGGCGATGATTTAGCGTTGTTTCTGTCTCGTTCGTTGTTGTTGGCAAGTAAAAGAGAATTGTGATACCACACGCCGACTACTGGTAAAGGATCGAATTAGTGAACCAGTTGGGGCTGTAATATTGCCCGAGTGTAATTGGTCTGTTTTCAATTTTGAGGAAGGAATTAGCAAATATGAGTGACGTTTCCGAACGCGTAAAACAGATAGTCGTCGAACATCTGGGCGTTGATGAAGCCAAGGTGACTGATAATGCGAGTTTTATTGACGACCTTGGCGCGGATAGCCTGGATACCGTTGAACTCGTAATGGCTTTTGAGGAAGAATTCGGTTGCGAAATTCCTGACGAAGCTGCCGAGAAAATTCTCACCGTCAAAGATGCCAATAGCTTCATTGAAGAACAATCGTCTTAGTTTCTCGCAGAGGTTTTGTCGCGAGCGCGAATTTATGAGGATTGTAAGATGAGGCGAGTAGTTGTAACTGGCCTTGGTATCGTATGCCCGTTAGGTTTTGGTGTAGACCATGTGTGGCGTCGATTGATTAGTGGCGAGTCCGGTATTACGGCGATTGATAATTTTGAGACATCGGATTTGGCCTGTAAAATAGCGGGACAGGCGCCATTCGGTAAAGCGATGCACGGCTGTTTCGATCCTGATGAATGGGTTGAACCAAAAGATCAGAAGAAGATGGATCGGTTTATCGTCTGTGGCATTGCAGCAGCAGCTGAGGCGGTAGAAGATTCTGGATGGCTCCCGAAAGATGCGGAAGGTCAAGAGCGAACTGGTGTTCTCATTGGCTCTGGTATCGGAGGTTTGCCAGGTATCGCGGAGACAGCGGTTACGATGAATGAACGCGGTCCTCGCCGTGTAAGTCCATTTTTTATAGCGTCTGATCTGATAAACCTGGCATCGGGCCAAGTATCGATCCGTTTTGGATTTCGTGGTCCAAATCATTCGGTGGTCACGGCTTGTGCATCGGGTGCTCATGCAATTGGCGATGCTGCCCGTATAATTATGTGGGGGGATGCTGAAGTTATGCTGGCAGGTGGAGCGGAATCTACTGTTTGTAGAATCGGTATCGCAGGTTTTGCTGCTTCTCGTGCACTCTCGACGGGCTTTAATAATACCCCAGAAATAGCCTCACGCCCGTGGGATGTTGACCGCGATGGCTTCGTTATGGGGGAAGGCGCAAGCGTTTTGGTATTGGAAGAATTAGAACATGCCAAAGCTCGTGGTGCCAAAATTTATGCGGAGATCACTGGCTATGGCATGTCGGGCGATGCATATCACATTACCGCACCAGCGCCCGATGGTAATGGCGCATTTCGTGCAATGCAGAGCGCATTGAAGCGTGCTAGTATAAATCCGGAAGATATTGATTATATCAATGCTCACGGAACCTCTACGCCGTTGGGCGATGAGATCGAAGTGAATGCAGTAAAACGCCTCTATGGCAATGCCGCCGGTAATCTTTCCATGTCGTCGACGAAATCTGCAATTGGCCATTTATTAGGTGCTGCGGGAGCGGCGGAGGCAGTCTTTTGTATTAAGGCGATCAATGATGGTGTTTGTCCGCCTACCCTGAATCTGGATAATCCGTCCGAAGGCTGTGATATAGATTTGGTACCCCATGAGGCTAAAGAGCGGAAAATTCGGAATGTAATGTCGAATTCCTTTGGGTTTGGTGGCACGAACGCGTCCCTCATAATTTCGTCGGTCTCGTGAACGCCCCATTAGCTAATATTTCTCCTCTTACCAAGATTTCATTATTTATCTTCCTGCTTCTTTTGGGGGCAGGTGGAATAGGTGGAGCTCTTTGGTATGAAGCTTTAAGAGAATCAGGGCCGCTCATTGAATCCCGTAATGTGATTGTTCCAAAAGGGGCTAATTTAGAACTTATTGGTGGGCGCCTCGAAGAGGCCGGGGTAATCAGATCTAAATGGGTGTTTGTATCAGCGGTTCGTTTGCAAGGGGTACATAGGGAATTGCGATCTGGTGAGTACAAGTTCCGACCAGGCGTAAGTATTGGCCACGTCATCGATTTATTGCGTAAAGGGCAATTGATCAATCGACGAGTCACTATTGCCGAGGGATTGACTGTATCGCAGATAATTAAAACTTTAGAGGGTACGGATGGTCTCGAGGGGGCTTTATTCCCAGTACCCGATGAAGGAAGTTTATTGCCAGATACTTATTATTTCGCGTTTGGAGAAAAACGTCAGACTATTGTCGATCGAATGGCACTGGAAATGCAACGAACGCTTGACGCATTATGGGCAAAACGAGCACCAAATTTGCCGATAACATCAAAGAAAGAGGCGCTAATACTCGCATCCATAGTGGAAAAGGAAACCGGGCTAGCGAGGGAACGTCGCCGCGTGGCCGGAGTGTTTATCAACCGTCTCAATAAAAATATGAAGCTCGAGTCTGACCCGACTGTGGTCTTTTCCATAACCGGCGGAAAGCGTAAGCTGGGACGTGGGCTCAGAAAATCAGATCTTCGTCAGGTCCATCCCTATAATACCTATCGTGTTCATGGCTTACCACCAGGTCCGATCTGTAACCCAGGCCGCGCTGCTATTGATGCTGTCCTAAATCCGGAGAAAACATCTTCCCTATTTTTTGTAGCCGACGGCAGTGGCGGGCATAAATTTTCTGACACGCTTAGGGAGCATAATAAAGCGGTCCGTGAATGGCGGAAAATTGAGCAAAGACGCAAGGCAAATCGGAAGTTAAAACCTTGATTAACTGCCCATTTAAAAGGCTGGCGTTCTACTTCGATACGCCAGCCTTTTCTATGAAGGTAAGAAAAGGTAGTTTCTTTGGTATTATGGTATTAGCCCCTTTACGAGTTCTGGGCTTGCTTTGGACCCATCTTTTTCAGCCATTTTGACTGCTTCAACGATCCCATCATTGACCGGTGTAAGAATACCAAGTTCTTTGCCCTTCATGCAGACAAGGCCGTTCATAAAGTCTATCTCTGTGCGGCGACCTTTTTGCATGTCCTGGCCCATTGAAGGCCTACCGTCCGGATTACCTTTTTTACCCATAGCAATGTAATCGTCTTCAATTTTCTTATAGGCTGCTTTATCACCACTCACTGCCTTTAGCCATTCGCCGCAGTCGATGCCGTGAAGCTTTTCAAGATTGAAGCCTGCAGCGCGGCCAACTTCGATAGCCTCGGCTGCCAGGTGAATCTTAACTGCGCGCAGATCTGCGTCTTGGGAAATATCCGTAGAGGAAAGTCCTGAAGCTGCAGACATTGGGTTGGAACTCGCGTTCATTACAAGCTTTGTCCAGCGTTCGCCCCAAAGATTAGTGGTGACCATATAACTGTCGCAGTAACCACACATCCTTGCAACTTCCTCGGCCCGCGGAGTAACGCGTCCATGCGGTTCACCAACGCGGAAAACTGTATGGCTATCACCCATTATAGGGCCATTACGATGGACATGCGCCGGTCCTGGCATTTGTACAGAAATTTTGGCAGCGATCGTACCTATCACCTTGCCCCAACCCACGATGGCAGCGATGAATTCTTCGTTCATACAGTTTTGAAGAGAAACGATGAATCCGTCGGGAGCTAAATACGGCTTGATCAGTTGTGTCGCCCACTGAGTATCGTAGCTCTTCATACTAACAAAAGCGATATCAACGGGTTCCTCGTTAGCGAGCTTCTGTACGTCCGTTAAATGTAAAGCGCGTCCTTTGACGGTTATTTCCTCTTCCGGAGTATTGCCTGTCATATAGAGCCCATCCGAATTGATTTTATTTACATGTTCAGGCCAACCGTCGATGAACGTCACGTCTTCGCCGTTGGCAAGCATATGGCCGCCTACTTTACAGCCGACAGCGCCCGCGCCGACGAATACAATTTTTTTGCCCATGATTCTCTCCCACTGGGTTACGCATTATTGGATTGTTAACTCTTATCATATACGAATGCAGTTTTGGGGAAAGGGGCCGACGTATGTCGCAAGCGAGCCAATTTGATTTAAGGTGAATTACAATCCCATAAAAGTTGGCTGAAGTGATTGATAGTGGGGCATGTCGAAATGACCGCTCTAAAAGAGCCGTTTTAACGGAAAACTTATTTTTGGTTATTGTTGATTCTAGTAATGGTTAAATTGCGTTTAAGGGAAACAATAATGGTTAATATGCAGGACGAATTGGATGGTAAAGTTGCCCTAGTTACTGGCAGCGCACGGAATATCGGTCGTGCTACTGTTGAGGAACTGGCCAGAGCTGGAGCGTCTGTAGTGATCAATTCGCTACAAGCAAAAGACCTTTGTGAAGAGGTGGCCGATGGTATTAACGCTGCTGGTGGCGAGGCGATCGTAGTCATGGCCGATGTAAGGGACCCGCAACAGGTTGGGGCTATGGCTGCGGCGATAATAGAAGCATTCGGTGGCATCGATATCGTCGTTCATAATGCCGCAGTACGCAGTAACCAATCTTTCTCAGAAATGGATTACGAAACATTCAGTCATATCATTGATCTTTCAATTAATGGCTGTTTTCATCTTGCTAAGGCGACGATGTCATCAATGATTGAGCGTGGTGGTGGCAGTTTTATAGGTGTTGGCGGTATGACGTCACTCATGGGCGTAAAGGGCCGAAGCCATGTTATGGCAGCTAAAATGGGCCTTAACGCGTTCATCCGTGGTTTAGCGCTGGATTTGGCTGAGTATAATATCCGTGCTAATCAGGTGGTCGTCGGCCATTATGAGACGGTACGCGAACGCAACCCTTCATCGGCACCACAGCGCTCGGCGACGGATATAAAGGTTCCGCTAGGGCGTAAAGGGTTGCCGCAAGATATGGCCAACCTAATCCGCTTTTTGGTCGGCCCCGGTGCAAGCTATATTACCGGTCAGACCGTACATTCTAATGGAGGCGCCTATCTTAACCTATAGAGCGGTCGATTAGTGACTGTCCGAATTGCGATCATTGGTGCAGGTTTAGCTGGCCTTACGCTTGCTTGTCGGTTGCGTTCTAAGGCACAGGTGAAGGTGTTTGAGAAGAGCAATGTTGTCGGCGGTAGACTATCAACTTTCCGGAGTGGTGGCTTTGAGTTTGATCATGGCGCGCAATATTTTACAATTCGTAGCGAAGCTTTCCGCAAGTTTCTAGAACCAGCATTGCAACATGGCATTGTCGTGCCCTGGGATCCGCATATTGTTACGCTCGAAATAGGGCGCGAAGCAATCGTTGAGCCTCGGGAAGAGACAATTTATGTGGCGGCCCCTGGGATGGAGGCGTTGTGTGCTCATTTGGCAGAAGAAATTTCGGTTACTATAGATACGGAGATTGTATCTTGTAAGCGGAAAAAGAATGCTTGGCAGCCCGTTAAAGCAAATGGTGATTTCTTAGAAGAATTCGATTGGATAGTCTCGGCTGCACCTCCTCATCATAGCCTTTCTTGGGCACCTGAATTTTTTGCGGACGGTATTACATTCGATCACGTTCGGTTGCGCGGTTGTTATTCTCTTATGCTGGGTTTTGAGGACGCTGTACCTGTTAGTTGGCAAGGGGCATTTGTACGAAATTCCCCGATTGGCTGGATGGCAGTCAATAGTCACAAGTATGGCCGAGAAGGCGGGCCAAGCCTCCTTGTTCAATGCTCGGGAGAATGGACGGAGGAGCATCTGGAATGCGCTTCGGAGAATATTGAGGTTATGCTTAGTAATGAGCTGAAAAACTTGACTGGTATCGACATTACTTCTGCAAAACACTGCGAATTATTTCGGTGGCAATATGCGAGTATCGCGGTACCGCTCGGTTTAGATTGTCTATTTGATCCGGAGGCTCAGTTAGCCGCATGCGGCGACTGGTGCATCAAGGGTCGGGTCGAAGGGGCGTTTAAGAGCGCCGATGCACTGGCTGCCCGCCTCTTCGCGGTGCTGCCTCAATAGTCAACTACATTTGATGGCGTGGGCTTCAACGCTCCTCGTTCACAGCGCCGGACCAGATCAACCATTTTGGCGTTATATGGCGCGGCAAGTCCAACTTCTGCTGCCTTTTCACAGACATAACCATTCATTTCACCAATTTCTGTTTTGCGACCCTTAGCCATGTCTTGGCCCATAGAAGGGCGTTGCCCCTCGCCGCGGGTTTTAGTCTCCTCGATCAGGAAGTCCTCCACTTCTTGAAGTGCCGTCTTGTCACCAGCGGCGGCGGCAATCCATTGTTGGGGTTCTGTGCTTTTACGGTTTTCCAACACATATCCAAGCGCCAGGGCAATGCGTGATGTTTCGCCGCATATTTTGATTTGAGCGTCCCGCGCATCTTCGTTGATCGCCATGCCATTTCCGTTTAGTCCAGTGCAGGCAGCCAGGCCGTTATGGCTGGAATTGATGCACAGTTTTGACCAGCGTTCGCCCCAAAGATTGTCAGTGACTTTCGAGCCATCTGTATAGGACATTAGTTGAGCCACTTGTTCAGCACGTTTGGTGATACGTCCGTGTAATTCACCTACGCGGAAGACTGGATAGGTATTGCCACGAATAGGGACGTTGCGCTGTATATGGGCCGGTTTTTCTAACTCCACGCCAATACCGCTTGCTATGCAACCTAGCGTCCGTTCGGGGCCAACGACGCTAGCCACGCGTTCCTCATTGAGGGCATTTTGAAGGGAGACAACGAAGCCCAGTTCGGAAAGATAAGGTGCGATGAGGCTTGTGGCCCAAATTGTGTCGTACGATTTAGTGGAAATGAAGGCAATATCGAAGGGGCCCTCTTTTGGCGTATTTTGAACTTCCGTGATGTGGATGGCTTTAACCGGCACATTGTATGATTCAGCTTCGGTAACGCCACGGAGTTCCAGGCCGGATTTGTTCATTTTATCTACATGGTCGGGCCAAGGGTCAATGAATGTTACGTCTTCGCCATTACGCACCATATGGCCAGCACACATACCCCCGACACCGCCAGCACCTACCATTGCTATTCTTAAATTCATAGACTGTTCCCTCGAAACTATTGCTTTTATTTTTATTCATCACCCATTCTAGCGTATGTTGAAAATAAAGGGAGGGGCCAATATGGACCGGAATAAAGAACTTGAAGGTAAGGTTGCTATTGTCACCGGTAGTGCGCGTAATATTGGTCGCCGTACTGCGATGGAACTCGCAGATGCAGGTGCGGCCGTTGTAATCAATGCGGTGAGCGCTAAAGACCTGTGTGATGAGGTAGCTGGTGAAATTGAGGAAGCTGGTGGTAAAGCGATTCCTGTGTTGGCCGATATTACTAAGCAAGAAGATGTGGATCGTATGACGAAAACCACCGTCGACGCCTTCGGCGGCATTGATATCCTGATTAACAACGCCGCGATTCGTACTAAATCGCATTTTACCGAACTTACTATGGACGAGTGGATAAAGCTCCGTGAAGTAGCGCTTGATGGCGGTTTTAGGATGTCCATGGCTTGCGTGCCGCACATCATAGCCCGCGGTGGCGGCTCGGTGGTCGGTATACACGGTATGAGTTCCTATACGGCGGGACCTCTCGGTGCTCATAAATCTGCAGTAAAATGCGGCATGGCCGGCATGATCCGTGGCATGGCCCGTGATCTCGGTAAGCATGATATAACGTGCAATGTGGCGGTGGTTGGTCGTTTTGAGACCGAACGGACAGGGAGTTCAGGCGAGGTTGAGCCCGCTCGTACAAATCTTGATGTGCCAATGGGACGAAACGGTACACCCCAGGATATGGCCAATTTAGTGCGCTTTCTAGTGGGCCCCTATTCACGTTATATCTCTGGACAAACCATACAGGTTAACGGCGCTGCTATGATGCCCCACTAAAAATAAGGAGGTAAGTAATGAGTAACATGCGTATTGCCCATATCGCCGTTCGTGTCGATGACATGAAAGAGGCTAGAGATTTCTATGAGGGCGTATTGGGGATGACCGAAGTTCGTAGTGAGCATCATCGCGAACATTTTTCCTGTCACTTGACTGACGGTCATATCGATTTGTCCATCTTGCAATATGATAAAGGCAGTAAGACCAAAGAGGCACTGGCTGCGGGGGAGAAGCCGTGCATTCATCATATTGGCTTTGAAGTCGATGACTTGGAAAAAGGTATTGCTGAACTCAAGGAGCGTGGGTACGAGATCATCACTGACCATGGCGTTATTCCGGTCAAATTTCGTGCGCCGGGTGGTACGGTTGCGGAAATAGCGCCGACCGGCCGGTTTTTGCAAGATGCTGCCAATAAATAGCTAATGTGCTGCTATAACCTATCGTGAAATGGTATAGATGACGGATCGAAATAGGGAACTCAAAGGGAAAGTAGCGATTATAACGGGTAGTGCTCGCAATATTGGGCGAGCGACGGCCGAGGAATTGGCGCGTGCAGGTGCGTCGGTGACAATCAACGCAGTTAAAGCTCAAAATCTGTGTGATAAGGTTGCCGACGGCATAAATAAATCCGGCGGAAGCGCGATTTCTGTGCTAGCGGATATTACTAAGCAAGATGGCGTGGATCGTCTGGCCAATGAGACTATTGCGGCGTTTGGTGGTATCGATATTTTAATTCTTAACGCCGCTATTCGCATTGACGTGGGCTTTCCTGAACGCACCTTTAAAAATTGGCGCCAAACGTTCGCTGTCGCTGTGGATGGCGGATTGCGGCTATCGATGGCCTGCGTGCCTTCAATGATTGAACGTGGCGGCGGCTCTGTGGTTGGTATTCATGGTATGCAATCTTATACTGCTGCGGCTGCAAAATCTCCTGCGGTTAAAGACGCCCAAGCTGGCATGTTGCGCGGTATGGCGCGTGATCTCGGTGAAAATAATATTAACTGTAATATCGCAGTTGTAGGGCCATTTGATACCGATCGCGCTGGCGGGTCTGGTGAATTGGCGGTACCCAAGATTTCCGATACTATTCCCATCGGTCGCCGCGGTACTCCGCAAGATATGGCAGATGCTGTTCGGTTTCTGGTAGGCCCTTTTGGGCACTATATTTCTGGCCAGACCCTTCACTTAAATGGCGGCATTCATATGCCGCATTAGCTGCTATTATTAATTTATCGTCAATGGCACTCGCAGTAAGCATGCCAACGAATTGCCCGTATGCTTTTTGTCTTTTTATTATGACTTTGCATTTAATATGGTGGTTTTGAGGCCTCTGTTTTTTTGATAATAAAGGCTTAGCCCTAGCTCATTGTTTGCAGAAGTTTGCTGAGCCTAAGAGCGCCAGTTATTAGACTTCTTACTTTCCCTGTTTTTGTCTCTTTCCTTGCCAAAGAGCTGAGTTTTCGCAGCTAATCAAGCTTGGCCCTAGTTTAGGTATAAAAGCTACTTTCCACGACAGATGCACGACGCTACCTAGTCAATGAATTAGATTTCGTTTAAATGTGGAAAGCGATGTTGTCGATAATAGCGTTGGAGGAAAGATTTAATGGCTTCAGCAGATGAAGTACGCATTCTCGCAGGTTCCGGTGTTTGCGGTGCTGGGTTTCGCGCAGAATCCTTAGAAGAGGGTATGGGTAAGAAACCTCACTTTATTGGTTGCGATGGTGGTTCTACTGACCCTGGCCCTTATCCTCTCGGCTCAGGAGAAACTTCCTTTGGACGTTCTTCGATTAAGCGTGATATGCGACTAATGTTGTTGGCGGCGCGGAAAGCCAAAATACCGTTGTTGCTTGGAACAGCTGGTACATCCGGTGGGCATCCTCATGTTGCTATAGCCAAAGAAATCTTAATGGAGATCGCCGCTGAGGAAAATCTCAAATTCCCGCTCGCGATTATTCATGCGGAGCAGGACAAAGAGTATCTCAAGAAACGGCTGAGAGAAGGACGCATCAAGCCACTAGATCCGGCGCCGGCTTTTGACGAAGAGACCATCGAAAAATCTGAGCGTATTGTTGGTATGATGGGCGAGGAACCGTTCCTGAAAGCACTCGACAACGGCGCAGAGGTAGTGCTTACAGGTCGGTCTAGCGATTGTGCGATATATGCAGGCATTCCTGTGCGCGAAGGTATTCCAGCGGGTATTGCCTGGCACGCGGCGAAAATTCTTGAATGTGGTGCGGCTTCGGTTGAACAACGTAAAACTGCCGATAGTTTGTTCGCTACTTGTCGCGGCGATCATTTCGATGTCGAACCGTTAGATGACGATCTCCGATGTACACCACAAAGTGTTGCATCCCACAGTCTATATGAAAATTCTGACCCGTTTCGATTGGTAGAATCAAATGGCACTATGGATCTTTCTACGTCCAGATACGAAGCACTAGATGATCGTCGGGTAAGGGTATCTCAATCGGGGTTTGAACCTGCACCAAAATATACTATCAAACTAGAAGGTGCGGAGAAAGTTGGCTACCAGACTATTGTCATTGGTGGTGTGCGCGACCCATATATTCTGCGCCAGCTTGATCGCTGGTTGGCAACTGGTGAAGAAAATATTAATAAGCGCATCAATGATATATATGGAGATACAATTTCGCGCGACGATTATGTATTTAATATTCGTGTTTATGGTCGGGACTGAGTTATGGGGCCGCTTGAGCCGCAGAAGGAACTCACGTCCCATGAGGTATGTCTCATATTGGAAGCAACCGCAGCGACCCAAGAAATTGCAACGTCAATTGCGACTGTGGCTCGTCACAAAATACTACACGAGCCAATTCCTGAATGGAGTGGTTTAATAACAGGGTTGGCCTGCACATATAGTCCTGCCCATATTGAGCGTGGCGCGGTCTATCGCTTCAATGTGAACCATGTGGTTGAGCCTGATGATCCTTACGAGATGTTCCCGATCGAATATATGAACGTGAATTAGGAGTCGGGCGTATGGCAACAATAGGAGAACTAGCAAAGCTTGTTCGGTCGAAAAATGCCGGGCCCTTTGTGATGACCATAGACATAATGTTTGCGGATCAAAAAACCTACGACACAGTCAAGTCATCAGGCATTCTGAATCGTCAGATGGTATCAAAAATTTATAACATGTCCGAAAACCAAGTGCAGTTTTTTGAAGTGGATAATTGCTACGCATTTAAAATCTCTATCCCACGGCCTAATTTTCAGGGTGATATAAAGGATTCAGATAGTCACGCGGGCCAGCAATATGCCCCCTTCATCGAAATAGAGGTCCCTGGAACTTAACAGAGCATGCGATTAGGTCCTAATTCAAAGGCCAGCTTAAATTCACTGCAATGGTTTCGGTGCCAGGATTAAGGTCACTATTCAGAAATTTGCCGTGAGACATATGATGAAAGCTGCCGGTTAGCCTGGTGCCGCCATTAAAACGGTAACCTGCTTCAAAGCCTGACCGAAGTACGGCAGAGCTGCCTAAGTTTTTGCCTTTTTCGCCGACAATATATAGTGCGGGCCCTATATTGAAGTTCACAACTAACCGTTTGGTAAGATGAAAATCATGAGCAGCGGCAAGCCAGCCATAAAAAGACCCGTCCGTGTTGCCTGCAACGCCGAAGAGAGGTTTGATGCGATACCAGGTAAAGCCGGGTTGATACTCGAGTGAAAAGTCAAGGGCCGTTTGTTCGTCGTCGACCGCATCGAAATATCCACCGCTCATTTTCACATAGGAGCGGTTTGCATCGGGTTGGGGTAAGTCAAATACGAAACCAGGTAAAACGGTGGCTAACGCGGCTCCGGCAATATAATAGACCGCGGGGTCTTGGGCGCGAGCCGAGGAGGGCGCAGTCAATTGTGCTAATATTATCAGCCCAAGGGCCATTCCTAGACTTGTTTTACGGTGCCAGTTTTTCATCGTATTTTCCTATTTTCTTGAGGCAAAACTGCTGCGGGTGACTAGTTTTTTCTAACCGGACGAAATTGAACGATTCCACTTTTACCCACTGTGGCTAGGCTTTTTCTATCGTTTTGGTCGCCAGTGTCATTTGCTGGATTAAAAGTGGTTACGGCTTCTTCCTGGCGCGGATGCTGCCAGTTTACATTAACCGTTGTACGAGCAGCGGTTAACCGTGTCCAAATTTTTTTGAGAGCACCGATCGCTGGTTCGGTGTGGCGATTTATCCAGTCGGCATGCACAGGATACCCATAGGCGCGCTCGATCATATAGCGGTAAAGCAAAAGACAGGTGAGGACGGATATTAAAGCAGAGAATGCAACGTCGCTGGCGAAATGGCCGCCCTCAGATACTCTAAGGCACGCGAAAAACGTACCATAGGCTAAGGCTACTTTGATCCAAAACTTGCGCCTACGCGCCATTAGTGCAAAAGCCAGGAAGCAGAAGGCAAATGCTGCTTCACCGGAGGGAAAAGAGCAATTGCCGGCACATTGGTCAGCACGCACCATGGGAGGAGTATACTGCATTTTGCCCCCGAATTCGACGATATGCGACGGTCGTGCCCGACCCCAGTTTTCCTTCAACACGACGCTTACCAAAATACCTGGCGCAATCGCGAAACAAAGGAAAATGTATATTAGCTTTTTTCGGTAATGGCGGAGTGGGGAATAACGTAGCAAAAGAGACAAAACGAGAAGGGCAAGTAGTCCGATCATAGTCACACGGGTGATGAAGAATCCAGCCTGGCGTATAAATCCGATAATTTGGAGCCTGTCATCGGAATGTGTGAGAGCAAAGATTGTCGGTTCTACAAAGAAAAATTTGGAGATCCCCAGATCAATTTCCGGAAAAGCTACGAAAATAAAGGCCGCGCTAAACCCGACGGCAACCGTCATGGCAAGCGCATGCTGAACGCGGCTTTGCGTTAATTCAACTTCGTCAGAGCCATTCTCTGCCGACACGTTCTGCTCCATGTACCAACATAAACCTATAGGTTGGTTTTTTTATTTATTATTTCTGCGCAAGCGAAAAAAATATTTCACAAGACTAATTGGGCGAATATTTAACATAATAGGTATGTTTTGCAAACAGAAAGAGGCAATTATTAAACGAATACATCAAATTTATGTATTAGTAATATTAGATGCTGCAAAGTAAATTTTAAGTATAAGGGTGAATTACTAAATTATCAGCTCAAATATCCAATATAGCCCCCGCTATATTTTATGCGTGGGCCGTTAAAGTTCGATAAATTTAGCCATTCGTATTCGCTAATAGGTTTATTATATCACTCACCTCGTCTTGGCTCTCCAGATCTTTTACAGCTGATATGACAGCTTTGGTTTTGCTTTCACCTATCAACGGAACGGCAAGAGCCCGAAATTTGCGTTCCAGTTTATCCCATTGGTTGTCCAAGTCACGATTGGGAATAGCCAAATCGTCGGTTTCACGCAGAACAGTACCATCGTTTTGATGAACGATTACTTCCGATTGATTTGGAGTAAAGTCGTCTTCCGCAACTAGAACGACTGCGTTGCGGAGCTTCACCAAATCCGCACGAACTGCATTTTCTGCGCTATAGACTTCGAGGCTGCCTGTATCTTCGCCTGCTATGGCCATAGCAACCGTCATATAGAGACTGAATTTGATTTCGAGTCCAGTTGATGGTTCTGCTTGATCGCACATACCTTTGAGACGGCTGGCGTGATGCACTTCGATCTTTTCTACTTTCTTGGAGTCAAAAGCAGGATTGGCTGCTATGCGTTTGGCGGATTCAATCGGTGAATGCACTCCGTAACAAGCCGCATGGTACTTAAATAGAAGGTTATTCAGGTGGAACTCCTCACCAAGCCCATTCAATGCGATATCGATATCGCACGTACCATCGAAATTCTTAGCGAAACCATTATCGCGTTCCACGATATCCGGGCGCGAATTAAATCCACGTTTTGCCCATTCGGTGGCCATCAAGCCATTCATTGCAGCTTTACCTGCGTGCAGTGGTTTGCACATGGTGCCAAAATTGGCTTTTAGGCCGGCGGCCTGAGTTCCAGCGATACCGAAAGCGAACGCGGTGGTTTCTGCATCCAGTCCTTGTAGGCGTGCCGTTCCTGCGGCAGCTCCAAAATGGCCAATGGTGGCCGTTGCATGCCAACCTTTCAAATAATGCGGGTCACCCATATAACCGCCTATTCGTGATTCCACCTCGATTCCAGCAGCAAGCCCCAACAATAAATCCTTGCCATTCAACCCGTCGCGTTCGGCAATTGCTATTACTGCCGGTGCCACCGGGGCAGTTGGATGGCCGCGAAAAATACGGACTACGTCGTCATAATCAAGTGCATGTCCTGCTGCACCGTTAATAAGTGCAGCTTGGCTTGCGGTTCCTTTTGCGTTGCGTCCGATCAGCGTTGCGGTATCGCCTAGGCCTTCCGCGTCCGCTGTCTCGTGGAGAATGCGCGTCAACTCGTCTTGAGCACCGGCTAGCGTGACGCCCAGCCAATCTAATAAACATTGCTTGGCGTTGATGATGGCTGCTTCAGGAATTTGCTCTAATGTAAGTTGGCTCCCCCAAGCGGCAAGTTGTTCGGTCAAGCCGACGGTAATATCGGTATTTTTTGCAGCGGTCTCCATAGGATCCTCCTCAAGAGCAATATAGTTTCTTTTATCAATACCATTTTCCATCTTTCGCGGGTACTTGCAAATGGGTTGACGCCCGATAGCTCAATGGCGACAATCCGGCAGAAAAAATCAAATGGATGGTGCAAATGGACGTTCATATTCTTTATTGCGGAGGTTGAGGCTATGAAAAAGAAGCTCTCCGTGTGAGAGATAGGCTCGTAGATAAATTCAGTGCCAATGTGGCGATGGAAAAGGGAGACGGCGGCATATTTAATGTGACTGTCAATGGAGTGCAAAAATTCGTGATCCACGAGGTAGGCCATTTCCCAACCGACGAAGAGATTGATTCGTTTAATTTGTAGCTGGACTGTGTGAGACAAAAGAGAATGGGATTTTCGTTTTATTTTGTCTTTTTTAATTTTCTAATGCGATAGTTATTGTGATACGCGAGAATTTTGTCGTGACGATGTTTTTCTTTTTCTAAATTCCTGTCACGCTATTTTTTTTAGGCAGAATTCGAAACAATGGGTCGGTTAAACCTGGTGGCAGGCTACCTAGAAACCAGCTTAAAAAATATATTGGAAATGGAAATGCTATGCGGGCTTTATTATGAGCCACTCCCCGTTGGATGATCGCAGCTGCACGCTCGGCGGTCATTAAGAATGGCATTTTGTATTTATTTCCTGCTGTCATGCGGCTCTCTACGAACCCCGGGCAGATCACAGATACGCCAATACCGTCACCTTGAAGTAAGCCACGTAACGCTTCGCCATAGGTTCTAACGGCTGCTTTTGATGCACTATAGGCTGGAGCGCCCACGAAGCCCCGAAAGCTAGCTAAAGAACTCACTAGCGCGATTTGTCCATTTTTGCGCGCGCGCATTAGGTCTGCTGCCGGGAAAACAGTGTTGAAGATGCCATTTATATTTGTTTCGAAGATCATACGCGTCTGATTTTCCGTTTCACCGCTACCACCTGTGCCCCCAGAAACGCCGGCATTTGCGATGACCAAATCAAGCGGCTCGTTGTTATCCACGTCTGTAACCCAGGTCCTCATATCGTCTTTATTTGTGACGTCGAGAATTTCGCAATTAACGCTGCTGCCAGCATCTGCGCAAGCCTGAACGATACTTTTGAGACGCTTCTCGTTGCGACCGCTCAAAGCCAGATGGACGCCTGGTTTGGCATAGGCCAAGGCGAGTGCTCGGCCAATGCCACTAGAGGCGCCGGTGATAAGTACGGATCTTGGCAATAACATCATGCTATCATATCAAAAATGGGGCGCTTTGTGCTCTGAATTCTGGACCTTTCTGCCTATTGCTATAGTCTGCGCATAATTGAAAAATCACCTAAAGGATAAAAAACTTGGTCGTCTCTAGTATGACAGGGTTTGCCCGCGCTGATGGGGAATATGCTGATTGGCGGTGGAGTTGGGAAACTAAAAGTGTAAATAGTAAAGCGCTTGACCTGAGGGTGCGGATGCCCAGTGGTCATGACAGGCTCGAGTTGCCGTCCCGTCAAGCAGCATCTAGTCGTTTCAAACGCGGTTCGGTCAATATGGTACTAAACCTAAACCGAGCGTCGATCGGTGAAGAGGAAACCAAGTATCGGGTAAATCATAAATTACTAGAGCAGCTTCTTGAAGTGGCGAGGGAGCACTCTGATGACGGTGTAGCGAATATTGAAACATTGCTTAACATCCGTGGTGTAGTCGATAAGGTTGATGAAGCGGAAAGCGAGACTGATCAAGCCCAGCGGCATGCATCTATTTTGAGATGCCTAGATGAGGCTTTGGATGCGCTATTACTAAACCGCCAATTGGAAGGTGATAAACTTCATTTAATCCTATCCGCACAGCTGGACGAAATCGAGAATTGTTTGAGAAATGCCGCATCGGTCGAATTATTACGACCGGATTCGCGGAAACAAAGGCTACTAATACAGCTCCAAGAAGTGTTGGAGGCAAAGCCTCCTGTTACAGAAGATCGCTTGGCGCAGGAGTTAGCAATTTTATCGGTTAAGAGCGATATCACTGAGGAGCTTGATCGCCTTAGGGCCCATATTTCTGCGGCTCGTGATCTGCTTAACGAGGGCGGTGCTGTCGGCCGCAGATTAGATTTTTTGTGCCAAGAGCTAAATCGGGAGGCCAATACTGTCTGTTCAAAATCAAACGATAATGCGTTGACTAAACACGGCCTTGAACTGAAAGCTTTGATAGAGCAATTTCGTGAACAGGTGCAGAATGTGGAGTAGAGTTCTTGGTTGACGATTTAATGTTGGAGCGTCGGGGGGTGATGCTCGTCTTATCCTCCCCGTCCGGAGCCGGAAAGACGACGATTGCTCGTGAATTGTTGTCACGCGATGATAAAATCTCTATGTCAGTTTCAACTACAACAAGGCCAAAGCGACCTGGTGAAGTGTCCGGTGTCGACTACCATTTTGTCGATAAGACTGAATTCAATATTAAACGTAACCAGCAAGAGTTCCTAGAAAGCGCCAAAGTGTTCGATAATTATTATGGAACTCCTGCGGAACCGGTAATGGCGGCCTTGGCTGAAGGAATGGATATATTATTCGATATTGATTGGCAGGGCACGCAACAATTGGCAGAGAAGGCGCCTGACGACGTAGTGAGCGTGTTTATTTTGCCACCTAGTCATAGCGAACTAGAGCGTCGCCTTAATAGGCGGGCGCAAGATACCCCTGAGGAAGTTGCACGCAGAATGAGTAAGGCTGCATCTGAGTTAAGTCACTACGCTGAATATGATTATATCATTATTAATAACCTCTTGGGCGAGAGCGTCATGCGGGTTATGTCAATTCTTACTGCTGAGCGACTGAAGCGTCGTCGTGCTGTGGGAATGAGTAACTTCGTTAAGAGGCTCTGCGAAGACGGTTGAGACCCTTCGCAAGTGCCCCGAATTCCTCGATTGTGAGTTCTTCTGCTCGTCGCGTTGGCAGTATTTCGGCTTCGGTTAATAATGTATTTGCATCTACGTCTAGCTGTCTTAATGCGCTACGCATCATTTTGCGGCGCTGTCCAAAAGCCGCTCGCGTAATCTCTTCCAAAGCTTCCTGATCTGCTTCGCACGGCAGTGTTTGGTATGGCGTTAGTTTTACTAAAGCGGAATCAACTTTTGGCGGAGGGGTAAAGGCGCGTGCTGGTATCCCAAACAATAAATCTGTATTGCAAAGCCAGTTGCAGAGTACGCTCAGACGACCGTAGGATTTCGTTCCAGGGTTCGCTACGATGCGGTCTGCGACCTCGCGTTGAAACATAAGTGTTAGGCTTGAAAAAGATTCTACTTGTCCCAACCAACGTATTAAAAGCGCAGTGCCAACGTTATAGGGCAAATTGGCGACAACGTGGCGTGGCTTCGATCCGATCGCAGACAAGTCTAATTTTAGCGCATCTCCTTCGATAATCACTAATCGGTTGGGGTATATCTCTTTAAGCGGTGCCAGGGCATTGATACACCGGGGATCCCGCTCAATGACAATAACGGAATTAGTTTCGGTCTTTAGGAGCGACCGGGTGAGGCCCCCGGGGCCGGGGCCGACTTCAATAACCGTAGCGTCGGCAAGATTTCCAGCGCTGCGTGCGATCCGATCAGTTAGGTTTAGGTCTAGTAAGAAGTGTTGTCCGAGCGTTTTTTGGGCCGACAGCTGGTTATAAGCAATAATCTCGCTTAAGGGTGGCAGTTTGACGGCACTCGATGTTCTAGGCACGCTGCGAGTCCGGACGTTTTCCTATGCTATCTCGGCGTGCTGCAATCTTTGCGGCAGTCTTTAAAGCTTTAACCAAGCTCGTTTCATCTGCCACGCCCATGCCAGCAATTTCAAATGCTGTACCGTGATCTGGGGATGTTCTTACAAAAGGTAGACCCATGGTGATGTTCACCCCGCCAGAAAAATTAATCGTTTTTAGAGGTATGAGAGCCTGATCGTGGTACATACAAATGACCGCATCATAGGCTTCGCGCGCCCGAGGATGAAAAAGCGTATCGGCGGGGGCGGGCCCGGTAACACTGTAACCTTCCAACTTCAATTTGTTGACCGCGGGTAAAATTACTTCAATTTCTTCGCATCCTAAAGCGCCATTCTCGCCAGCGTGTGGATTCAAAGCAGCGACCATAAGGTGGGGGTTCTGGATACCAAAATCGGTCTGTAATGCTCGCGCTGTAATTCTAGTAACTTCGACGATGTCTTGAGTATTGAGCGCTTTGATTGCTTTTTCTAGGGATAAATGCGTGGTAACTGGAACAGCTCTGAGCTCGTCGCAGGCTAGCATCATAACGGAGCGAAGGCTGCTAGCTTTTGTTGCTAGATATTCAGTATGACCAGGATATTCAAAGCCGGCATCGTATAATGTACTTTTATGAATAGGATTGGTTACGATAGCCCCCGCGGCGCCGGACTGAACAAATGAAATTGCTGTATCGATTGAAGAAATGATAGAGGGTGCGTTTGTTGGATCCGGCTGGCCCGGTGTTATGGAGCCGGGCAATGTTTGTTCCAAAACCGGGAGGCCGTGGCGAAAAGCGTCTGATGCTTCTTCTGGGGTACTAATTGCAATAATTTCTAAGGGCCAATTTAAAGCGTTTGATAAGCGTTTGAGGCGCTTCTGGTCATCAATTATAAAAAATATGGGCACTTTCATCGCTTCTTGGCCCGCCCATGCCTTTATGGCAATTTCGCCACCAATTCCGGCTGGCTCACCCATGGTAAGTGCTATAGGTGACACGACTTCCATTATCCGCGCAGATCAATAAATGCTGTACGCCGTAGGTCGCGCATATAGCGTTGCATAAGAAGGTTGAGACGTTTATCGCCTAGCCGTTCGCGAATATCCTTCTGGCTGGGTAGGCTGCGATTTTTGGTTGTCCATTTGCAAACCATCATCAACAACAAGCCTTCTGCTACTCGAATAGGCGCTGTTACCTTATTTTCGGGTAGGGTATCGATAGCTTTTTTAATAGGATCGGGCAAAGTCGCGATATTAATATCTCCTAAGCTTCCAGATTGAGGGGTTTTGAGAGTCCTGCCGGTTTCTTCGAGTTGCTTGCAGTTTTTGGATTCTGCTTTAATTCTCTGTGCGAAACGTATTTGTGCTTGAATCTCGTTAGGGACGGAATTTGGTTTCAGTGGCAACAGTACTTGCGATATCTCTGCGCGTTTATCTACTTCTGCCGTTACTTGGGCGGGAATTACTCGGTTATGTAACTTTAAGATGTAAAAACCCGATAGGGTTCGTATAGGCCCAGCAAGTTCTCCGGGAGACAGCCCTTCGATAGCCCTCTCGATTTCGCTATCTAGTTGTCCTTTAGAAACAATACCAAGGTCACCGTCAACAGCTGCGCTGGCGCTTTGTGAGAATTCGCGAGCTAAGAGAGAAAACTTTGCGCCTGCGTCTAATTGGCCGATTAGTCGATTTGCTAGCTCTACGACTTGTGATTCCTGGTCGGGATTATCGACAGACAGAAAGATTTCTGAAACCTGATACTGTGGTAAATGCTGAATTGATTTGAGTCGGTCTAACTCCTCTTCAACCTGATCATTACTTATGTATACTTTTCTTAAAAGGCGACGCTTTACAATTTTTTGCCAGGCAATTTCACCTCGTATTTTAATCCTAAGCGAATTCTGATCTATGCCTGCTCGGTCTAAGACTTGTGTGAGCGCGCCGACCGGCATTTTATTTTGTTCTTCTAGGAATCTAATTTTGCTATCGACGAGAGTTGATGAGATTTTGATGTTAAGGCGTTCGGCCTCCTGAAGACGCAGTTTTTCATCAATCATCGTACGCAGCACCTGTGGTGCTAGCCGTCGCCTCGTTTCCAATGAATCGTTTATTGAGCTTGTGAGAATTACTAATCGAATTCTCTGGATGAGGTCATAAAACGAAATCACGTCGTCATTGACAATTGCGTGAATACGTAACACATGCTTTTGCTGAGCATTGGCAAGCGCCGATGAAATCAAAATTAGGATTAGCGCGGCTACGGCGATAAAGCAGTGTGATAAACACTTTAAGTCTACCGTGTTTTTAATTTTGCTTTGTTTTGTCCCAGAGTTCACCATCGGTTTACCCTGCATTGGTTGACACTTGCCCAAGATGTTTAAAGATAAATCTAAAAAGAAGCGAATCCGACGGAGTAATGTCGGCGTCGCGAATGAAACTTCTTGTGCCGGTAAGGTCGAAGTCGAAGCACTCATCTTCGTATCGCAAGCTTATCGAATGAGATAGAGATCCACCACCCTTATTCAAGTCCCGATGCGTTGATCCTCTAATTGACCAAAATTGTGTGATTTGTGAGGAGACGGATGCTTTAATTTCCTCTCGTCGTGATAACGAACCACTGCTGGTTCCATTATCCACAAAGATATAATCACCGGAAATTTTGAAGGCTTTTGGGCCTACCGTAAAAGTAAACTCATTACGCCTTGGTTTGAAGGTGCCGTGTTCAACGCGAAAGCGGTAAAGCAAATCTATATATTCTTGGGGGTTTATGTCGATGCGGCCGACAATATCCGAAAAGCCTTGATTGATATTGTGATTAGTGACCAACTCATCATCATTATTAAATCGATAGGTTTGACCGATGAAAGCGGTGTTGCGGCCAAAATTCTGTCCAAACAAGCCGAATTTGATTCCATAGATTCCGCGCTGGCCGCTTTCAACGCGGTCCAATCCAGGCAAACGATCCATGCTGAAAAGATTGCTATCGTCTGATTCAAAGACCTTGCTATCTTCGTCAGGAATATCAGTGGTATTACCCCCATTGCGAGTTATTATGAAACCCGCAATGGGCTCGATGAGTTGTGTTGAGATATCTGTGTTTCGCACAAGAGGCAATCTCCAATCAGCTTTCATGCGTGGCATAAGGCGGTATGCGAAACCGTCCTGCGTTTCGGCATTCACGCGTGGAGTTGAGGTCTGATCGGAATGATAAAGATCCGTTCTAAGGTCTGTTGAAAGCGATGTCACAAACCCCAAATCTGCAGTTCTTGAGATTTTATAGCCTGGTGTTAAAGATATTCGTTGTCCCGTAGGGCCATCGCTGCGTCCTAGATGACGAAAGTTAGCATCAAGGCCTACTCGCCCACCAAAGTGATCCGATTCTCCAACGTGATTAAAGTCTAGCGAAGGAGCTATATAGGGTTGCTCGGTCTGCCCCTCGGATGAAGTTCGTAAATCTTGAAAAGCATAGAGATTTAGTGCAGCGTAATTTCGTTTTCGGAATCCTTCCAAGAACACATGCTGGGTCAAAGAGTTGCCATTAGGTTCGAAAAAATTAAACCGTCGGAGATACGTGCGGTCTGTGGCGCGCTCTATATCCATGCCAATGCGCCAGGTTTTATTTATATCATATCGGCCAAATGCCTCTAAATGACCCCTGAATTCGTTTCGCTTGGTCTGAGGATTGGAAGGGTCTCCTTCTTGACGATCTGCGGAAGTAGCGCTTCCCGCAAGGCGTAATTCGCCCTGTGTGAATCTTTGGCGATACTCGCCATCAAAAACAATGCCTTCATCAAGTGTATAAATAGGAGAAACTGTTAGGTCTTTATCCTCATCTATTACTAGGTAAAAGGGTGTTTGTATAAATCCACCGAGGTTGCCACCTGAACCGAAGTTCGGTGAGAGAAAACCACTGCGTCGATGAACAGTTGGATCTGGATGGGAGAAATACGGGGTATAAGCTATAGGGACGCCATAAAATTCAAGGAAGGCATTACGGTACGTGATTTCCTTATCTGTCTGGTGATGGACGATCTGTCCTGCTTTAAGCTGCCAGAGCGGAGCGCGCTGTGGATCCTTTTTGCAGATTTCGCAAGGGGAATATACTGCTCGATTCATAACCAAGCGGTCTCCGTCTTGCCGTGTAGCTTCTCTGGCGGCAAATCGACTTTTATCAGTCAGCAGAATTCGCATTTCTTTAATTACACCATTTTTAAACTGGTCTTTAAGCTCAATGAATTCTGCAAAAAGTACCTCACCGGATGGCTCCAGTAGCGAGATATTGCCTGACGCGCTTACAGTATCTGTTTTTTGATTGTAACTAATTGAATCCGCTCTCAGTATTCGCTTTTCTTGAACAATTTCTACATTGCCGCGGGCAATAATCGAGCCGAGCTCATTGTCGTAACTAACTTCATTTGCGGTTATGAGGACTTTGCCGCCGCGTTGGGATTCAAATTTCTGGATGCGGTTTTGCAGTTGCCCACCACTTGGCCTCTGAGCTAACGCGTCTGTGACTAAGTTTGAAACAAAATATGCGAGAAATAATAATAAACTTAATTTAGTAAGCTGCTTGCGCATCATCCGTCCTCCAGATGAAACAACATAGCGAGGCCGATCATGATAGACACGCAAGCTGGCGTCCATGCTGCTAGCGCCGGGGGAATTGTTGCTGACATGCCGAGTGCCTGCACGACGTCGGACATGAAGTATATGATAAAACAAAATAGGACACTGCCAACAATGGCAAAACTAGCGCCTGTTCGCCGATTTACACGCAGCGTGAAACTCGCTGCAATTAAGACCATGGCACATAATAAAAACGGATAAGATAATAGGGAATAAAAATGTAATTGATGTCGGTGCCCGGAAAATCCGGCGGCTTCCATGGTGCGAATGAATTCAGGTAAATCCCAAGATGACATTGTTTCAGGGGAAGCAAAGCTTTCCTGAATCTTAGTGACGGTCAAATTTGTACGGATGCTGTGTCTTTCGTGAAATTGCGGTTGGCCAAGTGGCGATGAAACCCATGCATTTTCTAAATTCCAACGGCCTTTTGTAAGTTGTGCCTTTTTTGCGTCGATGCGTTCTGCAAATCGGTCTTGGTCCTTAAACCTAAAAATAATGACATCATGAAGGATCATATTTTGATTGGTCACGCGAAGCGCGTGAATGACCGATTGATATTGTCCGTCTGCTTGTCGAAGCCAAAGACCATTCTTTGACACTGCGAGCATGCTGGTTCGACGTTGCAGGTATTGCGCTTCAAAAGCTTCATACTTGGACAACATGGCCGAAGCGAAGGGGTTAAATCCACTGATTTGGAAGATGCCTATAGCAAAAGTGATAAACACGGCCGGCAACAGAAACTGCCAAACAGATATCCCAGCCGCCCGGGCAACAACCACTTCATTGGTTCTGGCCAGACGCCAGAAAGCAAGGAGTGCGCCGAATAGAATAATAAATGGCAATAATGAGTGGATCATGTAAGGCAATTTAAGAATGCCCATCATGATGACGATATCCATCGTCGCCTCTTCTTTTCCTGATGCGCGTCTCATCAATTCCACTGTATCGAGAATCAAAGCGATTCCGGTGAAGGCGAAGAAAACGCTAACCAACCAAAACAAGAAATGGCGTGATAGGTATTTGGATAATGTCAGTGACAAGCGCACGCTCACTGCCCCATCATTATCTCTGCCATTACTGCAAGGGTATGGCGTGAACGGTTCACCGTATGGCGCAGAACTGCATCCGACTGCAAGCATGTTGCAGCAATCGGTAGGGCAGCGAATGAAGCGCGATGGGACTCATCACGGCAGCTCTCCCGCGCTATAGCGGGTAAGCGTAGGGTACTCATCCTGTTTTATACTTTTCTTGTTCTTAAATTATTTAATTACTAGCTTTTAATAAACAGGAAACTAGAGGTTTTGAAAGTCTTTTCTTTACTTTATTTGATGCGGGCATCACAAAATAAGAACATTTTCTAAATTGATTTAACTGAATTTTAAAGGTTTTCTGTAAGAATTTAGGCGGCTATTTGGACAGTATTCAATGGTATCTTGGTAATTGTGATGATTACCTAAAGCATCTTACAAAAAGTTGAAACTGGGGTGAAAAGATGGCTTTGATCCAATTTACCAGCTAATTGGCCATTTACTGGCTGACTAAAGCGGTTTTTGCCTACGCTTTGCGGTTATGAGGTGTTTGGCGAATTCCTAACAAAAAGGAAGCGAGCCATTATCCAAGAAATGCCTGCAAGCAGAAATAGTGATTAATCAGCTTTAGTTGGCACTGTTTGACGTCGTGGAGTAGGGAATTGAGTTGGGCGGGCGATAATATACACCGATATCAATAGCGGAAATACCGCATTTACATACATGAATGGCAAAAGCCATTGGTGTGTTACTGAATAATTTTTTAGGGCGATACTAAAAATCAGAACAAATGCTATGGTGCTGATTGCTTCTAGAATAAGCAAGGCATGTCCGCGGCGGTTGAAGGAGCCGTTTAGTAAAAATGCGAGCGCGATTGAACAAAATGTAAGTGGTAGAAAGCCTGTCGCCACACGATTATGGCCTTCCGCAAACATTTCTGCTCGATAACGCAAGTTTCTATACCGCTCATCGTCAGTAGCAAAGAAAAGCTCGTTCAAAAATCGCTCCGCAGGTTCACGAGATCGTGCTCCGGCTGCTTTGCGGCTTGGAAGCTCCACCGTCCAGCGATCAAATTCCAATGTATCGGGAGACTTGTTTTGTTTATAGTTTGCTGTCTGACGTATTCCATTTACCAAAATTATGCGCGGGCCAACATCTGTATCTACTAAAGCGCCTTTCTCTGCCATCATAGTTTCCGGATTATCAATATTACGATTGTCGTGCAAAAGGATCCCGTATAATTGGCCGTCTTTGTCGCGTTCACGCACGTAAACGGTGATGCCTTTACGAATATCGTTGAAGATACCTTCTTGCAGGGCCACGGACGCTAACTCGTTTCGAAATTCAAATTCGCGCTCCTTATATTCGCGGAACGAGGCAGGTTGTATATAAAGATTTAGGATGAAGGTTAGGAGCATCATAAAAAACCCAACTGCAAGGCCGGGGCGTGCTAATGACCAATTACCAACTCCAGCGGCCCGCATGACGATTAATTCACTATCGGTAATAAGCCGACTATAAACAAATAGAGTAGATGCGAAGGGAGCTATCGGAAAAAGGACTACGAGGAAAAAAGGCATCTGTAGGCTAGCCATAGTCATGAAGGTAGAGAAGGCCAGCCCACGGTTAAGCGTCCAGTCGATAATGCGTAAGGACTGGGTCAGAAAAACTGCGAAAACCAGAATCAGGATAACGAAGACCGTGATGCTGATAATCTGTTTCGATACATAACTGCCGAGGCTTTTCAAAACCGCGGGATCCTTTATTTCTTAAACATTCGACGTTCGCTTAACACGCGTCAATCCATATCATAGACTGATCCTTCATAGAGAAAAGCTCTATTGTATTTTTCACGAATAACAAAGTGGATTACACCGATGAAAGTATCTTTTTCTAAACCTGGTTTACCCAAAGATGGCGCCGTAGTTATTGGTATTGTGGGTAAGAGGCTTAGTACTGCCGCTGCCGCCTATGATGATTTGACTGACGGTGCGATCAAACGTTGCATTGCAGCGAGTTCCTTTGAAGGCAAAGAAAATCAGTCGTTGGCGATTATTGCGCCGGAAAGAACTAAGCTACGCCGTATTCTGTTAGTCGGATTAGGCAAAAAGATGGGCGATCTCGAATTACAGAACTTGGGCGGGGATATTGTCGAACATATGGAGGGTGCTGAAGAATTATCCGTATCGGTAATAGTTGATTGTGGCGCCAAGGACTTAATAAACGCTGCTGTTCAAATAGCTTATGGATCCCGTCTTCGAGCCTACAAATTTGATAAGTACAAGAAAAAACTTAAAGGCAATCAAAAGCCTTTGATTAGGAATTTTATGGTTCATGTGAAAGGGGAAAGCCTCGCTCGACGGACCTACGCTTCGCTGGCAAAAGTGGCTGATGGTGTTTTTTTTACCCGCGATTTAGTGTCGGAGCCACCCAACGTTTTATATCCGGTCACCTTTGCGCGTGAAGTACGTAAACTCACTAAATTGGGAGTGAAAGTTGAAGTTCTTGGCGAGGCCGCAATGCGCAAGCTAGGTATGGGATCTCTATTGGGCGTGGGCCAAGGATCACGCCGAGAAAGCCAATTAGTAGTGATGCAATGGAAGGGTGCGGCGGCATCGAAACAACCGGTAGCATTTATTGGCAAGGGAGTGACCTTCGATACAGGCGGCATTTCTTTGAAACCCGGAGCTGGAATGGGCGAGATGAAGTGGGACATGGGCGGTGCTGGAGCTGTTGCTGGTTTGATGAAAGCGTTGGCTGGTCGAAAAGCGCAAGTAAATGTAATTGGGATTTTGGGGCTGGTCGAAAATATGCCCGATGGTAATGCTCAGAGACCTGGGGATGTGGTGAAATCTATGTCTGGGCAAACTATTGAAGTTCTCAATACCGACGCAGAGGGCCGCTTAGTACTAGCCGATGCGTTGTGGTATTGCCAAAAAAGATTCAAGCCTCGCCTCATGGTGGACCTCGCAACCTTGACAGGCGCAATCTTGGTTTCATTGGGAAAGGAGTATGCTGGATTATTTTCGAACGACGATAAGTTGTCGAAACAATTAATCGCTGCTGGTGAAACTAGCGGTGAAAAAATTTGGCGTATGCCCATGGGCGACGCATTTGATAAAATGATAGATAGTAAAATCGCTGATATGAAGAATATAGGAGGGCGCTGGGGAGGTTCTATTACTGCCGCGCAGTTCTTGTTGCGCTTTGTTAATGATGTTCCGTGGGCGCATTTGGATATAGCGGGCATGGCTTGGTCGGATAAAAATGCACCCACCGTTCCCCGAGGTGGTACAGGGTACGGTGTGCGCCTTTTGGATCGGTTCATACGCGATTATTGTGAGTAGTTATGCATGATTCGGGGATGACTTCGGCTTGACTGATATTCGGTTTTATCATTTACAACGGACTGCCCTGGAAGCGGCTTTGCCGCAATTGCTGGAAAAGGTTATAGAGCGTGGTTGGCGGGCTGTGGTGATGGCAGGTTCCGCGGAGCACGTGGCAGCTCTTAATACGCAACTTTGGACCTATGGGGATGGCAGTTTCTTGCCTCATGGTTCGAAAATGGATGGAAATGCATCTTTGCAGCCTATTTGGTTGACCCATAAGAATGAAAACCCGAATAAGGCTTCGGTACTTTTTTTATTGGATGGCGCGGGTTCCGACAGCGTTACTGAGTACGAACTTTGCTGTGATTTATTTGATGGCAATGACCCTGATGTGGTCGCGCGCGCTCGGTTGCGATGGAAGCAGTTTAGGACACAAGGGCTTACTCTTACCTATTGGCAGCAAAACGAGCAAGGACGCTGGAAAGAGGAGGCAGGTGATGACTAATATGGACGTCTCACGAAATTAAGTGAGATGTTTCACAAGGCTTGCCGCAGACGATCAAGGCGTCTATAAGGCGGCGGCTCTGTTGTGTAGGATGTCAGGGAGAGGAAGTATAAATATGGCCGTTGAACGTACTTTATCGATTATTAAACCGGATGCGACACGCCGTAATTTAACAGGACAGATTAACGCACGTTTTGAGGACGCCGGGCTGCGAATTGTGGCTCAGCGACGTTTACATATGACGCGTGCTCAAGCTGAAGGATTCTACGCTGTTCATAAAGAACGAGCGTTCTTTGATGAACTTTGTGATTTCATGTGTTCTGGCCCGGTTGTGGTTCAGGTGCTGGAAGGTGAAAATGCCATCACCGCAAACCGTGAAATAATGGGTGCAACAAACCCTGCCAATGCGGAAGAGGGCACCATTCGAAAGGATTTTGGCGAGTCTATTGAGGCTAATTCAGTGCATGGCTCTGATGCTCCCGAAACGGCAGCAACTGAAATTTCTTATTTCTTTAGAGAATTGGACATCATTGGATAGGAGCGGCTAGCCGCATAATTAAACCAATGTTGCGGCCATAACGACTAATAGCGCTATTGTTCCGACGGTTAGCCACGTCATAAATCTTATGACAAGCTTCCAAGTATCTAAATTTTCTTTAGGCGCTTGCTTAAATTGCATTTCACCAGACATAGTTTTGCCTCTTAAATTGCATAAAAGTATCACTATTTAGGTATACTGGCCTGAGAAGGGGTGCAAGGTCTAATGGCTAATTTAATTTTGGGCTAACGAGCGGGTCAGGGCTGGTTAGTTCGCCGTCTATTTGCACAATTTCGTTGATTACCTTAATTCGGCCTGATGCTATTAGCCGCAGTGCTAGCGGAAATATAACGTGCTCCTGGGCCAAAATTCGGCTTGCTAGGGTACTTTCGTCATCGTCAGGCAGAACGGCAACCGCAGCTTGAGCAATGATTGGTCCCGCGTCCATGTCGGCCCGAACAAAATGCACAGTGCATCCCGCAACGCGAACACCTTCTTCGATTGTGCGTCGGTGCGTATTTAGCCCTTTAAACGCAGGTAATAGAGAAGGATGAATATTAATTAGACGATCATGCCAATACCTTACGAAGCCGCTTGTAAGCAGCCGCATAAAGCCGGCGAGGCAAATAAGCTCTGTTCCATGTTCTTCCAGGTCAGCGCTTAACGTCTCCTCGAAGGAGGTGCGATTTTTGAAACCACGATGATTGATAACCGTGGCGGATAGCCCTGCTGCTTGTGCGATTTTTAAGCCGAATGCGTCTTCATTATTTGAGATAACGCGCACAATTTCGGCAGGGAAATCATTTTTTGCACATGCGTCTATTAGAGCTTGAAGATTAGTGCCACGGCCAGAAATCAGGACGGCAACGCGTAAATTATCTGCCATTACCATTTGTCCTCGAAAGCAACTGTGCTGCTGCCGCTAGCCGCGTGGGTTGTGCCTATCGTGAATACTGTCTCACCGGCTTCCTCTAGATGTAACTTTAAGGATTTGGCATTTTCTTCCGCGACCACTATGACCATGCCGATTCCAGAATTAAATGTACGCAACATCTCAAGGTCTTCGATTTCTGCGCTTGCTCGTAGCCAATCAAAGACCGGGGGTTTGTTCCAACTGCCGAGATCGATTTTTGCAGATATACTGTCAGGTAAAGTGCGCGGCAGATTCTCCGGCAATCCACCGCCAGTTATGTGTGCGAGGCCTTTTATAGTGCCGAGTTTTAGAGCTGCTAGAACCGATTTTACATAAATCCGCGTGGGAGTCAGCAGTGCTTCTCCAAGTGTAATAGATGGGTTGAACGGGGCCGGGCTATCATAGTCGAGTCCCTTAAGTTCAACGATTTTGCGTACCAACGAATAACCGTTCGAATGGATCCCTGACGCGGCGAGCCCTAAAATGACGTCTCCATCACCGATAGTAGTTCCATCTACAACGGAATCTCGTTCCATGGCACCTACTGTGAAGCCGGCCAGATCATAGTCCCCTTCGCTGTAATGGCCGGGCATTTCAGCAGTTTCACCTCCGATTAAAGCACATCCTGCTTGTAAGCAGCCTTCCGAAATCCCTCTGATAACTGCTTCTGCAACACCTTGTTGCAATTTTCCAGTCGCAAAGTAGTCGAGGAAAAATAAAGGCTCTGCACCTTGGACGATCAAATCATTCACGCACATGGCAACCAAATCAATACCTATCGTACAATGCTTGCCGGTTGCAGTGGCTAACTTTAATTTAGTGCCGACGCCATCTGTGGCTGCTACTAAGATCGGATCCTTGTAGCCAGCGGCTTTTAAGTCAAACAATCCACCAAAACCACCAAGTGCTCCGCCGGCACCTGAACGTGCTGTTGAAGCTGCCAGTGGTTTGATGGCGTCCACCAACGTGTTACCAGCTTCAATATCGACACCCGCGTCGCGATAGGTTAGTCCAGAAGTTGGTTTCATCGTGGCTATAGAATCCTCTCAATGAAAAACATATAAAAAGGTTACTCCTAAAAGCTATCCAATAGGGATTAGTCTGTAATGTTTCGTAGACTGCTAATTGTCAACTTTATATCTTGTTACTGTCTATTGCTGGTTGTGAGCAATGCTTTTGCGGCCGACGTGTTTACGATTCGAGGTGTAGAGGTAAAGGAAAAAGCCTCTAGCGAGTTGTCCGCTAAGAAAAAAGCCCTTGCCGCGGGCCAGCGCAACGCTCTCGGTGAATTGTTAAAACGACTTACTTTGCAAAGTGATTACGCAAGGTTACCGGCACCGACTGACGCACTTACGGGGCATATGGTTCGTGACTTCTCAGTGTCCGAGGAAAAACTTGGTGGCGGACGCTATCACGCGAAGCTCAGTGTTCGGTTCAAGCCGAAGACTGTGAGGGCGTTATTGCGGCGTATGGACATCCCTTTCGCGGAAACCGCTAGTCGGCCGTTTGTTGTCTTGCCTGTAATGATTAGCGGAAAGACTCCCTTGCTTTGGGACGAACCGAATCCGTGGTTTGACATCTGGGGTGAAGTTACAGCACCAGACGGGTTATTGCCGCTATTAATGCCGGAACGAGAATTGTCCGATATCGCATTGGTGACCGCAGAACAAGCACTAGCCGGAAATATCATGCAATTGCACGCTGTAGCTAAGAAGTATCAATCGCGCGGTGTGGTTGTGCCATCGGCTGAGTTCAGCGAGGTGGCCGTCCCACCAGCGGAGTTCAGCGAGGAAAATAAGATAAAAATTCATCGTGCCGAGATCAAACTCGTGACCTTCTATAGTACTGGTAAAGTAAGTAAAGAAGTGAGTGCCTATGAAAGCCAGCCAGGCATGACTAGTTATGAGTTTCAAAAGCAACTGGCTTTGGTTCTTATCCAGCAGCTACGAGAGAATTGGAAAACAGCAAATTTATTGACCACGGGTACAATGAACTCGCTAGTGGCGGTAGTTCCTTTTTCTAATTTAGAGGAATGGATAGATGTGAAGGATAAGTTGCGCAATGTTGCCACAGTCAAACATTTTGGTATACGTCGTATGTCTATTCGCGAATCTGAAATTATCGTCCAGTTTCAGGGTGACCCAAAACAGTTGCGCGTTGCTTTCGAACAGAATGGCTTAAACCTTTCTTATGCGGAGGAGCAAAATTTATGGATGCTCCAGCGGCTTCCTCGTTGAAGGGTTCGAAATACGCCAATGAAATCTCGCCAAATTCTAATTAGTCTGCCGAATCTTATTTCATTAGGGCGATTATTTGCGGTGCCACTCATGGTTTGGTTGATCGTAGCTGGCGAATTGTCGGCAGCGTTCTGGGTCTTTGTTGCTGCCAGTATCTCTGATGCGGTTGATGGTTTCATTGCAAAGCGATTCGATGCAGTCACCACTTTTGGAAGTTATATAGACCCTCTGGCTGATAAGGCTTTGTTGGTTAGTTGTTTCGTCGCGCTAGGCATAGAGGGGCAAATCGCCAATTGGTTAGTTATACTAGTAGTGTTTCGTGATGTGGTTATCATTGGAGGCGCAATTTTGGCACTGCCACTCGGGCGTCCAGTCATAATGCGCCCACTTTTTATCAGTAAACTGAATACCACAATGCAGATTATATTAGTTGCGCTGGTTTTAGCAGAAATCGGTGTTGGCGTGTACGAGGCAAATCTTATCTTGGTGATGCAATATATTGTGGCGATGACGACGATAGCATCCGGCACCGGATACGCTTACCGTTATGTAACAGCAATTAATAGCGCGCGTCAGGATAATGGCCAAATTTAGCCGGGGGCACGAGACTATGACATTACAGCAACGTACATTTGTTTGGATAGGAGTTATCGTTTTCTTTATTGCGGGATTGGTTCTATTGCGGGGTATTTTGCTACCTTTCGTGGTCGGTATGGGGGTCGCGTATCTTCTGGATCCGCTGTGCGACTGGCTCGAGGATCATAAGTTCTCGCGAACTTGGGCAACGCTCATTATTATTCTAGTTTTCTTCATATTAATCGTTCTTGCATTTGCTTTGTTAATTCCACTGCTTATTAATCAGGTAACGGAGTTTGCTGAGAAAGTGCCTGGGTATATCCGTGTTTTAGAGGCAAAGGCAACGCCACTCGTGATGGCATTGCTGTCCCATATTGATAACGGTGGTGCAAATGGATTTAAAGATATCGTTGGCCCATATGTAGGTGATGCGGCTAAGGTTGCGGTCAAATTCTTTTTAAATTTACTGAGCGGCGTTGAAGCAGCCTTTAATGTGATATCGATTCTTGCAGTAACCCCGGTGGTTGCTTTCTATCTTCTGCGCGATTGGGATCAGATCATTAAATGTATTGACAGATATTTACCGATATCACATCGCGAAACTATTCGTGAGCAGGTATTTCTCGTCGATCAAACCTTATCGGGTTTTGTGCGCGGTCAATTTTTAGTTTGTTTGCTTTTGGGTATTTATTACGCTACCGGCTTGTCGGTAATAGGCCTGGATTTTGGATTGATAGTGGGACTCGGTACTGGTTTGATTTCATTTGTTCCCTATTTTGGTATGCTAGCCGGCGTTGTCGTTGGGCTGGGGCTGGCCATCGTGCAGTTTGATGCATATGGCCCAATTTTGGCAGTAGCTGCGGTGTTCGCGGTTGGTCAGGTTGTAGAAGGCAATTTTATAACACCGAAACTGGTGGGTGAAAGGGTAGGGCTCCACGCGGTTTGGATAGTTTTTGCTTTGATGGCTGGTGGCGCGTTGTTCGGCTTTTTAGGTGTTCTGCTCGCAGTACCGGTAGCCGCTGTGATTGGTGTCATGGTTCGGTTTGCGTTGCAGCGCTATATGTGCAGTGCCCTTTATCTTACCGGTCAAAAAGACCGCCGTGACGGCATTGATGGTGGTTCGACTTCTTGAGCTCGCGTCAACAAATTCCCTTAGATTTAGGTCATCGATCTGCATCTGGTATGGCTGATTTTTTAGTTGCGCCTTGCAATCAAGATGCTGTGGCTTGGGTTGATCGTTGGCCTGAGTGGTCGTTGCCGGCGCTTGTCCTATATGGGCCGCAGGGTGCGGGCAAAAGCCATTTAGCGCATGTGTGGCGCTCACGATGTACGGCTTTGTTAGTCGATGATGGGTCTTTTCCAGATTTATTGCCGGATCGGCTGGGTGATTCGAAATTCGCTGTTATCGACCCTCTTGAATTGCCTTTTGATGAAGAAGCATTACTCCACCTATATAACGTGCTTGCCGAACGTAACGGCCATTTATTAATTGTGGCAGGCTCAGCACCTGCTCGATGGGATATAAGATTAAGGGATTTACGATCCCGGCTTCTTGCTTGTCCAGCGGTCGGCATCGGTTCACCTAATGATGGATTAATTGGGGCATTGATGATCAAACAATTTGCGGACCGCCAGTTACGGGTCGAACCATATGTGCTCACTTTTTTGCTCGCCCGCATGGAACGGTCTTTCTCGGAAGCGAGCCGTCTGGTTGCAGCGTTGGATCGTGCAGCGCTCGCAGAAAAAAGACGCATTACTGTGCCGTTGGCGCGGCGTGTTTTAGAGACGCTGGAAATGAACAGGTAGACCATATTTTTAATCTACCCAAATATATCGTTTGAACTCTAAGATCTTTCGACTTTTTCCGGACTCGTTTCGGTAAAGCTTAAATTGACCTTGATACTTTCCTTTCGGCCAGGTTCGACCGCGGCCCATGCGGCCGACAAAATCAAATTTGAACTGAATCTCTTTACCTATTCTTTTTTTTGACTGAGCTAGGATTTTCTTATTTGGAGTGATAATTCTCATTTCATATTCGTCGCCTTTACGCACACCACCAAATTCGATGGCAAATATAAAATTTTGTGCTTTATTATAAAATTTATTTTTTTCATCTAACCCGTAGACAAGTGCTGTCCGATTTATCTTTGCACTTTCGCTGAATCCAGCATGTAGAACGAATGGTCCTGGATAGCGCATTTTGCGCAGAGCTCTTGGCATCCATAGCGATGTGCCGGTAGTACTACAATGTTGCGTACTGATGGTGCCGCTGAATGGGTCAATGACTTTATTATCGTGTAGGACGCCAAAATGTAGATGGGGAATCTCTGCGAGGCCTGACATTCCAACTTGCGCAATGATATCGCCCGTTTTGACCTGCTGACCTCTCGCCACGCGAATACTATTTTTCTTTAAATGAGCGTAGGTCGTTTGCCACCCTTTGCCGTGATTTATAATAATAACATTGCCGTAGCCCCGGCGATTAATGACTTCGCGGCCGACGGCTTTATAGGATATATCCGGCATTCCCCGGCGGATATAGGTTATACGACCAGGTGCTGCAGCCATCACATCAACGCCTCGCAACATAAGGTCGATGCTACGAATGCGGATATCAGTGCCGTTGTGAGTATCGTAAGATAGATTTCCGCATTGAAAATCGCGCCAGCCTGAACCCCTCTTATGGTCAACAAAAAGTATCACGTCGCAATTTTCGCCAAATTTGCAATCTATCGGGATACTGAATCTTGGGAACGGGGTTTGTGCTGACGCTTCTAAAGCGATGATGCAAAAAAGCATAGTTACCATAAATTTGCGCATGAACTTACTTTGGGGTCTGCGGCAACAGCCGGATGGCGTTGTTTTCCACTATAATGGCAAGTTCACCCCGCTTGAGGGCAAGCGCTTGTTCACCGAAAATATCTCGGCGCCATCCCTTAAGAGTACGCACATCCGCATTGTCATCAGCAGCAACCTGCTCTAGGTCGGAGACGCTTGCAATCAATCGACTTGCGACGCCGGTCCTCTCGCTGCACTGTCTTAGCATTACCTTGAGTAGTTCTGTAAGTGGCCCAATGCCCGGAGGCAACGGTGGTTTCATCTTTTTTATGGGCGCTTGATTTTTAGGTAATGCACGACCTTCGGCTATTGCGCTCAAAAGAATATTAGCATTTTTGCCTTTGGAGAATCCATTGGAGAGACCTCGGGTATGAGCAAGTTCGTCGAGAGTTTTTGGCGCTCGGCTGGCTAAATCCAGCAGCGTGTCATCGCGTGCAATACGATTGCGTGGCAAGTCTCGCTGCTGTGCTTCACGCTCACGCCATGCGGCGACAGCTTGCAGAACGGATAAAAATTTTGAATCTATATTCCGGCTTTTGATACGGTTCCATGCATTGGCCGGTTCGGTTGCATAGGTTTGCGTTGAAGAAAGTACTGCCATTTCTTCATCTAGCCAATGAGATCGGCCGTTCTCTTCTAATTGCTTTGCGAGCGATTCGTATGCTGAACGCAGATGCGTAACGTCACCGAGTGCATAGTTGAGTTGCTGGTCGGTAAGTGGCCGGCGGGACCAATCGCTAAAGCGTGATTGTTTGTTGGCTCTGACTCCGAGAATTTTTGCCACTAATGGTTCGTAACCAATCTGATCGCCAAACCCGCATACCATTGCCGCTAGCTGTGTGTCGAAAATGGGTCCTGGTAATTTGCCCATTTTGTAATAGAAAATTTCTAAATCCTGGCGCGCAGCATGAAAAACTTTGAGGATAGATTGATCTAGCATCAAATTATACAGGGGCGTAAGATCAAGGTTTGGTGCCATTGCATCGACAACTACTGCATCATCTGGTCCGCCGATTTGAACAAGGCAGAGGATTGGCCAATAGGTCTTTTCCCGCATGAACTCGGTGTCGACAGTCACGTATTGTGAGCCTTGTTGACGCTTACAGAAAGCTTGAAGTGTATCGGTATCGGTGATGGGTTTGATTGACATTGCAGCAACAAGGGATACACCCATTTGCGCTGTCGTCAATGGGTAGCAATAAAATCACTTGCTTATTATATCATCTAGCGGGGGTTTGGCTTGACAAGACACGCGAATCCATGCCCTTTGCGCCCGATTCCCGATCCAAGGAAGTTGACCGGCATGCATCTTTACCGTTCTCACCATTGCGACGCACTTCGTCTCGAAAATACCGATGAAACGGTCCGTTTGTCGGGCTGTGTCCATCGGATGCGCGATCACGGTAACCTATTGTTTGTTGATTTGCGTGACCATTACGGTATTACCCAGTGTGTTGTAGATTCATCTAGTCCGCATTTCGCCCGAGTCGAGGGATTATCAAACGAGTCGGTCATTACAGTGACCGGCCCAGTCAAAAAACGATCAAATGAAACCATCAATAATAATATCCCAACAGGTGAAGTTGAGGTGTGGGTTGAAGAATTTACCTTGCAGGCTGCAGCTAGCACTCTGCCGATGCCAGTAAATCAAGATGCAGGCTATCCAGAAGATATTCGTCTGCAATATCGGTTTCTGGACCTTCGTCGTGAGACGCTCCACAAAAATATTATACTGCGTTCTTCGGTGATTTCATCGATCCGTCGGCGCATGATCGAATCTGGGTTTACGGAATTCCAAACGCCGATCTTAACTTCGTCTTCCCCAGAGGGAGCGCGTGATTTTCTGGTGCCAAGTAGGCTACACCCAGGCGAATTCTACGCATTGCCCCAAGCACCGCAGCAATTTAAGCAGTTACTGATGGTTGCGGGGTTTGATAGGTATTTTCAGATTGCGCCGTGTTTTAGAGACGAGGATGCGCGCGCGGATCGTTCACCGGGTGAGTTCTATCAATTAGATCTTGAGATGTCATTCGTTAGTCAGGAAGACGTATTCAACGCGATTGAGCCTGTCATAGCGGGGGTATTTAATGAATTTGCTGAGGGTCGTTCAGTAACCGAACCGCCATTTCAACGAATTCCTTATGACGAATCGATGCTCAAGTATGGAAGCGACAAGCCGGATTTACGTAATCCTCTTATTATTTCCGATGTCACAGACGTATTTCGTGGGTCGAGTTTTGGAATTTTTGCGAAAGCTATCGATAACGGAGCTGTGGTGCGCGCAATTCCTGCTCCTAAAGCAGGAGCGCAGCCGCGGAGTTACTTTGATAAGCTGAATGATTGGTCCCGTGAACAGGGTGCGGCGGGTCTTGGTTATATCATTTTTGAGGAGGAAGGGGGCAAAGGCCCGATTGCGCGAAATTTAGAAGAAGAAAATCTAGCTGCTATTCGTGAAGCTACCGGATTGACTTCAGGTGATGCGGTTTTCTTCGCATGCGATAAGTTGAACGCTGCAGCGCAATTCGCTGGGGCAGTTCGCGACCGGGTCGGTGCAGACTTAAATCTGATCAAGTCGGGGAGTTTCGACTTTTGTTGGGTCGTCGATTATCCGATGTTTGAAATGGATGAAGTGACAGGCGAAATCGAATTTAGCCATAATCCCTTTTCCATGCCGCAGGGTGGAATTGAAGCTCTTGAGACGATGGACCCGCTCGATATTAAAGCGTTTCAATACGATATTGTTTGTAACGGTATTGAACTGTCTTCAGGAGCTATACGGAACCATTTGCCAGAAATTATGTACAAAGCCTTTGAAATTGCAGGCTATGGACCAGAGGTCGTTGAAGAGCGGTTTGGGGGTATGCTAAATGCATTGAAGTTTGGTGCGCCTCCTCATGGCGGTTCTGCGCCAGGTATAGACCGAATGGTAATGTTGTTAGCGGATGAGCCGAATATTCGCGAAGTGGTGGCATTCCCGATGAACCAGCAAGCTCAGGATTTGATGATGGGAGCACCGAATACGGTAGATGATGAACACTTGCGCGAGTTGAATATTCGGTTGAGTTTACCGCCCGAGAATAAAGATTAAAACTGGTGGTCCTGAGCAGTTTTGTATTTGCAGTTCAGCCAACATAGCTAACCAACCCTGCACGGACCAACAAAGGGTATTGTCATTTGACTCAGGAAATTCGCCATTGTCGACTGCTTTTTTTTGTACTCGCGCTTTTGGGTGCTAATTTTGGACTGTCGTCGTTTGCTAAAGGTGCACAAAATAGCATCGTTCCTCATAGCGCTGCTTACGAGCTTAAGTTGGTTCACGCGGTATCGGGTAGCAATATAATCGGTGTAGAAGGTTTCATGAGTTATGACTGGTCGCGACGGTGCGACGGATGGACCAATGATCAGCGCTTATTTTTGGCGCTTAATTATGGCCAAAACCAAATGGTAAGGTTCAAAGCAGTTTCGATCACTTGGGAATCCAGTGATGGCACCAGGTTCCGGTTTAAAATCAACCGCAATGGAATGGGCCAGGATGACGAACGCATTGAGGGTGAAGCCATCTTGGAAGAGCGTGGTGGCGCCGGTGAAGTACTTTTCGAGAAACCTAAAGCAAAAAAGATTCGTCTTCCGAAAGGCACATTGTTTCCGACACAACACACGTTCCAGACCCTTGCTAAAGCAATTAGCGGGGCAAAGTTTGACCGACAATTGGTATTCGACGGTGACGAACTTGAGGGGGCGGCACCGATTACCACAGTTTTCTTGCCTAAACAGGCAGAGGCAGTGCTTAAAAAACCGGTAAAAGGTTTCAGCCCAAAACCTGTTTATCCCATGTTTCAAGCCTTTTTCCCGCCGACCAGCAGGGGACGCGATCAGGATTCTATGCCGGAATTTGAAATGAAAATCTTTTATCAGGCCAATGGTGTTGCTCCGCGAATCTTCCTGAATTACGGCGACTTCAAACTGCGTGGTGATCTGATTGGGTTTAAAGAATCGCCAAAAACAGCATGTTAACGGCCCTTTCTAATGGCCGCTTCTCCATGTTTATCACGGACGGCTTTTAGCGCTTTATTAATTCGATGCTTGTCTTGTTCTGCTTGTTGAAATAGATCAGGCGGATCCGCTTTGTCGGCATCTTCTAAATCTGCAGCACCGATACCGATTAGCCGAAAAGCAGTCCCCTGCGCGGCGGCTTCCAGTAACGGCAGGGCAGTGTCATAAAGAATATCGGCTCGCTGAGTGGGTGTTTGCAGTTGGCGACTACGGGTGAGTAAGCGAAAATTGGCTTGTTTAAGTTTTAGGACTATCGAACCGGCAGCATATTTTTTTAAAGTCAACCGTTCTGCGATCTTTTCACAGAGAAATTGTAATCGCTCTTTGAGCGCGTCTAATTCGGTAATATTCTCAGAAAAAGTCGTTTCTGAAGAGATGCTTTTCGTCTCGGAGTTTGGGATCACTTTTCGGTTATCTTCGCCTCGGGCAAAGCCGTAAAGTCGCGTGCCTATCGAGCCGTAGCGGGCGACCAAATCTCTCTCTTCCAGATTTTGCAGTTGGCTGATTTGCGATATGCCGTCGCGCCGTAGTTTTGATTCTAATGTTTTGCCGACTCCCCATAAAAGTCCAACGGGTTTTTGCGCAAGAAAATGTATTGCTTCCGATTGTCCGAGGATAGCGAAACCTCTCGGCTTATCCAGATCCGATGCGATTTTTGCGAGAAACTTGTTATAGCTGAGACCAACACTAGCAGTTATGCCAAGGTTTTGCTCTATTCGCTGGACGAGATTTGCTAATGAACACGCAGCAATTGACCCGTGTACGTTTTCTGTTCCGCTCAAATCCAAGAAAGCCTCGTCAATGGAGACTGGTTGCACTAGTGGCGTGAGATCTCGCATCATAGCGCGAATTTCCCGCCCCACAGCCTGGTATTTCGCCATGTTAGGACTAATTACAACCGCAGCAGGGCAAGCGGAAAGTGCCTTAAACATTGGCATAGCGGACCTGACGCCATAAAGACGTGCAACGTAACAGGCAGCTGCGACGACACCTCTTTTCCCTCCTCCAATAATGACTGGGCGGTTCAACAGAGAAGGGTTGTCTCGTTTTTCGATTGTTGCATAAAAGGCATCACAGTCGATATGCGCTAGCGAGAGGGTTCGCAATTCATGGTGTGCAATTATCCGTGGAGATGCGCATTTAGGGCACCGCGAATGGCTCCTCGCAGCGTGTTGCTGGAATTCGTTAAAACAGTCTCGGCAAAACGCGGAGATACCTTCGTCTTCCTGCATATCATGCATCGTCCCAAAGCCATGCAGCGCCGCGTACGCCGCTGGAATCGCCAAATAATGGCGGTACAAGAAGCGTGTCGATGCAATCAGAGAATACCCACTCTTCCCAAATCTTTGGTACATCTTGATAAAGTGATTGGATATTCGATAGCCCGCCGCCAAGTACAATTACATCTGGGTCAATAACGTTAATTACTGAACTGAGCGCACGTGCTAGTCGGTTGGTGTAGTCGTTTAAACTTTTTTGGCAAGCGGTATTGCCAGTTTGCGCGCGGCGCACAATTTCCTGCGCAGATAGCATCTCATCTGTGAGCGCCTCATGATGAGCTTGGAAACCGGTACCGGACAAGAACGTTTCTATAGTTCCAAATTTGCCGTCTGTTCCTTTTAAACCAGGCAGTTCTTCTTCATTAGGCCAAGGCAGTGGATTGTGCCCCCACTCTCCGGAAATAGCATTAGTTCCCAACAGAGTCTTCCCATTGACGATAATACCGCCCCCACAACCGGTCCCGATTATCACGCCGAAGACAATATTCGCACCCGCCGCGGCACCGTCTTTCGCTTCCGATATGGCAAAGCAATTGGCATCGTTTAGCATCCTAACCGGTCTGCTTAAGCGTTCGGTAAGATCTTGATCGAAGGCACGTCCGTTTAGCGGCGAATTAAAGGCATTTTTTATAAGTCCGGTCGCGGGCGAAATGGTGCCTGGTATTGAAAAGCCGACAGGTCGGGTTGCACCTAATTCGCAATCAGCATCTTCGACCAAAGTGCCGATCAGCTCAATTGTTTCAAAGTAGTTGCCTTTCGGAGCCGGCGCACGCCTGCGAAGCAGGAATTTCCCATCTTCATCGAGCGCGGCAATTTCGATTTTCGTGCCGCCGACATCGACACCTAGCTTGAAGTTACAATTTTCTGCGGAGTTTAGCATTGAATACTATGTCATCATAATTGAGCAGCCTATGCCCTTTAATAACAGATGGTTTATTTGTAGGTTACTGTTGGAATATGCAGTAGGACTAAATTTTATAGAAGTCAGTGTTGACGGAATTGCTTGATGGTTAATGCTTTAGGAAGAGTATGTTTCAATTGCAGGCGATAGCTAAAGCCAATTGCAAACAAAAGGCCGCTGAAAGCGGCCCTTTTTTATCCGTAGGAAAAATCCCGCGTTTTTACTTTATACGACCTTCCTTAAAAAGCACGTGTTTGCGTGCAACCGGGTCGTACTTACGGAATTCCATTTTATCTGTTTGGTTCCTTGGATTCTTCTTGGTGACGTAGTAATAGCCCGTGTTAGCGGTGCTTTCGAGCTTGACCAATATAGTCGCTGGTTTCGCCATATTCTTCTTCCATTACTAGCTAAACAAATGAATTATGGATGGGACATAGCCGCTCTATTTACTTTACGTCAAGTCTATTCCTCGTGCCAAATCCGATTGTGATCCATATCGGCGCTAAAAAACATCACCTTGCGGTCGGGATTAGGTTCTGGTTGCCTAAGCCAGTATTGTTGCGCCTCTTTGATGACGATTCCCGTAATACCTGCAATTTTCATATCCGGCAGCTCGTTTAGCTGAACCCAGCGTATTTCCTCTAATTCTGATGTTTGCCAAATATCACTGCTAGTTAGTGAGCCGTCGGCGACAAAAAATCGCGTATTAAAACGAATGGGTTGATATTCCGGCGTGCAGGCACGCATTAGGTAGTCTAAGGCGGTAAGATTGGGAACTAGGCCGGCTTTTTGGTATGCCTCGTGAGCCTCACTCTCAGTGGCGCTATTATCGTCGCCCACTTTTCCAAGCAGTAAGCCTGTTTCTTCGCGCATTTCGCGAAGCGCTGTCCATGCGAGTGCGTGAGCAAGCTCAGGTGCTGTTGTCCTTGTCAGCCGCGCTAGAACGTCTTCACGCAAGCCGTGAGGTGTTTGTAATTGGAAATCCGCTTCTTCGACAGCACCGCCAGGGAATACCCACACACTGGGCATAAACCGGGCTTCTTTTGGACGTCGACCTACGAGAACCACGGGGTCGTTTGGTGAACCTTTCAGCATGATCAGGCTAGCCGCATCTCTTGGTTCGGCGGGTTTCTTGATCTTTTTTGACATTTAAATTTAACTCCCTGGAGGAATTCGGGCGAGGTTAGTAGCTTGAGCGTATCGACCTTGGCCTTTTAATATTAATTCTGCAACGAGGCGGTCGGGAGTAACATTTATATCCGGTTGCCATCGGCAGAATTTTTTTATGTGGTCGCGTTGTTTGGCATTTTTGAAGTCGGCATTACGACGGAGGCGCAGCTGTTTGCGTGAACGCTTAAATTCAACCTTCTGAAACTGGTTGACAATCGCCGAAGCGTTTAATCTACCGACTGTGCAAATGGTCGGTAACACACCGAGTGTCTGTAGGGCATATCCCGAAGGCGCTTCTATTCTTGCCCAGGTTAAAATTATTTCGCCGTCATTGGGCAGTCGTAAAACGGTTTGCACCGTGCCTTTGCCAAAACTTGATGAGCCTACGAGGACGGCACGTCCGTTGTCTTGAAGAGCGGCTGCAAGAATTTCCGCTGCGGACGCTGTCGCACCGTTCATGAGTATAGCAAGTGGTAAGCCGGCGATTATGTCGCCTGGCGTAGCTTTAAATTTTTGTATACTATTTTTGTGTCGACCACGCGTTGCGATGATAGGGCCCTTATTGAGAAATAGATCGGCAACATCTACCGCTTGATCTAGTAATCCACCAGGGTTATCACGGATGTCTATGACTACGCCCTGCATCTTTTTACCATAGTTACGGCGTGCTTTTTTAATTTCGCGTTTGAGCGATGATGTTGTGTCTTTATTAAAGCGACTAATTCGGAAAACGCCGATCCCTTGATTATAAGTAGCGTAAACTGTTTTCCTGATTATGCGAGTGCGGTCGAGTAGATACCGTTTAGCTGGCGTGTTTTCGTTTTTATAGATCCGAAGAGAGACCGGGACGTTGATAGGGCCTTCAATTAGCCTGCGGATTTTATCCAATGACATGCCACTAATTTCGTTATTGCCAATACTGATAATAACGTCGCCAGCTTTAAGGCCGGCTTCCGCAGCAGGTGATTGTTTATGCGTTTTTACTATTTTTGCTCCACGTACATTCGGTTTAACTTCTATGCCTATACCACCAAAGCCGCGCCTTTTAATGCGATTTTTTGCCGCCTGTTTAGCTGATGCATAGCGTGAGTGGCGATCAAGTTTGAGGGTTATGCTGTTGAAAATGGCGCTAAAGAGCTGTTCGTCGGAAGCTTTCTCCAGGGCGTAAGAAAATGGTTCGGCGCGGTTTAGGAACTGAACGATGAAGTCTGCCCAGCCTGATGGGGTAGAAGGCATCTCATCTGAAATTATCGTTACCGTGCTAATTTTTGCCGTAATAGTTTTATCATACTGCGTAATGCTCAAGCCCGGCTCGATCTGTTTTAATCCCTCAATGGCTGCAATAGAGAGGTGCGAAATATTGCGGTCATGCAGATAGACGTGGTCGATGTCGTTGAGTACAGCTGTTAACATTTTTAGTCGGAGGTTCGCGGTTGAAGCAGAATATTGTTGGTTATGGGATACGCACGAGGTGCTCAACCCCGCAAAAGTCAAGGAAGTGATAAGAACAGACACCCTGACGTGCGTTAGCACGGCGGTAAACCCTCCCGTAGGGCATTCAAGATTGAACAATCGCTTCATTATTGCCCCGTTGAGTTCAGTTAACCGTATTGAACTCCAATTTTAAGCGTTGCCACCAGTTAGATCTCTAAGTAATGGAAAGTTTGTTTGGCGGCAAATTGTTAGCGTCGTCGTTTGGGAGACCGCCGGCGTCCTCTTATCGTACCCTTATGATCGCGTATTCGCTTGGACGTTTTCGTGCCAACCTTGACAAACCGAAAACTTAGACTTCCAGTAATTTGTTCAGCTTGAGTTAACTCGACAGTGATGATCTCGCCAAGACGAAACTGAAGGCCTGTTCTTTCACCAATCATAGAAAATCCAGTTTTATCAATATTGTACCAGTCCTCTGGTAGCATTCGGATTGGCAATAAACCTTCCGCTCCCGTCCCATTCAGACGTATAAATAACCCATACCTGGTGACACCGGTAATCTGACCTTCAAATATTGCTCCCACACGGTCTGCTATATAGGTGACGATAAGGCGGTCGCGCACCTCGCGCTCGACAGTCATTGCCCGGCGTTCAGCAGCGGAGATTTCTTCGCCTATTTTTTCGAATGTGCTCTCTAAGTCGCAGCCGAGTCCGTCGGTGCCTAATTCGAGGGCACTGATCAAAGCGCGGTGTACAAGCAAATCCGCATAGCGGCGGATAGGAGATGTAAAATGACAATAACTACTCAGAGCTAGTCCGAAATGACCCAACTTAGCGGGGCCATAAACCGCTTGGCTTTGGCTACGTAGAATAATTTCGCTAACCAGTGCCTCTTTATCCTTGTGTTCTGCTTGGCGCAACACGCTGGCGAAAACTTTAGGTGATATCTTGGTGCCTTTAGCTAGCTTGATACCAAGGCCATTTAAGGCTTGACCTAACGCCTCTAATTTCTCGAGAGCCGGTGGTTCATGATTGCGGTACATAACAGGTAGGCGCTTTGCCTCTAGTGTTTTCGCGGCCGAGACATTAGCGGCAATCATAAACTCCTCGATGAGGCGATGACTGTTTAATCGTTCTCGTAACGTAATTGCATTTATACTCCCATCTTTGTCAAAATGAATTTGACGTTCCGGGATATCCAGATCCAATGTTCCACGCTTTTGCCGCGCTATATCTAGAGCCTGAAACGCACCATACAATGGCTTGATCACGGCCTCCATTAAAGGAGTGGTAATCTCATCTGGACTGCCATCATAGGCTTGCTGCACTTGCTCATATGTCAATCTGGCAGCAGATTGCATCAGGCCACGTTTAAATTCGCTCCTAAGTAAAGATCCTTGATTGCTAATCCACATCTCAGAAATGATACAAGCGCGCGGCTCATCAGGATTTAGGGAGCAAACGCCATTCGAAAGTGCTTCGGGAAGCATGGGTACGACACGATCTGGGCAATAAACGGAATTCCCGCGCAAGCGCGCGGTTTGATCCAGAATATCACCCTCGCGAATATAATAGGCGACGTCGGCAATGGCGACTAGCAGATGCCAGCCGCCTTCGTTGGTCGGATCACTGTCGGGTTCAGCCCATACAGCATCATCAAAATCTCGCGCATCAGCGCCATCAATAGTGACTAGCGGTTTGTCTCTAAAATCGATGCGTTTACCGAGTGATGGTACTTTTTTAGAATTGGCTAAAGCAACGGCTTCTGAGTGAAATACCATCGGAACACCCTTAGCACGTAACACCAAAAGACTTGTTATCCTGGGGTCATCGCGTGCGCCGAGCGTTTCGATAATTTTGGCATTATGCCTGAGTCCGGAGAGCGTTTTAGCTACTACGTAATTGCCATCTTTGGCGGTGCCGCAGTGTTCTTTTGCGATTGTAAAATCATTTTTAAATCGCCGGTCTATGGGCTGTAGTATAGCGCCGTTCCCTCGTGCACGAAAAAGACCAATTATTTCGGTTGGTACTTTTTCTAGAAATTTAATAGGACGGGCTTCGTAGGTTCCACCGCCCACTCGTTTAAGGCGTGCGAGTAGCCGATCACCGATTCCTGGTGCGGTTTTGATGGTACGTGCGGCGCTTAGATAGATCTTTGGTGGTTCGGTTCCTTCGTTAGGCTGGGCTGGTTTGCACATTAGTTCGCCATCGCTATCGATATGGCTCACTTCTATAACCGCCACTGGTGGTACCTGACCTGGCTTTGTAGCTCGACGCCGATCTCCGCCAATAAGGCCGTCTTCTTTCAATTTCTTTAATTCGTGGCGCAACCAAGCACGATCCGCGCCTTTAATATTGAAGGCGCGCGCTATTTCACGGCGCCCGACGGGCTTTTCGCTATCCTGAATAAAAGCAAGGATTTTATCCCGGCTCGGTAAAGGGGTGCGCTCTTTGGCCATTGACGTGGCGGTTATTCGCCCAACCTATTATTGGGGGTTTCTTCAGTCGAGGTCTCAACAACGGTCTTTTTTTTAGGCGTGGGTTTCTTCTTCCGTGCTGCTTTCTTTTTGGCTTTTGCGGCCTTCTTTGCCACACTATTTTTCGGTTTGTCTTTTTTATTCGATTTTTTCGCCACGCGTTCATCGAGCAGTGCAACCGCTTGCTCTAAAGTTAAATCCTCTGGCTCAATACCTTCTGGCATAGAGGCGTTTGTTCTACTATGCTTGACATATGGACCCCATCGGCCTTTGCGAATAGTAATTGGCTTGCCGTCTCTTGGATGATCGCCAAGCTCACGGGCACCACTGCTGGGCGCATCGGCAAATAGAGTAACCGCTCGGTTCAAGCCAATAGTAAGAACATCGTCATCCTTCAAGGAAACATATATACTGCCGTGTTTGATATAGGGGCCAAACCGCCCAATTCCCGCGGTAATCATACGGTCCGTCTCCGGATGGGGGCCCACTTCGCGCGGAAGTGACAATAGGCCTAGTGCGGCTTCTAAATCTAGTGCAGCGGGGTCTAGTTCTTTGGGTACAGATGCGCGTTTGGGTTTTGGTGGCGCTTTTTTGCCTTTTTCCTTCGGTTGTTCTTCGCCAAGCTGGACGTAAAAACCGTAAGGCCCTTTGCGTAGTGAGACATCTAATTGGGTGTCGGGATCCACGCCAAGCAATTTTGGGCCCGCCGCCACAGCGGCGTTTCCTTCTGATGTGTCGGCTTCGCTACCGGAGACCACTAATTGTTTTGTGTATCGGCAATCTGGATAGTTAGAGCAACCGATAAAAGCACCAAACCGTCCAAGTTTCAGGTTGAGCCGTCCGTCCTCGCAGCCGGGACATTTGCGTGCGGCTTCGCCTGCTTCACCATCACCAAAGAAATGAGGCCCGAGATCCTCATCAAGGCGATCCAGGACTTCGGTGATGCGCAGCTCTTTAGTATCGGCAACCGCTTCTGAAAAAGCACCCCAGAAGTTTTCTAAAACCTGTTTCCAGTTAATACTGCCACCCGAGATGTCATCTAGCTGTTCCTCTAGATTGGCGGTAAAATCATAATCGACATAGCGCTCGAAAAAATTTGATAAAAAGGCGGTAACAACCCTTCCACGGTCTTCCGGCTGGAAGCGGCGTTTATCAAGATTAACGTAATTGCGGTCCTGCAGGACTTTTAAGATCGAAGCGTAGGTCGATGGTCTACCAATGCCGAGCTCTTCCATTTTTTTAACTAGGCTTGCTTCAGTATAGCGAGGCGGGGGTTGGGTAAAATGTTGTTCCGAATTAGTCTGTTGGTGTGCGGCAGCCTGGCCTTTTTCCATGGCTGGGAGGCGTTTGTTGTCACTATCTTCTTCGCCGGCCGCATCGTCTTGACCTTCTTGATAAAGCTTGAGAAAGCCATCGAACTTCATCACTGAACCATTAGCACGAAGCGTTACCTGGCCGTCAGGTGCGGTAATGTCGGCGGCAACTTGGTCGAACACTGCGCTTTCCATCTCGCAAGCCACGGTTCGTTTCCATATTAAATCGTAGAGCTTTCTCTGTCCTTCGTCCAAAAGAGGGGTTATTTCGCTGGGGCGTCGGAATAGATCTGTCGGACGAATCGCTTCATGAGCTTCTTGTGCATTTTTTGATTTAGTTTTGTAAATACGCGGTGACTCTGGCAAATATTTAGTGCCGTAATCCGCAGCGATTAGGTTTCTTGCACCCGTAATTGCGTCACCGCTTAGTGTCACGCTGTCAGTTCGCATATAGGTTATCAGCCCGACCGTTTCTCCGTCGATATTTATACCTTCGTAGAGCTTTTGTGCCGTTTGCATGGTGCGAGAGGCTCCGAAGCCGAGTTTCCGGCTAGCCTCTTGCTGCAATGTTGAAGTGGTAAAGGGTGGCGCGGGGTTACGCCGAACGGATTTCTTTTCCAGGCCACCAACTGAAAATGTTCTTGCGTTTATGGCTTCTTTTGCCGCGTTGGCTGCTATTTCGTTTTCAATGCCAAGGCGCTTAAGTCGCTCGCCATTGAGATGGGTTAAGCGCGCTGTGAAAATCTCATTCTGGGGAGTTTTGAAATCAGCCGTAACAGACCAGTATTCTTGCGGTTTAAAAATTTCAATTTCGGATTCGCGCTCGCAAATCAATCTAAGCGCCACCGATTGGACGCGACCTGCAGATCGCGACCCGGGTAATTTACGCCAAAGGACCGGAGACAAGTTGAAACCAACCAAATAGTCAAGTGCTCTTCGGGCTAAATAAGCCTCTACCAGGTCTTTATTGACTTCACGAGGGTTCGCAATTGCTTCGAGAACTGCAGTTTTGGTGATTTCATGAAAGACGACGCGTTTGACGTCTATACCATCAAGAGTTTTCTGTTGGTTCAACAGTTCTTGAACATGCCAGGAAATCGCTTCGCCTTCGCGATCTGGGTCAGTCGCAAGATATAAATGTTTTGCACCTTTTAGCGCTTGAGCAATTTCATCGACGCGTTTTTTCGAATCTGATGCCACTTCCCAGGACATGGAAAATCCGTCATCAGGACGGACAGAACCATCCTTTGCCGGTAAATCCCGAACATGACCATAGCTCGCAAGCACCAGGAAATCAGATCCCAGGTATTTATTTATGGTTTTCGCCTTCGATGGCGATTCAACAACGACAACGTCCATAAAGATCCTTCGTACGAGTGCTATGCTGCTAGGAAGTGACATCGGTAAGGCCGTTCGTCAACCTATAGAGAAATAAGGTAAGCGAATAAACGGATTTAATATCATTATAAAGTATTGAAAAATAACAAATAATTATTTTTTTATCTGCCTAGAAAATTCTATGGTCTAGCCTCAATTTCCGATAGTTGTATTTATTTAAGGTGAGTTGTTTGCGGAACTATGAGCAATACCCGTTGAACCGAATGGTGTTTGAGGTTGTTGGTAAGTTCGACTTTTAATGATAGCGCGTCGATTAGATTTGGAGAAATTCCAGTTTACGGCTTGAACTCATAGATTGGGCGGAACTTGGATCAAGGGCTCTCATAAGCGTCGCTGAGACATTGGACCTAACACTTTTTTCAAATACTCTGGTGGTATAGAGGTAAATTTAATTCGTAATATTGTTTAATGCAGCACGACGGTGCGGCTCAGGGGTCAAACAAGCGAATTTTAAATTAACGCAACGCGCGAAATATCGGCGCTTCATTTAAATGGGAATCGGACCTTTTACCTGGGTGCGGTGCATAATACGTCTCAGAGGTAGTTCGTAATCTCGCACCGCGAGATGTTGTAGTTGACAATTATCCCAGATGACAAAGTCACCTTCTTGCCAATGGTGATGGTAGTGGAATTCTTCTTTTGTAATTTGGGCTGCTAGTTCTTCAATCAGTGCCAACGCATCCTCTGTTTCTAGTCCAGGAATTGAAACGCACTCCCCGGCAGCAACATATATGGCCTTTCTACCGGATATTGGGTGTCGTCGAACCACAGGGTGCTCTACTGGTTGTAAAGCCCTGTTCTCTTCTTGGGACGGCTTGATGCGGTTGGATCTCCCCAAATTCGCTCTAGCTGTATGCTTGCCATGATAAGAATGGATCGCTGTTAGGCCCTCTATTTTTATTTTCATGGCCTCATTGAGTTTATCGTAAGCTGCTGCTGCACTTGAGAAGATCGTATCACCAAGGACGACACCATCTTTAATAGGTACTTCTTTAGCATACAAAAACGTGGCAAGCGGTGGGCGTTTTAAATAAGACGTATCCGTGTGCCAAGTAGTGCCAGCATCTGCCAGGCCAATATTTTTGCCATTCTTTTGAACGTTAGATATGAGAAGGATTTCTGGATATCTATCGAGGGTATATTCGCTGAGCACGTATATATCGATCTCGCCAAACCTTTTTGAGAATTCGATTTGTTGTTGGGGGAGCATATTTTGTTCATGAAAAACCAGGATCCCATATTTAGCAAATGCGGCCAGAATTTTCTCGAAAGTAGGGTCGTCAAGAGGTTGAGATAGGTCTATGCCGTGTATGTTCGCTCCGCAAGCTTGGCCCGTTGGAATGACTTCTATTGCAGGGTTTTTGAGCATCTAGGTGACAACCTCATCAATATCGGCGCAGACGTTGCTGTAGTTTGAAGTTCTTTAGTTACCAATCTTGGTTTCGGTTCGGGCAATTAATCTTTCTATATTTTCTTTATGCCTGTAAATGATCAAAAAAGCGATAATGACTGTCGGAATGACGAAGTTGGATGCCCAAAAATAAGCAAATATCGGCGCAATCACCGTTGCAATTAATGCGGCGAGCGAGGAGT